>JADMIO010932634.1_pt1 | contig 33628 bp, 31 predicted proteins | sample 8958161 | NCBI WGS metagenome assembly JADMIO01 (sample SAMN16585339, study PRJNA669376) | soil metagenome | isolation source: Crop rotation soil | place: USA: Cullars Rotation, Alabama | collected 2011 | reverse complement strand
AAATGTCATGATGATCTAACTTACAATCATGAGTATGCTTGCGTACGACGGGAAATGACGAACCTTGAGGAACGACTTGACATTGTGCGTCAGATAATAAGCGAGGGCAAAGCCGTTTGGACCTGGGAACGAAAACGGAAGAAGGCTGGTGACTTCTACCGAATTGATTCAATTGAGAATCCATCCGAATATTGCATTCAATATCATCTTGATGAGTCGACCAATGCTTGACGTTTCGAGAGTATGATTTCTGGAAGGCCAAAAACATATCTGATTTATCGAGTCAGATATTCTTGGAAGTTAAGTATCAGCAGTCTTCTTTGAGTGATGAATATATAATGAACTCGATACTTTGATTTTATTTCTTTATTCCGAAGAAATTTTAACCAATTTTACTTGTTGAAAGATTTGTCTCCATGATCGAAGATATTATTGAGAATCTCTCGTTAGTCCAGTGTCAGAAGTTGAAGAAAGCGTTGGGTCAACGAATCGCGGTCCTGAAACCATTGGATCGACAAAACATCATTCGACAGATGGTAGCCGAGCATGGCGCCTACGCGTCTTGCACTTACCATGAGCCAATTGACGGTCTTCAGAATTATGAACTGAGTCTGTATTGTCGGGCCAGTTCTCGTAACACGGAAAGTCACATGCCCTGCAAGTTGGATAAAATTGATTACACTAGCGAGGAAAACCGCTGGTTGTCTTACTTGCACCACGAATCAGTGGAAGATCGACGCAAGGATTTGACCCTCGAGCCGTCGAATGAGTGGATTGCTGATTATTTGGGTGGTCCTGAATATGGTGAAGTGGGCATCAAGTTTACCGTGTATTACGTGAATCGTCCATTACCCCCGGAAGGTCTTCCATTCTGGGAAGTTGATGAGAGTGCCCAAATTTCCACTAACGTTAATATCAATGGCAAATCTCATGAATTGAATGAGCAAACTTTCGACTTGGCGTTTCGCAATGGTTTCTTTCACATGGCTTCATCTGATTCCGAAACTGGAGCTAGAGAAATTCACGAGATGGGCCTTGACAAATTGCTTGTGGGAAACTCGGATTGGATTCCACTTGCTCCGGTCATCGCCGGAAAACGACCGCCCGTGTCACACACTTCACCTTGGGCGAAGAAACAAAGGTATGGATTGTGGAATCCCGAGGGAATGAACAATTTGAGTTTGGTGATTTTCAGTCCCTTTCCAATTGGTCCGCCGGTGCCATCCCCGATGCGTGATTTGTTCACCGAGGCCGTTGACATCACCACGTCTTACGTTTTCATGACGACCGAAGATTGGTCTACCATTGAGAATCTATACCGGTTAAAATAAAAAACAAGTCATGTCCCCCGGACATAACACACATTCCTTCATTCCGAGAAATTTCCAAAATGGAGAAGTTAACTAATTCTCTCAATTCCCTGGAACTTTCTGAGAATACATCGTTGATTGATTATCCACCGGATATAATTACGAAGATCATGATGTGGTTGGATGGATTCTCAGTAGCGGCTTTGACAAGTACGTGCCGTGGTCTTTATTCACTGGAGATCGGAATCAATGTTCGATGGTTAATTCAACGGAAATATTCGATTAACGACATTAGTCGAGTTTTTCATTATCGTTCAATCATCGAGGCTTATGATCACCGTCGTCGATTACTCGGAGTTGATATTTTACGTTCAACCTCTAGTTTCGCGAACAAACTTTGTGGCAAAGAACTTGGACCGTTCGACGCCAAATATAATGTGCACAATGGTCGCCTTCTGGCCTCGATGGTCAATGAGTACGCCGATTTACCTGACGAGAAATCAAAGTTACCAGCGTGGCAGACCCTCTGTGTCTATCCACCAAATGATGCCAAACCCTTTGATTATCGAATTCAACGTTTCATTAGTTTTTCCGATTTTACGATCGGTCTCACCACTGATCATCGATTGGTTTTGACTGGTTGTTATGATCAACGGAGCAGTCTGCTACGATCTCATCTGCCAACTCTCAATCAATTACCCATTCTCCAAATTTATGGTGGTAGTCGTTGGTGTCCAATAACGAAAATTAACCAAGAAGAAATTTTCGTTTTGAACATCGAAGGTCAACTTACTCACATCAACTGGGTGTATGAACGAAAATTTCCGGTCCAGAATCAACTTTCGATTTTTCCATTGTTATTGCCACCGATTATCCACGTCGAAACGATTTTCTCGGATACCACCTGGATTCATGCCTTTGCCGCGGATGGCCGAATTTATCAGTGGACCCAATCCGGTCTCACCGAACTTTATCATCCGGATATCGTCAGCTGCCTGGATCCGACGCACAATCTCTTCCTTCGGGAGAACGGGGAGGCAATTATCTATGATGCTTTGAGCAAAGAATTTCATCCAATTGTCGAATCAGACGATGATGAAATGGACGACGATGAATCTTGGACTGATGAGGATGAAATGAGCATTGAGGAGTCTCCGTCCGACTCTGATGATTCGGCAAATTTCATTAGTGATGAAGAAGATAGTGTTTGGCGGGGTGATAATATATAAAAACTTATATGTCATCTTTCCGACATATATTCTGTTAGAGAATACGTAATTACAGGAAGAATTTCATTTTATAGTTGATCAATCACACTGAATATCTCTCATATTATCAATATGAAGAAAAATAATATAATAAAGACAAATGTCATTTCCCGAATATATTCAAGTCTCCGGATTCACCTTCTTTATGCACGGCTGGAATCGCAAATATTACAAGTCATCTCGTGAATCGGATGGCTGTCCAGTATATCTTCTGGATCCTTACATGCTTTACTGGGTTATTCCCATTATTGGAATGATGGTTTACCGGGAGAACGGCATTTGGCGTCTGAAAATGATCGAGGATTGTCTTGCTCCCTACCGCAAGAAATCAGAGGATATTCCCCAATCGGACCCCTTCGGCGAGTACACTGGTGGAATCACAGTTAGTCCGGTTGATGAGTAAAAAAACGTATATCTCTTCGTTGAAGAGATATGTTTTAGCTTTACATGGACTCCTTTCCTCCGACCATTGTCGTGTTGAGAATGAACGTACTGATCCGTTATAATTAATACTAATCGGTAACTATTGTCAACAAATTTGCTTTCATCAAGAATTCTTGATGAATTTTTAACTATTCCGGTGGATGTTAATATAGTATACTCGTTCATCAATTTCAACAATTTTAGTCAGATTTGGTGGCGTGGCATTGAGGGGCGTAATTGTTCGATGGTAAGTATTATAAACAATCACTCGCCCATTCTGAATCATGACTACATTTGGATAATGTTTATCCAACGGATACAGATCAAGATAGAGCTCCGGACAATCAATAATATTGAACGCTCCGTGAAGGGCCGGGATTTCCTCAATGGTTCCAATGTTTAGGCGGCCTTCCGAACCGAATAGGTCACGAGAAAATATTGAACCATCCATCGCCGAAAGGAAGAGATGTTCATCGACAACGATCCACGCTTTAACCATATCGGGCCGATTCGTGACCAATTGAAGATTGTTCACCGTGAGATCCATGGCCTGATTGGTCACGAGGGAACCTCGATATAAGTAAACTCCACCATCGGTGACCAATATAACATAGTAGCCATCAAAACGACGGAAGGTGACGACGTCCCGGACAACCCATGGTAGGGAATGACTCACTGTCCTCGACCAGGCCCATTCAATTATTTTCCCATCATAAGTTAGGGCAATCAGTGGATTATAATTCCGAACCAGTTTGATATTAGTTAACTCGGGAACCGGCCGTAATTGAATCGAACCGGAATATCGATTGACCGACATAACTCGACCATCGGCCAAGACAACATAATTAGGACTGATGAAGATAATTTCGCCGGGGGCCTCAACAATCGAAGGTGCTAGATATCCGCGCAGTTGATACAGAAGAGTTCCATTCGCCAGAAGAAAGAATATTTGTTCCTTGTCCCCAGCAATATCAACCACGAAGTAAATCGGAACGTTGAATGGTCGTCGCTTGTATTCGATTAGTTGACGGCCCTGTTCATCCGCCTGACGATCTTCTTCTAATTCCGCGGCCAGGGTCGTAAAAATTCGGTCAATTTTGAGAAGATGATGATCTATCTTTCGCTGAGCCTTTTCGGTACTTCTTAATGGTTGCTGATATAGATCGGCTAATCGTTGGCGATGCTGATTGAGGGCGGTGTCAAGAGTTTGCTGAAGATCGTCAGTGGATGGTGGAATCAGTGGTGGCACCGGTTGTGGAACAAAACCTTCACTGGATCCAATCATGGTAACCAATGGCCGATCGTGACAAGCCTTCCACATGCGACGAAAAATCGCAATTGAGTGCGGCTGCCCATCACCACAACCCCACTTATCCAGAAGACGAGTCCAGAAATTGGGGTCATTAATCAGGGCCCGCCCCCGGGTGCCGGCCAGAATCGTGTCGAGTTCCGGTAGGTTGAGATGCTGAGCGATATTGATGAGTTGTTCGGTATCAACATCCCCAAGGTGAGTCATTTAACAGGAAATATTTTGTGGTAATGATTTCTTATGAAGATAATATCATTCATGTAACATTACATGAATTATTTCGATCGATAGAATTAACGTCAGGAGTTCATTTTTTCCGAAAATTCAGGTTCCTAAAATGGAGAATTCACGAATTCGGGTGCGAATTCTTTACGAGGATACGATCATCTTTGATGATCAGTTTCCCGGAGAAAAAGTCTTTGGTCAATTATATAGTTTGGCGGTTGGTCACGTAGAGGATTATAATTTGTATCAAACTCATAAGCTTTTCTATCTGCTGGAGACTCCCCAGGGTATATCCTTCGTTAATGTCACCGACTGGAATTTGCCCCTTCGTTCATTCGGACGACGCGAGATAGGTGTTACTCTTATACCGTACGCCAATTTTCCATCTTATGATCCCCGAACCAATTCCTCCCCAACAACTCGACCGATAGCGGTCAATCTCCTTCGAGATAATTATCCCTCCCGAACAATCTCGTTGCCAAACACCGGGAACGTTGGTGACGTTATGACGGCCGCCGGCATTGATCAACGAAGGGATGAAGTACTAACCTACTGGAATGGAACTGGTTATGACATTCTGTCCAACGTCGATAGAAATCGACTACTGGAAACATTTGGCGGTTCCCCAATCTCCTTTGACATCGTCCCAGTGACCCGACTAAATGCGACGGACTATCAACAATTAATTGCCCGGGATTCGAGTTATGCCATTCGTGGTGTTGGGTCTCCAGTTCAAGTACCTTATCTGGAGAGTCCCCGAAGAAGTCCTGAAAGAATCCCATGGATTGGTAGTCCGGAGAGAAGTCCCCGAAGAAGTCCGCCAACCAGTCCATCAAGAATTCTACTAATGGGTCCACAAGAAATTACCGGTGAAGTTCATGTCGCCGTTCATCGTGCCGGTCGACCAGAACTAAATTTTTATTTGAGCCCCACCACATCCACCCGGGATCTAGTTAGAATGGTTCGGGATCGCGGTTATCTTGAACCTGGTTACGTGATGATTTGAGATTATGGCGAAGGTAATGATGCTTTTGTCACCGAGAATAGTCGTCTTTCCAACTTGTCCGACTACAACGATCGTAATTTGTACTTTGTAGTAATCCCAGTAAGTGGTCTTTCCCAAGATCTTCAACAATATCTCACCCAAATAAATCCTGACTATACCGCCGGAAACAATACATCATCTAACCGTGTCCAACCTCCTACTACTATTCGTTGGAATTTTTCCTCCCAACGGTTTAGTCGACGCTTGACTTCCGAGGAAGAATGGCGATCTCAGCCGTTGATTTCAAGTTGTCCCCGGGAACCCAATGGAACTTTACTTGATCCGATCACGACCGAAGTTATTCCGCCCGAGCGATTAATTATTGACTCCCAGGGTTCAACTAGTTATTGCTTTGACCTTCGATCAGTGGCACGACTTCTTAATAGTGGTCGATCAAATGCCAACCAAAATCCTTTCACCCGAACTAATTTTGGTCAACAAGTGATCAACGCGGTCAACCAATATATTAAGGATTCCCTAATTTCCGTTCGAATCATTGGTCATGACCAGTTCATTACTGAAGTGATAGTTCCTAATTATTTCACGGTGGAAGAGTTTCGTGAATTTCTTGAGGATCATAATCTAAATCCGGATCTTGGATTCAATGGTCAACCGATCTCTGACCTTGACTCCCAAGCGACAATCGGTGAATTAGGATTTGATGGTGCTAGTCTTACGTCAGACGAAAGAATTGTTCCAAATATATAAAAAGTTATTCATGTAAGATTACATGAATTATAATATCCTCATTTTTCTTGGTATAATGTACCAACAAGTAGTTATATGTTCATCAAATCCAGCTTCTCTTCAGGAGGCGAAATGATCAAAAATTAATATCGTCAATCGATGATATTAGCCATTTTTAACTAATCGAAGTTAACGATAACAGAAGATTTGGATCATCCACGTCATTGTGATAAAGACCATCAATCAAGTATTTTGTCATTAACTGTTGAATCAATTCGGGTGGTAAGACGTCAGATATTAATTGACCGTCAACTCGGAGATAATTTGGTCGAATTTCTGGGTGCGAGGAATCAAATTCTCGTTCTTGGTATCGATTATAGACGGTGAACCAAATATTAACGTCAATCAAATCAAGATCAAGAACTTGGCCGGGCAATGACACCGGCGGATCCACCATTTGACCGGTTACCAGACTATACGTAACTACTTGATCATTGACCAAAACTACGACCAAGTAAGAGTTCTTCGTTTCGGAATCATTGGAATACCTTAAAAATTGGAACGATCGAACTTCGGGAATTCCCGCGACGATCTGCCCGGGCATCGACCCATTTCGGTTAACTAACCACACCTCGAGTTCACCACTAAAATGGTGAATCAGAATATGATTTGGCACCACCCGGTAAGTTCGAACGTTGGTGGCCAAAACCTGATATTTCGACCCACTGGTATATAAAAGTTGATTGTCATCTAACACGACCTCTCCAATTGGTAGTCGAGTTCTTTCCGGAAGATGAGGTTGTCCGGCACCATCAAACTTGACCTTGTATTGTCGATTCGGTGGTAAGTTAGTTAACGGCCACTTTGTCATCGTGAAATCCGAATCGATTTCGTATAATTCGGTGCGAGTTAGAACCACGACTTCTTGACCACCCCGATAATACATCTTGGCCTCAATTATGTCAGGAATATCAAAGTAACGCAATTCCTTTCCATTCCAATAGCCGAGAGTTCCACCATTACTATTAGTGGCCCGACGATATAACCATTGAAGTTTGAACAATGTCTCGTCACCGGTGACCGGAACGCCATGAATTTCAAGTAGTTCGGCCCAGAACTCAGGATTCCGAATTAAGCTCGCATAATCCGGGGTTGCCTGCAGAGTATGAATCAGATCCCGGTAGGGAAGAAACGCTAGAATTCGACGAAAATTCTCGGGCAGAATCGAGATGAAGGTTTCCATTTTCTTCTCCACCAAATTAAATCATCGGAAAAAATCTCAGATGTTTTTACATTTTTAATACCGCGGTGACATTGTAAGAATGGTGGGACCGGATTTGATTTGATCCCCAAAGCAGACGCCACGATGAAATGCTTCGTCAATATTATATCGTGAAATTAATTCGGTAATTTCCGACTTATTCAATCCATGATCCGAGTTGGCCGGGCGACCATGATAATCAAAGTAGAGCGAATCATCGGCCAGCTGAAAAATCGATGGGGGCGTCGGCGGTCGCTCGATCACCGATCCGGTGATAAAACTAAAGGTTTTCGACCGGTGATCAGGAGTAAGATACTCAATCCTTTCATGAGGCGACGAATAATTGAAGTCAATGACTTCATCCCCAATTGGCAATAATTGGGTGGCGAAATAAGGATAACGAATTCTCGGGGTATCATACTCCATGTTTTCCGGCGGCCGAAACTTGCCGGTGACCAACAGATAAAGTCGACGATCGGTCCGAAGAAGAATCATCATCTTCGGATGATGAAGAAATTGGTAGCGGACAATCCCATCGAGCAGAGTTTCACCGTACCGGTAATCAATTGTGCCATCATTTTCTTCGACATATTCAACTTTCACAAAACGGTCCCGTAGAATGGTGAAGAACCGACCAAATAGATTTGGATCATGAAAAGTGCGAACGGTTGATGTTTGATCATAGTCCCGGAGAAATTTCTCCGTCACTTGAATCTGGTACTGGTAATAGCGGCGAGCCTGGATCGAATTTGACGCCCGATTCATCTTGCTTCGGTTGACCGAGATGTTGTCGAGTTGCGATTGTCGAACATCGACCCCCGGTTTGCTAATGTAATGGGTAATGTTGTTCTCATCAACATATAATATTTGACTGGTCGTAACGGCGAGATGTGGTCGTTGTATTGTTTGATCATTAATTACTACCGGTGAATTCAGCGAATGAGTGACGAGCGGCCGACCAGGGAAAATGTCAATAAGAGTGGTTGGAGTGAGAATCATTATCTTATATTTTCGATCGGTTGACAACACCGCCACATCAATAATTGGACCGGGATGATAATGAGTAAATTGGTGCCCAGGTTCGGCCAACATCAGATGAGTCGGCCACTGACCAATTGTTCGCCGGTACAACCACCGAAGATAATATGTTGACTCAACCAAATTGCCAGCCATCGCCGATCCAATCACCCGGGATGGCAAATGAGGGTCATATACATTCACCCCGATCGTCCGCAAAATTAGGATCCAGAATTCAACGTCGACCACCAATCGCCGGAAGAGGCCGGCCACCCGCCCCAACTTCATAATTTCGGTGTCGGGTAGTCCAGCGAGGATCGAGAGAAAGAGTTCGGGGGTTAATTTCTGAAAATTTGGGTACTGATTCAGAACAACCCAGACGAAAACCAGGGGATCGGCACTCGAAAGAATCAATTGTCGTTGATCGGGCGGAATTCGGGTTTCATATTGTAACTTCTGGTATAATCGAATCCATCGAACAGTGGGGGCCGAGGCCCATAATGGTGAAACGTTCATTTGGCCAGAAATTTGAATCGAATATCAAAATATATGTTCGGGTAATTAATATCTTCTTCGGGGATATTACCTCGTCCATCTAAATTTCTTCATAATAAAAATCGTTAAAATTGCAATGGACGAAGCAATTCACCAGTGGGTGTCGCCAACCGCCAACATCAAGCCCTACCAATTTCCCGAAATTAGTATTAATCCTCAGTTCCTCAATGAGGAGGATGGCGATCAGTTGGTTATTCACCTCAGTGATGGATCATTCGGATATGGTTACCGTTATCGTAACATCGTGGATATCAAGTTGAATTGCATTCGTAGTTTCGACATTTTGACTCCCCATGTGTTCCGCCACATTGATGAATACCGAAGTAATTGTCTGGTATTACCCTACCGGGCCCAGCGTCTAGTCAATGATTGTGACCAATTCTTAATTGCTGATGATGAGGGCAATCATCATAAGCATGACGGAACAATTGTTCCACCCCGGATGAAGTTGTTCTTCGTGTTGACCAGTGAGTGCCACTTCTATAGTTACATCGTTGACGAGCCGAATTTTTCCCAGGTGGTGGCCACCACCGATCACATTTATGCTTTGTCACCCACCGGCGAAGTCAGTTCATTTCGGTGGGCCGATGTTCCGGTGGTCAAGGATGAAATCACAGGCCACCAGCATATTAAGTTAAATGGTCCATCGATCATTATCAATACCAGGGGTCGTCAACTTCAGGCGTCTGAAACTACCATCGCCATTCATCAAATCAATGGGTTGGTTGAAATTCACCGGGACGCGGTGTCATACATAACGTTGAACGAAGATCGATTCGTCGAAGTATGGCAACCGGCCGCCCACTTCATTCTGTCAAACATTGATCAGTTAGCTCTGGGAAAATTCAGTTTTCGATACTTGCGCCAGAATCAACTTTATGACGAAAATGGACTCATCACTGAATTCCGGACCAAGAAAGTTTTGCGATTAGCCCGCGATAGCTTCAATGAGGAATACTTCATGGTTATCGCTTAAAAACATCTAATGATCACTAGATGTTAAATTTAAATTTGATGATTGACTGGTCGGAGACTCGCAACTTGCTTCATGATGATGACGCCATCCTCGACGAAATTCCCCATCATTATTCCGGGGACTATCTTCTTCTATTCCGGAATTAAAAAGACATGTTCAAAAGAACATTTCACCAAAATGTTGTTTCTTCCTTTGGAGTTAATTGAGCTAATTCTTTGCCGACTGAATTACCGGGAGATTTCATTCGTTGGCATGACGTGTCGGAACCTTCGCCGGCTGATCCGTGACGTCACATTGTGGCAGAAATTACTATCCCTTCGTGGAACTCCGGCCAATGGTTTGACTTCGTTACTACGGCTTCGGCGGAGATATCAGGCCCTTCCTGAGCATGACGGGGATCGTCTTCTTATTCTCATCGGAAATGAAATAATTGAGCTCGGTCGAGTGACCAACGTGATTGATTTCTTCTGGCATGATCTCTTTCTGGAAAATGGGCGAAATCTTTACCGGACTAGTGTATTAACGACTTCAATGGTTCGTACTTATAAGAGCACTGGCCGGGTGAAATGTGACTATTTACCCTTTCGTCCCCATTATCTGAATTTTACGTCGTCAGGAGTTGAGGTGATCAGTTTAACCGGCCGACGGTGGACGTGTCGCCGAATGACCAGTCGATCTTGCTACTTACAAACCAATAAACCAGGGGAATTTATTAATAATGAATGGATTTCTTGGCTCAACCGTTGGAAATTAGTTACTTACAAGATTATCCCGGATAAAGATACTACCCTAATCAAGGTGGCCACCACCAATGATTACTTTTATTTCCTAGTCATAGGGAAAGGTCAACGGGAGATTCGTCGGATGTCGACTTATTCAATTCGTGAACAACGAATAATGTCGGAAGTGTCAAATCCTCCATTGTCAATTCCGACGGAAGTAATTATGATCGACATTGATGATATTATCGCTACTAATAATCAAATTGCTTTTATCACCGGAAAACCACCGTCAATGAAAGTTCTGGTTCGGTCGGAGCAATCATGGATTCATGACGTCACCCTTGAACACATAAATCATTTTGTTCTTGGTGATAGTGATTACTTGTACTCCCGGGATGGATCTTTCTTCACTAAGGATGGGCTAGTTCCGATGTTGTCCGGAAATGATGAAGTTCGAATTCACCCCTACGCCTGTCACGACGCCTTCCTTCTACTTGTTCGATCTTAAAAAATGTCCATGATGAACATTTATATATTCATACAGTTAAGTCTAACTATTAACCAAGAAACTATGTACTTCCCCAAAAATAATTAGTTCATAAGAATTTTCTCATGAATCAATTCATATACTCAACTATCTAGTGATATAGATCAGATTATCGAAGGATTGAGAACGACTTCGAACATCGAGAATTTCGGTGGCTACTTGATGAGGTCCTGGCACGTGGGTCAATATAATAACATCATAACCGGCGTCCGCTCCCATCTCACATAAATCCTGGTCCGTAATATCTTCAGCGCCATAGAATCCTATATATGATCCCAGATATCTTTTATTTTGTGGAAGATGACTAGCGTTAGCTAGTTGAGTATCACTGAAAACAATTTCTTCCTGTAGAAGATTCACCGCCTCGCTTGGAGTAAACATGAGGTCATCCGGTAACATACTATGACCTTCGGCCCAACGGACAAATAGGGGTGAAAACCAGTTTTCATACATTGATCGTCGGTTGAGTTCTCGTTCCAGCTGCCGAACCGCGGTAATTTTGGTTCGGGTTACCAATGAACGTTGATAACTAAGGTAAGTTGTTGATTCTGGTTCAAGATAATAAAAGTGCCACAGAATGAATATTCCGGATCCTCAGGGAAATATAGTCCACTCGACATCCCGGCTCCGTATCTCGTGACCGGGGAAACTGACCAGGTAACCCCGGCAATTGACATAGTATCCCCGGTTGGCCGGGACGCAGTAATAGCACCCGGGGTGCGAAACATGGCCATGTCGTTAATTGGTCGTCGACTTTCTTTATAAATCTTATCAGGAGCGTAAAGAATAAGCGGAAGTGATTCGGCCCTTTGAATACCATCCTGAACGTAAGTGTTGATTGTTGAATATTTCCAGAAGAACCAGTGTGAAATATTGATAGGCGTCGGGCTTCCATAGTAAAATTCAATTTCGGCGGAAGATGTTCCTTTGAGTAAATCTTCTAAGTAAAGAGTCATAATATGGTTGATTCTCAGGGGTGAGATTCCATAGTTTGGATATTTGCCAGCCACCTCGATAATCCAATTTTCAGGATAAACATCCTCGGGTGGTGAATCAGGAAAAACACCGGCCCGAATTAATCGGAGCGGATCGTCAACCTGGGCAATGGTCAATTTAATAGTCTGAACCTCGTCACTGATCAACGAGCGCAGATAATCAACCGTGACCTCGTCTATTGTCTCCAGATCCATTTTGGAACCGAATAAAATTGAACGTCACTAATTCTTCGGGGTAGATTTGTCAGTGATTCATAATATTCGTCGATGAATGATTCTAACAATTAATTATATGTTGGAATTCCAACATATAGAAGAGTGTTAATAATTAATGAATTATCTTCTCAATATAGATTCAAGGATATATGACCTGATAGTCATACATTTTTATTTAAGAACTAACAGAATCATGTCGCGGAATGACTGGGACGACATATGGCACACCGAACTTGGTAGTTTGACTATTCCATTTCGATCATAGAGGCGACCATCTTTAACATAGTAATAGTTATTACTGACTAGAGTCAGTGGAATTTCGTCCGCGAACGTTGCCTTGGCGACATAATCACCAATTTTCCGGTAAATAATTCGCTGGTGGTTCCGGTAATGAACTACCAGCCAATCACATTGGATCGTAAAATCAATTACGTAAGAAAATAAATACTCCCGGGGTGGAGTGTTAATGATACAATTTCCATCAAGATAACTTCTTGACACTCTCCACTGATTACAGATTGACAGGGCTCCATTCTTATCAAGAAAGAACACAGTATTACGATTGGCCACCACTTTGATTATTCCGGGAATGGCCACAGTTCGACCGTCAAGTTTCAAGAAATTCGGAAGTGGATTCTCGATGGAACGAATCAATTGTCGATCACCAATTCGGTAATTACCAATCCGCAAAACATTATTGGTGTCGTAGTAGTACTTATCCGCCCGAAAAGGTAATGAAACATAGTTATCTAAGATCATATCACTGATGGAAGATTCGGCCTTGTAACTTCGATGGGATGTCGGCGTTAAAATATTAACGACAGCGTAATGCCATATTGTATGATAGGGTGATGTCCATTGAATGTCAATAACACCATCGACGACCGCCACTGGAATAATTTCACCGATCGCGGTCAACATAACAACTGATTGACCATTGGAATCAGGTAGTTGATAATACCGTTGAAGACAACCCTGAAGATCGGTCGGTAAATTAATTTCCTGGCGTAATTCAAGTAACTCCTGCCAAAAAGTAACGTCGCGGAAGATTATCATCCAATTATGGCAAACACAAGCCATGGTCTGAAGATCGCGATAATTGAGATACTGGCCAATGTTACGAATAATCTCCCGGGGAAACATTGATCTTTCGGCAATTTATTTTCTTAATTTCAAATTGAAGATTTTATAGATGAAATTGGGAATAACAAAGATGACCACGTTACAGGAAGAGAATGCCCATTTCTACAATCAAGCCGCCGCCCCTCGTCAAACCAATCGAGCGAAGGCCCACATGGTCACGATGGCCGATCTTTCCCAATTTTATCCTGACATGAGCATTACCGACGCCCAATCATGGCGTCAAAACTTTGGCACGAGCGCCGCGGAGGAAATTTATCCCTCCTCCTTCCGGGACAATGTCCGCGAACTTCTATCCGCCCGGGACCTGCGCCGGGGCGACATTATCTTCCTGGAATTTGACATTGGTTACCGCAATGATGGAAAGTTGATCTTCGATGGAACCTCTGTCACTGATCTAGCCGATGAACCCGATGATTACGGCACCGTTCCCTCCGAATTCCAGAATTTTCCACCCAAGTACTGGAGTGAGACCGTTGATCACAATGTGTTAGTTCCGTTGGATGGGGCCGCGGTGGAACCGGCCAATTTTCGGCGCATTGATCGTCCCAACAACGATGGCTATCACGTGGTCTGCACCGCCGGGGATATTACCCTTTACTTCTCCCAGGTGATTGATCCCACTAATGACTTGGATGAAGCCGAGGCGATGGCCCGGGCCGAATTGGCGAGGACAACTTACGCCCGCTATCGGAGCGGGGAGGACGAAGAATTACCGTGGCCGGCTGACTTGTCGGCGGAGAATACTCTTTTCGTCGGCCCCACAATTGACGATCAATACGACCAGGAACCCAGGGTCATCCAATATCCAATAATCTATCGTGATCGCCTCTGAATAGCGAATTAAAAACGATGATCCGGTGGATCATCATTATTTTTTTGTCAGGGGATTCATAGAATTAGTTACATATATTCTGGGTATATCTTATATTCTGGATATATCTTATATTCTGGATATATCTTATATTCTGGGTATATCTTATATTCTGGGTATATCTTATATTCTGGGTATATCTTATATTCTAGGTATATCATATCCCTGGATACATTACAAATAATCTTCCAGGAAAAATGTAAGAATGTTCATCGAACATTTTTAAGAGGGTGCCACTGGACTCTTTTCGGGATCGGAAATATCATATTTTGCCTGGCGACGCTTTTGAATCTCGGTGTATGTAAGGATCGCAATCAATACGATTATCCCGACTGCCCCGAATACTGCCGCCATAATCGCAATCGAAAACAAAAAGTAATCCCCGGATGTTTTTCCGTTGTTGGTCGGACAAGGAGTAAAGTGATAACTCAATTCGAGGGAACAATTCGGGGCCACATTGTAACTAATCACGCGAAATCCATCATAATTTTGGCAGCTGTTATCAACGACGAAAGTTGATATTGCCTCGTGGGATGGCACAACAACCGTCACATTTTGGTCGTCGATTTGTAAAGTTACCGTCACGAGTTCGGAACAATTGGAGGAGAAAGTGATGTTGTTGAACTTACCATGATCATCGATTTTGTAACCATTGATGCCATGGTACTCTGAATTATGGGATAGAATCAAGTAAATGATAAACCAATTTCTTAAGCTCGAATCTTGATACCTGGAGGGCATTGGCCGGGGTGGGGGCGGTCGATATTCCGGTTCTTGGTGGGGAGCTGGACGAGGTGGTGGCGGTCGGGGTTCAGGTTCCTCGACTGGATGAGGCGCGGAGGCGGGATAATGAGGCTCAGGTTCTTCAACTGGATGGGGTGCGGGAGCTGGATAATGAGGCTCAGGTTCTTCAACTGGATGGGGTGCGGGAGCCGGATGGGGTGCGGGAGCCGGATGGGGTGCGGGAGCCGGATGGGGTGCCGGCGCTGGGTGATAGGGTGCCGGCGCTGGGTGATAGGGTGCCGGCGCTGGATGAGGAGCGGGATGAGGCGCCGGGGCCGATCCACCCACGAAGACAATGATTAGTCCAAATATTAATAATTCAAGGTAAAACATCTTTTCGTTAAAAACCAATAACTTTTTACCAAATGTGGGCGGAATTACCACCGGAGATTCTTCACCGCATTTTGGTAAGTCTCAATTACGATGACCTCCGGGCGATGACTTGTGTTTGTTTACTTCTCAAGACAGTTTTATTAGATTCGCGAACGTGGATCCACTTACTTGAACACCGGGGCGTCATCCCATCAACCGACTATCGTCAACAGTATCTAAATCTACCCGAGCATGATGGTCAGGAGATTGCCCTGATTCACAACTCAACCATCACCAAAATTGCTACCATCGCCAACATTATTGATCTTTCCCTCACGAATTCAACGATTGAAGTTTTGACTCCCCGCAGTTATCGGCGGTATCATCATGGCACCATGTTTTACATTCCACTTCCGCGGCGATATTGTCGGCTCCGGCATGGTTATCTGCAGGATGGCCCCGGTTCATTGTATCAATTAGATAATCTCATGTCGGTACCTCATATTGCCACCATTGATAACATCAACTATCACATATATCATCCCCAATTGTTGAAAGTGGGCTTCTGTCATTCCGATCTTTGCTATTTAACGATCGATGGAACGATGAGAATATTACGGTCGTCACAATTACATAAACAGAGTGTCCGCCACCGTGATCATTTCGAAATTCATCTGAAGCCATCATCGTCATTCCTTGATCGTTCGGTGGCCGACTTCGCAGTTTCGGGACCATGGTTGGCGTTAACTTACCGTAGTGGCCGAACCAAGATTCTCCGACGGAATAACCAACAATTCACCGTTCGTCATATTTTGGCCGGGGTGACCGAATATTATTTCACCACTAATAGTCATTATTACCGCCGGGATGATTTAATTTACAAATTGACCGGAGCCGACCATGTTCCGCTACCCGGGCTAAAAGTTCGACGGTTAGGGGGCGTTGATAACAATCAATTGTTAGTGATATTATAAAATGATGGGAATAAGTGATATTAATTAAGTGAAGACATGTATGTTCGAGATGGAACGTATATTCCCAAATTTATCATGTCCAGGATATAATTCCTGTATAATATGTCTTAGATTATGGAATCTATGTTTTAGGTATAATTCTCACATAATATATTCTAGGTATAGTTCTACACAATGAATATCAAGTTATAGATAAAAATTCGGAAGATATGTTCATCAGAACTTATATCATTTTTAATTTGGTGAAAGTAGGAAGATGGCCGGATGATTCGGCATATCAAGATTAGGAACATCATGGTATAGCAGATCAATGCTGTAGTGAGCTAATTCTTGGTGAACTTGGGGAGGCATCACTCGACTTGGATCATGGATTACCCCATTAGTGTCAAGATATAATGGATACCGATCATTAACCAGAGTCATACTAAGAATCTCTTGATTCACGGGTACTTCATACACGTCCCTTTCCGGGTAAGGAGGAGTCAATCGGCGATAATGCAATTGATGATCCCGAGTAATTACCGCCACGATGTGGTTCCTGCTCGACTTCCCCGAAATCACGGTAAAATCAGTTACTTCGGTGACTGGTAATGGTTGAGTAATAATTTTATACTTATCTTCATCCTCATCCTTAATCTCGATATCCCAAAGAATCCCATCACTTCGTAGGGCCAAATATCGCTTATTCTGCTCGGGAACCCACAATGGAGCCCACCGAATAATACCCTGAATATTTTCGAGGACCGATGGACTATAGTGACCATAATCGACTACTACTTTTTCTCCATCATCCCGAAACTCATAGAATGCTAATTGATCAGCCAGCCGAACCAAACTTCCGGTAACTTTCGATATTTCACCTTCGTTAAAGCTTAGTCCGGGTTGATAATTAGCAATCTTACGATCAATAAGTTGAACTTCATAACGAAGTTTGAGGATATATTGTGAATTACTTGAATCCCTAATAAATTTCAATGTGGTGTCTCGACGTTGGCGCCAACTGGCCAAGTCAGTGTGATCATCGTCTAGATGATATAGGATATTATTCTCATCGACGTAGCTCGGAATATTATGTTTTGGCTCAAATTCGAGATGGGGCCGCTGCACTCTCGTGGAATTCTTAATAATTGGTGATGGTAGTGGAATCACATTAGTAACACCAATTCCCGGAACAATTCGATGAACCGCGGTGGATGTTAGAACGTAAATTCCTTCGTAACGAAAGTTATTGGAATCGGCATTATAATAGTATAGCGGAAGCTTGAAGTAGCTAACTCCAAGAATATTGGAAATCGAATGAGTGTAAAGACGTCCCTGGTGGTAATAAGCAATAACCGACGGTTTCGTGCCAGTGACCCACCGATACATTCGGCGGGCAAAATAAAGAGTGTTTCCCCGAAGTAGTTCCACATTGAGTTGAAGTTCGCCAATGAGAGTCCACCAGAAGGCCGGATCATTGATCATCCGGCGGAAATTCGCCGAGGTTCGCCCTAATCGTAGAATGTCTTGTTCCGATGAGCCAGCGAGAATTTTCACTAAAACTTCGGGGGGTAACTCGGGCAAAGTGGGATATTTACCCGCAATTTCGGCCAAGGACTCAAGAGGGTTCTCACTAGTCAAAATTTTCGAACTAACTTCCACCGGAATTTGGACCGCATGGCGTAATTGTTGATAGGCCAAAACCCAATTACGAAGAGATGGTGGCAGGGCTTCAACTTGATGATACTGATTCCACCATGGTGCGGGAGCACCCGCGGTTGAACCGAACATAGTACGGTTCAACCAGGTAATAAAAGTGTTATACGGTGACCTAGTCGAAATTCCTTGGCTAGCGAGAAAATCGAAAATTTCATCGACCGGAACACTTCGCAGGGTATTCACCAACTGAGAGTCACGAGCGAAGCGACTATTCATCTTTAAGATAGCCAAATTAATAGAAAATGGATCAACTACTGTCACCACCCGACGGAGTTACGATCACATGGCATCTTCTTGGTAAGTACCGGGGTAAAACCACTTCTATGATTGATGCCTTCATTAAGGACTGTGACGATATTGAACTGATCATTAATATTCGCGCTGATCTCCCCGAGTATTATCGATCCGTGCGACAATTTCTGTTGGATAGTAGTAATAATGTTGATGCCCACGAGGATCGACAAACTATTTCCGATGTTCTCAAACCCGAACACAAAGCCGATCTAGAAGATTGGAATAAATCCAATGACCGCCGCAAGGATGAGGTAATCGGTCATCTCCGAACCATTGGCCAAATTGTCAACCGAAATTATTCCATGAGCGACTATGACGCGATGATTGAAGAATTGAAGTTACCAATTTACCGGACTCCACCGAAGGAATGGTACGAGGAGAGAGTTAACTATACCGCCCAACTTCGTGTCAAGATGAGACATAGTGAGAAATTCTGTCATCAATTACGCACCGCGGGAGTACTTCGTAAGTATATTTCGACCCGCTACGTGGAAAAGTATGGTCTTGATAAGTAAAATTTATCGTTATATGTTGGAACAACCAACATATAGTATTTCTAAGGTTTATCTATTATAGATTCCTGGAATATATTCTATAATAGAGAATTCATAACCTATAACTCATAACCTATAACTCATAACATGTTCAATCGAACATGTTTTTTATTGATAGCTTCGCTTCCGTTTCTGCCCCGTTAGTTGATAGGTTAGATAACGGCAAATCTTGATTGTTCTCTTTTGACCAAACAACGTTGGACAGAACGGATAACGGTCGGGTAGAATCACTTTCTCCATTTTCCCCGGTAATCGCAACGGCTGACGATAATTTTGGCCAAAGCGGGCGTAAACTAGCGAGGCCGGAATGTCTAACCACTGATTGAATCGGCGACCGAAGAATACCGAGACTAGCTCGGCTGGAAGATTTATCGGCCAATTGAATTTATCTCCGAGAACCAAGTTAACCAATTCTGGCGGAAGCTCAAGAGGTTGCTGAAATTCTCGTCCCAGAATTAATCCCTCCAGGGACTTCGGACAGGAGAGAGGTTGGTTGAAGTCGGAACCCACCCGAAGAATCTTCAGGCCGACTGATAGTTTCAATTCCTGGTTGAAGCGGTTCCCTAGTAGAAGGACTCGGGTTGATGGTGGAATTTCAAGGGGATTTATGGTTGAGTCGGTCACGCCGTTGTTGAAATTTTCACCGAGAACTACTCGCTTAATTCGGGGAGTTAATTTTAACACCTGATTGAAGGCATCACCGACTTCCAAAACTTTCAGGGTCGTTGGTAGAATCAGTGGTTTGTTGAAGGAATTTCCAATGATCAACTCGGCGAGTCCCTCCACCAGAAACAAGTAACTGTTGAAGTGAAATCCCAGTTTCAGGGTCACAACTTCGGGTGTCAATTCCAATTCCTGATCAAAGTCATCATCAAAGGTTAGACACTTACGATCCGCCATTATTTCTTTCGAGATAAAAATTCCAAAAATAATCTAATTAATTATTAAATTTTGGAACAAATGTCCATCATTCATGATGCAAAGTCCGGAATTGAGATAACTTTTGATTGCTCCAATTTACCAATGCCTACATTTTATGAGATGTTACGACATTCGCCGGGCTGGGACGTGGAATTTGACGTTGACTATTGTCCAAGTTGGACCGACGCCGAAGTTTTGCAACATCTAACTTTTGTTAGTGGTTCACTTCTTCGTTTTGGTCGGGCGAAACAAATGACACCATTCTTTGATTCCCGAGTTAAATTGATTTATGCCCCAAGTCATGATGAAACAGTGAAATCGGAAGATGTTCTAGATTCCTCCGGAGTGTTAACGAAGCTTGAGGCGCAAACTCTCTATAAGTGGTGTAAGAACTTACGAAACTCTGCTCGTCAACGAGATCTCGGTGAGGCCAAAGAATTATCATGGAAGGATGAACTACGGGAAAGATTGTTCGATAACTTGAAACTTCGAAACTATCATGAACGGCCGAAGTCCAATCTTATTCATATTGATCCTGACATGGCACAATTTCTTGATTAAAAATATATGTCATGAGTGACATATATTTCTTGAAAAAATGTAGGTCATGAGTGACATATATTTCTTGGAAAATGTATATGACATATATTTCTTGAAAAAACGTATATGTGATTTCTCACATATATCTTACCATCGGGGAAAACTAGTGTAAGTTAATATTTGACTATCATACAAGTTATCAACCTGGTATTTATCATCCTTGGCCAACAACCCATCCAATCCGACCACTACCGGAGTTAACGTCTTCCCAACCAACGAAAATTGGATCACTGGTTCAGTAATTAGATTCAACTGGGCTTCGAGCTCCGAATTTGATGATGCTAACTGTCCATTAGTAAAACTATGTTGATATAGTATTTGTAATTTTCCCGTCATATCTAAGTACACCAGAAGTTGCTTATTTGGAATCGTAATCATGTCCCGGAGCAACAATCGGGGAAACATCACCAGGTAAAGATCGTCGGTTACTTTTCGTTCATAAACTTGACCATATACTGGGTGCTCGAAACCATCCCGTAGAACGGCAATGTTGGGCGGACACAAGTGCACAAAGGCTAAATGGGAATCAACGATGATCACGTCAACTGATCGACTAAAGATCGCCAACTTGCTAACTTCGGGAACTAACGATGAACCAAACTTGATAGAAACTATTCCATCGATTAATCGTAATGATCGCTTAACAATCGTATTGCGGCGAAGATAATTTTGGCCCCCGATCCGACTGTAATATTTGTATGGCACTAACGTAAAGCCCGTGGTGGTGGAATCAGCCAACTCGGCCTCTAATGCCTGAATTTCGTAACGACATTGAATTTGGGCGTCATTGCCCTTACTAACTGGAGGCCCACCATCGGCGTACATTCGATACATGCCAAGTTGATTCCGAATTATCTCTTTCGGGCGCCGGGGACACAACAGCCAAGTGTGGCCAGTTTCGTCAAGATAGTAAATTCCTCGCTCGTGTCGCACTGAATTAACAATTACCGGAGTTAACTGGGCGTCCTGCCGGCGATCCGGGTGGAATGTAATCGGTTGGGACAACTCATGAGTTTCGCCAATTCGACCATCGGCAATGATTAGGATGGTCGTGGTGGTTAATACAAAGACAATCACTTTCTCGAGATTAAGGACACAAACATCAACAATTTCTGGAATTTTGAGGATATAATATTGATAGTGAAGGGAAGACGGTAATTGGTGAATTCGGTGGCGGTATAACCGACGCCAGTAGTATAAACTTTTCTGGACGTAATCCGGCCCATTTCCTCCCGATAATATTCGCCAGAATGATGGGTCACAAATCCACTGACGGTACCGCCGGGCGACCAGGGTCCACTTATAAATCTCGTAGTCGGGTAACCCATCAACGATACGAAGAAATAGTCTCTGGGATAATTCAGTGATACGCATAATTTAACAAAGTATTTTGATATTATAACTAGATTAACATCCACCAAAATTAATGTTCAATTTATCTATTGAATATTAATAACAATAAATCGCCAAATGCTTATTGAACTTCCGAATGAGCTTCTGACGATCATAATTGAGGATCTGCCGACCTGGGACATTGCCTCATTGAATTGCACTTGCTCTCGACTTCATAACTTGGTTGAAAATCAGCCATGGTGGTCATCGTTGGCCTCTCGCCTAGCCCACCAACGAAAGTACAATCAACAAATAACCAACACTCGTTGGTATGGCACAGGTTATAGTTACAAAGGTCAATTCGGGGCCGAAATTTCTGATGCTCTTCTAAATCGAATTCGCGAATTGACTCCGAAGTACTGTCATGGTTCCACCCCGGATTTACTTCCCACGTCGGAATTAGACAATTGGTATTATGGTTTGTCAACCGAACTATACGTCAACACATTTTATCGATTGGATCATTTGTTGATCAACGATCAATGTCTTGATTATATCTACCAAACTAATTCCGGTCTTGATCAGGGCATCATTCCAATGATTCAGCTTTTTGATGAGAGTCTCATTCCAATTGCCCGCCGGGATCATCTTCTTCAGCAAATTAATGAACATATGATATTCCAACATGTCTTTAATCCCCGGCGTTACAAATTTACCAACGAAAATATTACTTACTGCGGTCCCGACATGGTGCGTTGTCCAATTTGCGGGGAAGTTTTTACCACGACGAAGGGCCGGACCGACATTGGCCGGAATTGCCTTATTCTCGGGAATAAAGAACTTCGGGAATATCTACCCCGATAATTGATTCACGCCAACATAAACCTCCGCCCGAACCATTGGACGTTCTTCGTCGTTGTTTAAGTCGGATCATCGAATTTGATGGCGTCGGCCAGTCTCTTCATATAAAGACGAACCCAAAGTATGTGGCCAACATTTCCGACTTGATAGCACTCTTTCAACCGGACAGTCACATGAACATTCGACAATGGATGGAAAATTGTCGAAGGGATCGATATTATTTTCTTATTGGTAATGAATCCGGAGGTAATCTCTATCAATGTGATTATCGCGGAAAAGTAAAATTGATTGGTGGACCGGACATCATCAAATTTGACGTCGGAGATTATGGAAGTGTTTTCTGGTTATCCAGTGATGGTCGTGTTTACAATTATGATCGATACGATATTGTAATGAGACAAGACTTCAATTTGGAATCGACGGTAAAACGTGTCCATCAATTATCCCTGGGACGATCATCATTAATTTCTGGTGGTCAGCGTCGACGATTGTATTTACCTTACGCATCGGCCACTTCAATCGTTGATGCCCCGGGAATGAATTCGACCCATATTCTCATGATGCCGCGAGATACTGGCGCGGAAAGTCGATGGGCGGCGGCCCATGATTACGTCCGGCCAATTGTTGACTTTGTTCTACGGGAAGTTTCCGCCGATGATGAGTCCGATTATTATGTTGATGTGGTGTATCTAACGATCGACGGCCACTACGGTAGTTACACCAAGGATCTCGACTTGAATATTTTTACCGCTATTAGCGATAGTAATGAGAATGTTGATTTGTTTGAACTACTCTATCCGGATTTTCCCGGGGTCCGAATCTATGATTTCCATTGTGGTAGTGGGAAGATTAGCAATCAACTAGCGCTTAAAGTTCAGGAATATTAAAAAGATTAGAGATATATTCTCTAATCAATGGTTCTTAGAACATAGGTTTATATTCTTAATGCTAGAACTTAATTATACAATCTATGTAATTAATAAGAATCAAGCAATATCTTCATCGAAGATATTACATTTTTAACACTTTGGAGACAAAAGTAGAACCAATGATACATGACCTGAACTTAGCGGACAGCGACTATACAACTCGTCAATCTCATAACGAGAGTATATTTCGGTCATCGTTCCGTCAAGTAATTTCTCACTATCCAACAATCGTCCGGTGGTTGACAACACAACCGCAATCTCCTTCCACTCGAAATCGAAGAAGGCCAACTGGAGATCATTCGACAAGAAAAATACATTCACCCACTTTTCGAGATAAAGTTCATACCACCCGGAGGAAATTCGATAGAAAATGAAATCACCACTGCAATGATAACTACTTGGACTATCAATTCGGCGATAGATAAAGTCGGACACTGGCATCCACGGTAACGTTACTAGATGACAAACTTCATCGTTAACCAATGTTATCTTGGTGACCGAAAACGCTCGATCATGAACTCGCCGATCCAATAACTTGAGATATCGAGGTGAGTAAAGCAAGAATAATGTTCCATCGGCCCGAAGAATAATTACTAATTTCTCCTGACAATATTCTTCAACTTCATACTTAACAATATTTTCTAACAACGAAGGACCATAACTCACCTCGGTCTCGGAAACATAATTTAACCTCACCAACTTATCATCCAAAATAGTCAAAGCCACGAAAATTTCATAGGGTAAATCGGTGTTGTCAAGGAAAGGTTCATCGGGGTTGGATCGTGGAGTTAAAACTCGGTCCCGATAACATTTCAACTTATAACGTGTCTTATTGACATCAAATAATGACGGATTGGGTTGGGATAACAACTTCTGTAATTGGGTTTCGCCATCGATAATTAAGTCAGCCATGATAGCAGATTCCATTTGATTGTCCATCGTAATTATTTGATGGTATGCATTGTCAATATAACAAGGTTGACCACCGTAGCATTCGAAGTGTGGTCGTTGAATTGATTGTGGAATTTTGATTGTTCCGACGGTAGTCACTTTTCCTTCGTGATAATGAAGAATGGCGGTGGATGTCGCGACATAGATTTCTTCCGTGGTGGAATTGACTACTAATATATCAACAATTCCGTCGGGTACCTGAAAAATTTGCCAACCTTCCGGGGAATAGGTCGCGAAGGCGGTGGATAGTTGTCCGGTCGCCCGACGACATAATCGACGTAGATTATAGATGGTGGAATTAGTGGTTGATCCACCAGCCTTCGTAAGTAATGAACTCCAGAAGTTAGTGTCAGTAATCAAGCTTCGGAACCTTCGATTAACTTGGCCCAATCTAAGAATGTCAGTATCGGGCAAACCAACCAGAATTGTCAATAATACCTCGACCGGAAGAAATTCCATAATTTTAACGAATTGTCTCTTAGTCGAGACAATTTTATATTTTTAGTCTAATAATTGGAACTCGAAGGCTCCTATTCGGGTGGCCGAATCGTTCCGGTTAAATCGGAGATAAATTTCCACTCCATCCTCAAGGGAAGTCACTCCCGGTAACATCTTATCTAACCCTTCGACCGCCAACATTGAAGTGATGGCCGCCCGAAGGTCAACTCCAAGGTACCACGTCACATTAATCACCCGAACCCGGGCGGATAATGCCCTTGGCGCAATTTGACCATCGATCGGAGGAAGATTGGTGATAATTAATTCTTGACCGACCAAATTACTGGTCCAAATACCGTGGCTCACTCGACCCTCCTTAATTTTGCGGAGTAACTTTCCGGGTTCATGGACCGTTAAGTGCGTATACCACGGTTCACTAATATGTTTGATCATTGGAGCCGACACTTTGAGCAAAAAATAAAACCAAATTATTAATCATTAGCATTTTTTCAATAAATGAAAAATAATAAGAATAAATCGCCAAAATGCTTTCCGAACTTCCGAATGAACTTCTGGTCATTATTACCAATTTTCTTCCGTTGTGGGATATTATCTCATTGAGTACCACTTGCTCCCGGCTTCATGATGCGACCCAATTACATCACTGGACATTTCCACAAAAATTGATTTACCAGCGACAATACAATCAGCGGGCATCCAACACCCGGTGGTACGGAACTGGTTATAGTAGTGATGGTCTATTCGGGGCAGAAATTACCGATGAGCTTATTCGTCGAATTTCCGATTTAACCATCGCCAATGGCTATTCGTTGGCTTCGTTACCCATCAATAAGTTAAATGATTGGTACATAATAATGACCAGCAATCTCTACATTGAGAGATTTTACCCATTGATTTATCCATTAATTGATGCTGATCATATCGGGGATGGATCGACGTCGTATAGTCTGGCCCGGGGTTTCGTTCATGGTGGAGGTTCGCCGCGGCATGTTACCGTGCCAAGTTTCAAGTATTATGATGAAAGTCGAATATTGCCCGCCCGGGAGGAAGATCTTCTGACCAAATTGAATCGTCATTGTTACTTGGTCCATAGTGGACTACCAAATTATCAAATCTTTGGTTCCGAAGTGGATATTGGTCCTTGTTACTGTGGCCCCGACCAAGTTCGATGTCCTCATTGCGACCAAATCTTCACCACGGCTATTGGACGGGAAGATATTGCCGAAACTCGATTGATTATTTCGGACGATCACCTTCGGCAATATCTAACCCCGCGGGTCGAATTTTCTCACTTTCGGCCCGTGATGGACGAGTTTCCGTCTTGTTTTAGTCGTCGCGTCGCCCCCATGAAGATCCTTCAATGGGGTAAAACTGATGATGACGAATATTACTTCCTGGCCGGAGATTCAATCGAGGACGGCGGTACTCTCTACTTTGTTGACAGCGAGGATACTATGAGTGTAATTTCGAACTGGCCAATCGTCAAATTTGCTCTCGGGAGCCGGGGTGGTCTTTTCTTTCTGACGCTTGACGGTGAAGTTTACAACTATGACACCCAAGACACGGTTCTCTATCGATTGTTAAACAATGGTGGTGTCATCGAACAAAATTTGATCTATTACTTGCCCCTTGGACGATCGTCATTATTTCCGGGGGAACCAACTTTGCTCAAATCGGAGATTCTCAAATCGGAGATTCTCAAATCGGAGATTCTCAAATCGGAGATTCTCAAATCGGAGATTCTCAAATCGGAGATTCTCAAATCGGAGATTCTCAAATCGGAGATTCTTGAGTCGGCCACCCTGGAAGAACGACGAAAGGTTGCTATAATACACGCCCAACCAATCGTCGACTTTGTGCTTCGGGAACGTAATTCGACCGAAGAATTCGATTACTGCCTGGATGTTGTTTATTTGACGATTGATGGTCGCTACGGTAGTTACACCCAGGATCTTGACCTGAACTTTGTCATGGAATATGAGGATGATGAACCTTATTGCATGTTTTATCCAAAGTTTGCGGGACGAATCTACGAACTTCGTTGTAACTCGGGGGAAGTTCACAACCAACTGGCGATTCGAGCGAATTAAAAAGATGAGAGAATACATTCTCTCATCTCTATATATTCTAGCAGATAATTAACTAGATATGTCACATTGGAGAACAATCTATTAATTATTATATCCGTAGAATCAAGGAATATCTTCTTAATTAATTACTTCAAGGAATTATATAATCTTAAGACAAGGTTATAATTAGAATAAATGGATATTACTTCCCTCATTGATGATGTACTTCTATTAATTCTTAGTTATCTGCCGGCCTGGGACTTACGATCATTGGGTCGTAGTTGTTCTTTCTTTCGGAGTAAGTTACGAAGTTCGACCTGGTGGACTATTCTATTACCCAATTCTTCCGCCACCTCCATGATTTCTTTCCTTCTGGAATGGCAACGGCATTATAACGCTAATTATTCTGGGCAATGGTACGGCACGGGTTATGGCTACCGCGGACATTTCGGGGCCGAAATCACCGAGGAACTTCTCGATAAAATAGAGTATGAAACTTATTCTTCCTTCGAGCATGAATTAGCCAAATTTCCTTGTTCACTGGTTTCTGAGTGGTACGACTTTCTATCGATTTACACCGACAAATTTTATCCATTGACACATTTTTGTTATGGAGAAGGCCTACTTCTAAATTTGGCCCGCGACAAACTTTTTCATTGTCCGGATATCATTGGACGTCAAAGTAGTCGACCAATGATATCCGCCAAGCCGTGGGCTGAGTGCACCCCTGACGAAATCAAGGAACAAATTCAGCAACATCAGGCGTCCTGCCGCCATGAGCATCATCTCGGGGCAGCTGATTTTCGGGGCAAATTGTCTTGTGACGCTTGCGGGGCTAATGTTAATCTCGATGAATTACGAACTCAATTTCTGTCAATATCTCGCCAGGATCTACGAACTTATCTCACTGATCTTAGTGATAATCATCGGTACCGCATTCAAATCGATTATGATCCAATCGAGGCAATCACCAGTTTGCGAATTTGTCTTCGTAATTGGGCTAATATCATTGTACAACCACCAATAATTACTTGTTCAATGATCGATTTGATTGACTACGCCCCACTAATCAAAATTTCGCAACTTGACAATTTGCCCCGATCAATGTGCCAATTCATCGCCGGCCATGACGTTCAATTTCGGGATATTGATGTTTCGATTCGACGGAATTATCGAAAAGACGTTTATCATTTGTTGATTGATGGACGACTGTATCGTTATAGCAAGGAGGGATTGATAGTTCTGACCGCGGCGAACTTGAATGTAATTAAGTTTGAGGTGACACGCTGGCATGGCATCTTTTTCTTAACCGATGACGGTCGAGTTTACGGATTTGGTCGGCATGATACGATCGCGAACTCCGCGGCTGAAACTTATGAAAAGAGTGATTCTGAGGATAGTTGGCCATTACCACTGGGTCGTTCGTCATTAATATTGCGTGGTCAGATGTTGCCGCCCCTAGAATCGTTGTCATTAGTTGAGCGAAAATCGGTGGCGTTCAATTATTTGTGTCCAATCGTTGATTTTATCATTCGGGAGAACGAAGAGTTAATTGATCTGGTGTATTTAACGATCGATGGTCACTATGGAAGTTACGCGCGTGACCTTGATTACCAATTAAAATACATGCGAGTTAATAATGACGATGAGAATTTCCCCTTGCTATATCCGAAATTACCGGCGGATCATGCCTACCAAATATTATGTTACGAAAGTGATGATTGTAGTCAATTAGCTCTTCTTATATAAAACTTTCGTGATTATATCTAGAATTCTAGATATACAATGATATATTCTAATAATAATTAATAACTGTTATCGATTGTATTTTTATAATCGAAGGAGGACAACAGCGTGTCACCAATTAATGAATGCTCACGACTCTCGGACTTGTATATTATTAAGACCAAGGTGGTTGATAATGATTATATTATTCAAGTAAAATCATTGTTCAACCTATGATTGAATGAAAAATTGAATTCAAAGATGTTGTTTCCCAATTTTCCCTGGGAGGTGGAGTTATCGATCATCTGGTACCTCGATATTTGGGAAATTATTCCATTATCGGAAGTATGTTCCTGGTGGCGAACTATAATTAGGAATCCATCATGGTGGCAAAATTTATTGGCTGTTGATGATCAACCGTTACCAACTCTTCACTTAATTTATCAACGGCGTCGTAATGCTTGTCGAACGTTGACATGGAAAGTGTTCGGAGTTGATTGTTCCGGTGGTCGGATTGGCGCTATGTTCGCGCCGGACGACCTTAATTACCTTTACTCCATCGTTGAGAATCACCCCAAAAATTGTATTGCCGATTGCCCAATGATGACCCAAATCAGCTTGCTTACATCCTCACGAATGTTTCCGGCGGTGGGCGAACCAGTTTCTTTCTACCAATATCAAATCAACAATGAACTTCGGCAGTATGACTGCCGAACCAGCTTTCATGGTTACGTTAACGTGGCCAAGCCTGAGAATGTCGGTCGGATCGCTAACTACTTTCATGGACTTATTCCAACCAAACCATTGGCACCCCGATTACCTCATTATGTGGCGCAAGGCAAAGTTCTCACATTGTCGAATGACGGGATAGTTACCGATGGTGACATAATCGTAATGTCATCATGTATCAAGATACAATCAACATTCAACGGATTCCTCTTGTTATCAACGAACGGTCAATTGTTTAATTATCAAGGACCGACGAAGTGGGAATTAGTACCATTATCAATTTCTCCAATGTTGGACTTCGAAGTTCTGCATTTTAGGATTGGTCAGAATAATGTGTTTGACATCATCTATCTTCAACTAGACGGAACCTACGGTCGATACTTGGAAGGACTTGAATTGTTTTATCCACGAACCGAAATACCAATCAAATATCATGGAATCAATACTGGTCGAGTTCGGGGATTAATTGTTCACCAGTCCCCGAACTCGACAATTATTCATGTTGGTTATTAAAATGATGTTAAATTTTAAATTAGAAATCATGTTTCTACTAACTTTCCCCTGGGAATTACAAGTTCGATTATTACAAGAGTTCGAAGTTTGGGAGTTAGTCTTCCTTGAATGTCTCAACTCGAAGTGGCGAAAGTACCTTTGCCAATCATCACTCTGGGCGGCTCTAATTGGTGAATCGGTGGACGGATTGTCAAAGCGAGCCTGGCATTGTATGTATCAACGACGTCGTAATGAGAATGTCACCCAATGGTACGTTTTCGGCCAGGGTAATGCTGGTCGAATTGGAGCCAAAGTAACAATGGATGACATCATCAAATTTTGTGAGGACAACATGTTTTTTGATCCAACTCTTAACAATATTGAGATCACCGCCCGGACCCGGGAACTTATCACCGACAAAATGTTTGCCACCAAATTATGGCCGGCGGTGGGTCCACCGGTAGATAACCATCACTTTCTTGGTTTGGACGGTCGCGTTCTTACCTACGATCGATCATTATCACTGGCCAACATTTCCAACCTCGAAGATTCGGCGCCCATCTATAATTACTTACAGATTCAATCGGATTCATTAATTCCGCCAGCATCACCAACCTTACCAAACAAACTTATCTTCTGGGAGCATGAACCACGGGTTCTTCATTTGAACGGTCAATATTGGGTCATTGGTGATGATGGTTCAATAATTGATTTACCAAATCGAATTGTTAAGATGGTCCGAACCAATGAAGGATTTCTCTTCTTAACGGTGGAGGGAGAGCTATATTCTTATTATTCCTACGATTTCTTCGTCAGGTTGGTCAACCAGAACTCGAAATCTTGCCACCAATCAACTTGGCAACTTGAACGAGTACCCATCAAGGATATCATTCTTGATTTCGTCGTTGACTCTTCCGAGGACATCATTTTTACCACCTTGACGGGGAAATATTCCAGTTGTGAACATGATAACGAATTTTTCGCCTTTTGTTTGGATATGGAGGAAGATTCAATGGATATACCGTTTCATGGGGCTCGTGATTTATTAGTTCGACAGATACGAATGATTGTTGGTGATGGAACTAAGATCTTCTACCTTGGGGTATAAAAACATCAGTTATGATAACTGATGTGAATGAATATATCATGACACAAGTTTTTACATTCGAAGGAAGATAATCATATGCAATCCATCAACGAACGCCCGAAATTCTCTAATCTTAATCGTATTCAGTCCGAGATAATTAATGGTAATCGCATCATCACGAAATGAGGGACGAAATTGGGCGGGCAATCCGCGATCATTCAGGTAAGAATGATAACATCCATCAATTCCGAGATATAATATGTCGTTAAACACATTAGCATTACGATAACATTTATAATGAAGAAGTTGAAAGCCGAGAAGAAGTTGGGGTAGTTTCACTGGATGAAGGCCGGCATTAGTCCAGGTGTCCCCAGAACTAGATTCGGTCGTGTGATCAAATGGTATCTCACTATAGGCAAACAATTGACCATCGTCGCGGAGGAGAAAGAAGTAGGGCGAACGAAGGCATCCGCCGACGAAGCCATCACCAATTTTGGTGTGACGGACATTGGACAGAGATTGAGTGTCCCCCGAGTTTTGTCCGGAAAGATAATGAGCTTCCTTTCGCGAAGTGATCACAAATACGTGGGTTATTATATATGAATAGTCCTCGGAAGTCGTAATATGACAGAGAGTCTCAATTTCGTCCGGAATTATTCCGCTGGCGATCAACGAGGTCTCAAAACTCCACGAGTCGGGTAAATCACTCGGTTCAATTTCGCGCGGAACCAAATTATTGAAGAAGGTTAACATCTGTTCCGTGTTGTCAATATCAGTCACGACGTCCGCGAATTCACATTCGGAATACTCAAGATCCTGGCCGGACGAACTCCGAAAGTGATCAACACCGAATGGTTCGGCCAACGCCGGTCGAAGTTGGTCCATGAAAATTGGGGTGGTGGCCAGATATTCCTCCATTTTCTCGGATTCCCGGGAACATTCACAGTCAATCTCGTCATCTCCAAAAAGAGAAAGTGTAAAAGTATGCCCATGTTCAGTTTTCTCAACTTGAGTAGGAGAGAATTTGTGAGTGTTTCTATCTTCGTTCGATCGACGAAAATTTTGAACCAATGCTCGAACATCGTCTTCGGTAACCCGGGCCCCAATTCGGCATTCAACCGATCGACTAAGGCCGTAAACATACCAGGATCCCGATATCTCTTCATTGCGCCACTTCTGATAGAAACAACGAAGAACATTCAATGATAAGATATTAGTATCAGAATTGGTACCAAGAAGATAACACCAAAATGCCGCATCGTTGAATCTTGTCCAATGGGCCCAGTCAGTCAAAGCTAAATTGACCAAATCGCCAAAGTCACATTCCCGAAGGATAATTAATTCGATCTCGGGTGGTAAACAATCAGAAATCATTCTTTCATCATTATTTAATTAATTATTGAATGGCAATTAACGCTTTTCGTCTAAAGAAAATGAGCGATCGATGTTATTTGGTTCGACGAGACACCGCCCACGGTACCACCCTTCAAGGAGTTTTTGATGACGAGCAGGAAGCTATTCAGAAAATTGAGGATCAAGTCAAATCGGACATAGTTAAACATGAGTACTCTTTGTATGTCTGTCCAAGAAATCGAATTGATCATTGTGTGCCAATTTCTATTCGTCAGAGTTCCAATGAGTGCTGCATCTCTTAATTATAAAAATGACGATTAATGTCATTTTTCCATAAATTAATGGAGTTACCAATTTTCTGCATTAATCTGGCTTCAGCGAGGGAAAAATCCGATCGAATGCGTCACCGATTAGCACGGGCGGGATTCACCAATGTGACCTTCGTGGCGGCGGCCAATTATGACTCCCCACTAGTTTCATACTACACCAATCGATATAATGTTCAAACGCGGAAGGACATCGGTTGTTTCGCCAGTCATTTACTCGCGATCCGTCTACTATTAGCTACCGGAGCCCCCGGCGGATTAATTTGCGAGGATGACGTCTTGTTTCACAATGACTTCGGCCGACTGTGGACCCACCTTTACGCGGTTCTACCGGAGAATATCCCATTGTGCACCCTTGGCTGGATGTTGACCGGTGACATTGACCAGACTTATTATTACCGAACTAGTTACTCCGCCCCGGCCACCACCTGGACCAAACCAACCACCGCGAAAGTTCATGAGTGGGAGGATGATCCCACCAAATGGACGGGGCCGGCCGTGGTTGAATCCGATCCAATCTACTTTGGATTATGGGCAATTGATTCTAAACATACTTGGGATACCCAATGTTATTATATTTCGGCCGAGTATGCCCAGCGAATAATCGGG
>JADMIO011618422.1_pt1 | contig 33630 bp, 30 predicted proteins | sample 8958161 | NCBI WGS metagenome assembly JADMIO01 (sample SAMN16585339, study PRJNA669376) | soil metagenome | isolation source: Crop rotation soil | place: USA: Cullars Rotation, Alabama | collected 2011 | reverse complement strand
GTGGACACCCTTCGGCCTTTGGTGTCGCGCGCGGCTCTTTTGGTTCAACGCGGGGCTGCCGCGCGTTTCAGCCGATCATTGATCGCCTCGCCGAGGCCCTCGTGCGGGATCGGCATGACGGCCGCGCTTGTAGCGCCGGTTTCATCGAGGAGGCGCAGGTGTAGGAACAGGTTTGCTGCCGCCTCCACCAGATCGCCGCCGGGCGAGAGATTAAACACTCTGCCGCCTTCCAGCTCGCGAGGGACGGGACCGAATGCGATTAGCGTTTCTTCGGGCCGGATATGTGTCGCATCAAGGCGAAGCTTTGCATGCGGCGCGTAATGCGACGTCAGCATGCCCGGCGCAAGCGGGGCCTCGTCGTCCTCGGTTGCCGGCTCGTGCGTGGCGACCGGCGTGCCAAGCGCATTTTCGATCGCCGCTCGCGTCGCGCCGCCCGGACGCAGCAATGTCGGCGTTCCGAGGCAGGCCACAATGGTTGACTCGACGCCGACGCGTGTCGGTCCCCCGTCGACGATAAGATCGACCCGGCCGCGGAGATCGGCGAGGACATGTTCGGCGCTGGTCGGCGAGACGTGCCCCGATATATTGGCAGAGGGCGCAACCACCGGTCCTCCGAGCGCCGCGATAATATCGTGCGCCACCGGATGGTCCGGCACGCGCACCGCGATCGTGTCGAGGCCGGCGGCCGCGAGGTCGGACACTTGGCAGCCTGTGGCCTTCGGCAGAACCATTGTCAGCGGACCGGGCCAGAACGCAGCCGCCAGCGCGTCCGCCGCTGCGTTGAAACGCGCGATGCGGCGTGCAGCCGCCGCGTCAGCCACATGAGCGATCAGAGGATTGAACGACGGACGGCCCTTGGCCGCGTACACGCGCGCGACGGCTTCGCCATTCGCCGCATCCGCGCCGAGGCCGTAGACGGTTTCAGTCGGAAAGGCGACGAGCCCGCCCTTGCGCAAGACACGCACGGCGGCATCCACGGCCTCTGGCCCTGCAGCGCTGACGCGGGTGGTAAGTTCAACAGCCATGCGGGGCTTTTAGCCGAGCCGCCGCGCTTGCGGCAGGGGTGTCCCGTGGCTATAAAGCGCCCCTTCGGAGCATAGCGCAGTCTGGTAGCGCACCACGTTCGGGACGTGGGGGTCGCAGGTTCAAATCCTGCTGCTCCGACCAATCTCCTCCAACGCGATGAACTGGTTCGGCTGGCTTGCACGCGGCCGTTCATGCTTGTCGCCGCTGCGACGGCTGCCGCTTCATTCCGCGCTCTCCATCAGCCGACCGGGCCCGGCTTGTCGGCGGTGGTCGATACTGCCTAGAATTCCAATGACAACGAGCCGGCCCGCGAAGAACCCGGCCTACGCTTAGGGAGAAAAGCGACAATGACCGAGAAAGTGAGGGCATTTTGTCTGGCCAGTGCGGTGACGCTGGCTTTGACTGCTCCGGCGTTTGCCGTGGACGTGAAGCTGATGACCGGCCCGCAGGGCGGCGTCTGGGTTCCGCTCGGCGGACAGCTCAAGGACATCTGGGAAAAGGCGGTGCCGGGGCTCGCGGTTCAGTCGCTGCCGGGCGCGGGCATCGCGAACGTGCGCGCGATCGAGGAGGGCAAGGCCGAAATCGGTTTTGGCAATTCCATCTCGACGGTCGATGCGCTGGTCGGCAACGAGCCGTTCAAAAAGCCGCATGAGAATGTCTGCAACATTGCGACCTTCTATCCGCAATATTACCAACTCGTGGTGCCGACCGACGCGGGCATCAACTCGGTGAAGGACCTCAAAGGAAAGGGTGTCACCACGCAGCCGCGCGGCAATACCGGCGAATTGATCACCGGCCAGCTGCTAAAGGTGCACGGGCTTACTTACAACGACGTGAAGATGAGCTTCGTCTCCTACACCGACTCGGTGACGCAGATGCAGGATGGGCACGCAGCGGCGTTCGGCCTCGGCACCGCGATCCCCGCAGCGTCGGTGATGGACCTCGCCTCCGCACGCCCGATCAAGCTGCTCGACCTGTCCGACAGCCTCGACGGCATGAAGAAGCTCAATCCCGGTTACACCCTCGTCACGGTGCCGAAAGGCACTTATCCGAAGCAGGACAACGACGTGAAGGTGATCGGCTACGCGACCCACATCGTCGCATCCTGCAAGCTGCCCGAAGACATGGTCTACGCCATGACCAAGGCGGTCGCGGCGAGCACCGAGTCGCTTGGCGCGGTGAGCAAGGATATGAAAGCTCTGACGCCGAAGGCGATGGCCGAGGATATCGGCGTCCCGTTCCATCCCGGCGCGGCCAAGTTCTACAAGGAAGCCGGCCTGACGGTGAAGGCGCACTGATTGGGCGATCCGGCGCGGCGCTCCCGCGCCTGCCGGATTTGCGTCGGGGGAACAGATGACATTCGACCGTAGCTACGCGGGCATTTTGCGGCTCGCGGTGACCGCCGTCGCGCTTGCGATGGGCGTGTATCACATGTGGGTCATCGCGTTCGGCACGCCGGAAGCGATCCTGTTCCGCGGTACGCATCTTCTTTTCGCTCTGGTGCTGGTCTTTCTGCTGTATCGCCGAGTCGCTGCGGTCGACAACGAACCGGTCTCCGACGAGCAGAAGCGAACCGACAATCGCCTGCCTTCGATCCTCGATTACGCGCTATTGGCGCTTGCGGTCGCGCCGATCTTCTATCTCTTTTTCAACTACGAATACGTCGTCACGCGCATCTATTACGTCGACGACCTGAGCATCGCAGACAAGGCGATGGCGGTCCTCATGACCGCGATCGTGCTCGAAGCGACGCGGCGCGTGATCGGCTGGGCTTTGCCGATCACGGCGATGGTGTTCCTGGTCTACGGCTTGTTCATCGCTAAGCTTGGTTCCGAGCGGATGCTGGACCAGCTGTTCCTGACAACCGAAGGCATTTTCGGCATCCCGCTCTCGGTGTCGGCCGCCTACGTCATGATTTTCGTGTTGTTCGGCAGCTTCATGGAGCGAACGGGCACCGGGCAGTTGTTCATGGACTTCGCGATGAGCCTGACCGGACACAGCGCGGGTGGACCCGGCAAGGTGTCGGTGATTTCGTCGAGTCTGTTCGGTACGATTTCAGGCAGCGCGGTCGCGAACGTCATGGTCGACGGTCCGATCTCGATTCCGTTGATGAAGCGCTCTGGTTTCCCGGCACATTTCGCGGCGGGCGTCGAGGCGACTGCCTCGACTGGCGGACAGATCATGCCGCCCGTGATGGGCGCCGCAGCCTTCGTCATGGCCGAGTTCCTTGGCGTTTCTTACGGGCAGGTGGTCATCTGGGCGATTTTCCCGGCCATTCTCTATTACGTCGCTTGTTTCGCTGCGGTTCACTTCGAGGCCAAGCGCCGCGGTTTGCACGGCCTGCCGCGTTCGGAATTGCCGCGCCTGGGCCGCGTGATGCGCGAGCGCGGGCACTTGTTTATCCCGGTGCTCGGAATCCTCACCGTGATGTATTCCGGCTATAGCGCACCGCTCTCCGCGCTGGTCGGAACGCTGCTCTGCTTCCCCTGCGCCGCGCTGCGGCAGTCGACCCGCGGCTACGTCACCCCTCGCAACATTGTCGACGCCTTTGTCGATGGCGCGCGCAATGCGCTCGGCGTCGCGCTGGCCTGCGCCTGTGCCGGCATCGTCATTGGCGTGGTGACTCTGTCCGGACTCGGCATCGTGTTCACCCAATTCGTCGTTGGACTCGCGCAGAACACGCTCGCGCTGGCGCTGATCCTGACCATGATCGCTGGCATCGTGCTTGGCATGGGCATGCCCACCACCCCGGCTTACATCATTCTCACCTCGCTGCTCGTTCCGGCGATCATCAAGCTCGGTGTGATTCCGCCGGCCGCGCATATGTTCGCGTTCTACTTCGCCGTTCTGTCCGCGATCACGCCGCCGGTGGCGCTCGCGGTCTATGCCGCGGCGGGGATCGCCAAATCCGATTTATGGAGCAGCGGCTGGGCCGCGGTGAAGGTCGGCGCCGCGGGTTTCATCGTGCCATTTATGTGCGTTTACGAGCCGGCGCTTCTGATGATTGGGGAATGGCCCGCGATCATTCAGGCGGTTGTCACCGCCTCGATCGGCATCCTTCTTTTCGCGGCGGGTCTGCATGGCTATTTCTTGACCGCTGCAACCCTTTGGCAAAGGGCCTTGCTCGCGGTCGCAGGCCTGTTACTGATCGATCCCGGTTTCGCAACCGACATTGCAGGCGCGGCCCTTGGGCTGTTCATCGCAGCCTATCAATGGAATTCGCGCCGCAACGCCATACCCGTCCCGCTCAAGGAAAGTCGCTAGCTCATGGCATCAAGAAAAAAACCAGAAGAACTCCGCAGCCATCGATGGCTCGGCGTGAACGACTTGCGTTCGTTCGGCCATCGCTCGCGACTGCGCCAATACGGCTACGACCAGGTGGATTGGGGCCAGAAGCCGGTCATCGGCATCATCAACACCTGGAGCGACATCAACACCTGCCATTCCCATCTGCGTCAGCGTGCCGAGGAGGTGAAGCGCGGCGTCTATCAGGCTGGTGGCTTCCCGATCGAATTGCCCGCGATGTCGCTCGCCGAGGTTTTCGTCAAGCCGACCACGATGCTCTATCGCAACTTCCTCGCAATGGAGACCGAAGAGCTTCTGCGCAGCCATCCGATCGACGGCGCGGTGCTGATGGGCGGCTGCGACAAGACCACGCCCGGCCTTGTGATGGGCGGCATCTCGATGGGCATCCCGATGATCTATCTGCCGGCCGGGCCGATGCTGCGTGGCAACTGGCAGGGCAAGATTCTCGGCTCCGGCTCCGACACCTGGAAATACTGGGACGAGAAGCGTGCCGGCAACATCACGGAGGAGGATTGGCACGAGATCGAGGCGGGTATCGCGCGCTCCTTCGGCACCTGCATGACCATGGGCACTGCGGCGACCATGATGGCCATCGCCGAAGCGCTTGGCCTCGTCATGCCGGGCTTCTCTTCGATCCCCGCGCCGGATTCCAACCATACTCGCATGTCGGCCGTCACCGGCCGGCGCATCGTCGAGATGGTGTGGGAGGATCTGACGCCGGACAAGATCATCACCAAGAATGCGGTCGACAACGCGATCAAGGTGCATATGGCGATGGGCGGCTCGACCAATGCGATGGTGCATGTTGTCGCGATGGCGCGCCGCGCCGGCATCGATCTGAAGCTTCAGCGATTCGATGAGCTGTCGCGCGAAATCCCGGTGATCGCGAATGTGCGTCCGTCGGGCAAATACCTGATGGAAGATTTCTACTACGCGGGCGGCATCCGCGCGCTGATGATGGAGCTGAAGGACAAGCTCGACCTGAATTGCATGACAGTGTCAGGCAAAACCGTGGGCGAGAACATCAAGGGCGCCAAGGTTCACAACGCCGACGTGATCCACTCGCTGTCCAGCCCGATCTCCAAGGAACCGGCCTGCGCAATCCTTACCGGCAACCTCGCGCCGCGCGGCTGCGTCATCAAGCCGTCGGCCGCCGATCCTCGCCTGCTCAAGCACAAGGGACCGGCGCTGGTGTTCGAGGACTATAACCACATGGCGAGCCTGATCGATCGCGACGATCTCGACGTGACGCCCGACCATGTGCTGGTGCTGAAGAATGGTGGACCGCAAGGCGGTCCCGGCATGCCGGAATGGGGCATGCTGCCGGTGCCGACCAAGCTTGTGAAGCAGGGCGTGCGCGACATGATGCGCATCTCCGACGCGCGCATGTCAGGTACGAGCTATGGATGTTGCGTCCTGCACGTCTCACCGGAGAGCTTCGTCGGCGGGCCGCTCGCGCTGGTCAAGACCGGCGACATGATCGAGGTCGACGTGCCGGCGCGAAAGATTCATCTCGACATTTCCGACGAGGAGATGGCGAAGCGGAAAGCCGCCTGGAAGGTGCCAGAGAAGAAATATCCTCGCGGCTATGGCGCGATGTTTTCCGAGCACATTCAGCAGGCCGATGATGGCTGCGACTTCGATTTCACGAAGTGGACGCAGCAGAAGGTGCCGGAGCCGGAGATTCACTAGCCCCGAGTTTGAAAGGCGTCATTGCCGGCGCGGCAATCCATCGGTGATATGATGCGCTTCATCATCGCCGCTGCTTTTTCTCTCATGGTTACGCTGTCGCAAGCAGCTGGTCTTCGGTTCATCGATATTCCCGCCGACTCCACCGCGCCCGCGATGAAGGGTGCGGTTTGGTATCCGTGCGCGCTTTCTCCACAACCAGTGAAGATCGGCGAAACGTCCCGGATTTTTGGCGCTCACGATTGCCCGATCGTGGGGCGCGATTTGCCTTTGATTGTTGTGTCGCATGGACGGACCGGATGGTTCGGCGGCCATCATGACACCGCTGCCGCTCTTGCCGATGCGGGTTTCATCGTCGCCGCGATCGATCATCCGGGCGATAATTCCACTGACCAGAGCCGCGTCGACGACTTGTCGGTTTTGATCGGACGCCCTGCCGATATGAAACGGCTCATCGATTTCATGCTGACCGGTTGGTCGGGCGCATCCGCGCTCGATCCCGAGCGTGTTGGGTTCTTCGGCTTTTCGATGGGTGGTTACACGGGCCTTGTCGTCGTGGGCGCCAATCCCGATTTCAGCAAAGATTTGCCCGGCTGCCAGCGGTCGGATTTCCGCGCATGCGAGCAGATTCGAGTTGGCAACAACAATCTTCTTGGCGCGCCGGTCCATGATCCGCGCGTCAGCGCCGCGGTCATTGTGGATCCCGGTCCGAGCATTTTCTTTCCGGCGGAGAATTTGAAATCCGTAAACGTGCCGATCCAGCTCTGGAGTTCGGACCCGAAGCTTTCCGCCGGCTATTTCTCCGGTTGCTGCGCAATCGGAATTAATCAAAGGCTGCCATCGAAGCCCGATTATCATCTCGCGTCGAATGCGATCCATTTCTCTTTTCTTGCGCCTTGCACACCGGAGGAGAAGCAAGCCCTTCCTCGAATTTGCACCGATGCACCCGGTTTCGACCGTGCGGCTTTCCACCGGGAGTTCAACGCCGAGGTGCTTTCCTTCTTTCGTAAGCATCTTGTCGACATGAAAAAACCCTGACGAGCCGGATGCGGCGCGCGCTGTAAGCAAAAAAAGGCCGGGCAATGCCCGGCCTTTTCCAATTGGAGAGCGTATGCCGATCAGCGCTTGCGATCTGCAATCGCCCATACGCCGGTGATCAGCGCCGTACCGAAAGCTTCCTTCACCAGCGCGCCGAGAAGGAACGGATACGCGCCGGCGGTGAGTGCGGCCTGCAAGCCCATGCCAAGTCCCGTACCTTGCGCGCCGTTCGCGATTGTCGCGCCATAGGCGAGCCAGCAGGTGCCGAGCGCGATGATCGCAAGATCGCCGAGCATCAACGCGCCGAACAGTTTCAGCGGCGAGCGCGTCCAGCCGCGATCCGACAATGTCCCGACAATCAGGGCTGATGCGAGAAAGCCGATCAGGTAGCCCCCAGTCGGGCCAGCGAAATAGGCGAGGCCCGCAACGGCTGGCGGCGTGTTGGTGAAGACTGGCAGCCCGAGCGCGCCCTGCGCGAGATAGAGCGCCACCGTCGCGACCGCGATCCGCGCGCCGGCGCCCGCCGCGATCAACCCGATCGCGAGCGTCTGCAGCGTCATCGGAACCGGGTAGAACGGCACCTTGGCCTTGGCGGAGAGGATCAGCACCACCGTGCCCAGCAGCACGAGCGCGGCGGATTGCAGCAGCGTCAGGCGGGACTGGAAGAAACCGATCAGGTTGGTGGTCGCGGGCGCGGGCATGGCAGGCATCTTTCTGCGGCGTTTCAATTATCCGCCATTGGGTATATTGCCCCGGCACCTTCCCCTCAAGCCGACTTTTGCGCAATGGCCGACGACGACATTCCCTTCGACCGCAGCTTCGATTTCCAGCCTGGCGTGCCGAAAGAGGTCGCGCCCGGCGTGTGCGCCCTCTGCGCCGGCAACGCGAGCCCGTTCACGTTTCACGGCACGATGAGCTACATCGTCGGGCAGGGGCCTTATGCGGTGGTCGATCCGGGCCCGGATGATGAGCGCCACATCAAGGCGCTGATGGACGCGACCGGCGGCAAGGTCTCGCATATCTTCGTCACCCACACCCATCGCGATCATTCGCCCGGCGTCGCACCGCTGAAGAAAGCGACCGGCGCACGGGTCTACGGGGAGGGGCCGCATCGGCTCTCCCGCGATCTGCATATCGGGGAATCCTTCCCGCTCGACGCGGCCGCCGACACCGATTTCCGTCCCGACGTCGCGCTGAAGGACGGTGAGATTGTGAAGGGCGATGGCTTCACCATCGAGGCGGTCACGACGGCGGGCCACACGGCGAACCACATGGCTTACGCGCTGAAAGAGGGAAACGTGCTGTTCTCGGGCGACCATGTGATGGGCTGGTCGACACCGGTGGTCGCGCCGCCGGACGGCGCGATGAGCGACTACATGGCCTCGCTGCAAAAGCTTAGCCTTCGCGGCGAGACGCTTTACCTGCCTGGCCACGGCGGGCCGATCAAGGAGGCTGAGCGTTTCGTGCGCTCCTACATCCGCCACCGGCAGGCGCGCGAGGCCTCGATCCTGCACCGTCTCGGCAAGGGCGAGACCGACATTCCGACGCTCGTGCGCGCGATCTATATCGGGATCGACCCGCGGCTCGTGAAAGCCGCGGGGCTATCGGTGCTGGCGCATCTGGAGGATCTCGTCGCGCGCGGCGCCGTCGTGACGCAAGGCGTCCCCTCGATCGAGGGCAGCTACCGTCTCGCCTGATTTTTCTTGTGCTCGGCGGCTTTCTTCGCGAGCAGCGCCTTGCGCTCCTTCTCGCGTTGCGCCGCGCGCTCCTGCCGCTCCTGCTTTTCCTGCTGGGTCGCGGTCAGGTCTTCGATGTCGGAGAGAAGCGCGCGGATGCGCGAGGCGTTGTCGCCGAGGTCGTGCTGCCCGTAACGCGCCGCCGAGCGCACATCGACCCGCGAGCCTTCGGGGCTCGGTCGGATGCGGATCACGACGTCGTTGCGAAAGCCCATGATCGGGGTGCGCGCGACCGCCTCGATCCGTCCCTCGCGCCGCGCCGGCAGTTGCGGGGCGCGCGCGTCGAGCATCGCCCAGCGCCGCTTGGTGACGACCGCGAGCGCCGCCTCATAAACCGCGCCGGGCGCCGCCGACAGGATCAGCGGGTCAACTTCCGGATAAGCCTCGCGCTGCTGCTCGGCGGCGTAGAGGCCGGCATAGATCACCGGATTGGCTTCGCGGTCGCGCAGCCGCGCGATCACCTCGAAGCGCGGCGGATCAATGGGATCGGTGGTGATGTCGGCGATGGCGGGCAGCTTGTAATATTTGTAGCCGAGGTAACTCGGGTAGGCGAGCAAAGCCGCGCCGATGAAGAGGGCCGTGAACACCGAGCCCAATCCGGCAAGACCATCCTTCCAGATCGACACGAACGCGCAAAGCCCAAGCAGGATCGCAAGCGCGGCGAAGGCGAGCGCGCCGGCGAATGTCGCCATCGCGGGAAAAATCTCGAGCAGGCCCGAGCGCACGATGATGATAGAGAGCAGGGTCGCAAACAGCGAAAAGAACGCGACGCGGCGCGCCCACACCGCGAGCTGCGACATCGGATCGTCGCTGTAGCGCCGCCGCGCCATGGCTAAAGCCTATCCATATCCGCTCGTCCCCCCGCAGGCGGGGACCCAGCCTTTTCTGGCCGGTTCAACGCAAGTCTGGATTCCCGCTTTCGCGGGAATGAGCGAATGGTGGTGAGCATCACTCCGCCGCATTGGCTGTGGGGAACCGATAATCCTTGAAGCGGTCGCGCAGGACCGTCTTCTGGATCTTGCCGGTGGCGGTATGGGGAATTTCCTCCACAAAAGCAACGTCGTCGGGCATCCACCATTTGGCGATCTTGCCCTGCATGAAGCCGAGCAGGTCCTCCTTGCTCGCGCTCTCGCCCTTCTTCAGCACGATCACCAGCAGCGGCCGCTCGTCCCATTTCGGATGGGCGATACCGATCACCGCGGCTTCCGCGACCTTCGGATGCCCGACCGCGAGATTTTCCAAGTCGATCGAGGAAATCCACTCGCCGCCGGACTTGATCACGTCCTTCGAGCGGTCGGTCACCTGCATGTAGCCGTATTGGTCCATGGTCGCGACGTCGCCGGTGTCGAACCAGCCTTCCTTGTCGAACACCTCGTTGCCTTCGCCCTTGTAATAGCTCTTCGCCACCGCGGGCCCGCGCACTTTCAGCCGGCCGAAGGTCTTGCCGTCCCACGGCATGTCCTTGCCCGCATCATCGGTAATTTTCATCTCGACGCCGAACGGCGGATGGCCCTGCTTCATCTGCACGTCGAGCCGCGCGTCGCCCTTAAGCTCCGCGTAATCCGGTTTCATGGTGCAGAGCGAGCCGAGCGGCGACATCTCGGTCATGCCCCAGGCATGGATCACCTCGACGCCATATTCCTCCTCGAACTTCTTGGTCATCGCGCGCGGGCAGGCCGAGCCGCCGATCACCACGCGTTTCAGATGCGGCAGCTTGAGGTTGTTCGCTTCCATATGCGCGAGCAGCATCAGCCATACCGTCGGCACCGCCGCGGTGAACGTCACTTTATACGTGTCCAGCATCTCGTAGATCGAAGGCCCGTCCATCTTCGGCCCGGGCATCACGAGGCTCGCGCCGACCATCGGCGTGGAAAACGCGAGCGACCAGCCATTGGCGTGGAATAGCGGCACCACCGGCATCGCCACGTCGCTCGAGCGCAGCCCCTTGGAATCCGGCAGCGACGCCATGAAGGCGTGCAGCACGTTCGAGCGGTGCGAGTAGAGTACGCCCTTCGGATTGCCGGTGGTGCCCGAGGTGTAGCACATGCCGGCCGCGGTATTCTCGTCGAAGCTCTTCCAGACGAAATCGCCGTCCGCCTCCTTCAGCCACTCTTCATACACCACCGCATTCTTCAGCGGCGTCTGTGGCATGTGCGCGGCGTCGGTGAGCACGATATAGCGCTCGATGCTCGGCAGCTTGTCGGCGATCTTCTCCAAGAGCGGCACGAAGGTGAGATCGACGAACATCGCGCGGTCCTGCGCGTGGTTGACGATCCAGGCGATCTGCTCGGGGAAGAGCCGCGGATTGACGGTGTGATACACCGCCCCGATCCCGAGAATGCCGTACCAGCATTCGAGATGCCGCCATGTGTTCCAGGCGAGCGTCGCGACCCGGTCGCCGGGCTTGATGCCGTCCTTCTCCAGCCGCTGCGCCACGCGCAGCGCGCGGGCGCGCACCTCCTTGTAGGTGGTCGTGTGCATCGGCCCCTCGACTGAGCGCGAGATCACCTTGCGCGCGCCGTGCTGGATCGCGGCGTGGTCGATGATGCGATGGCACAGAAGCGGCCAATCCTGCATCAGGCCGAGCATGGGCTTTTCTCCGGGGCTTTCCTTTTTCGACAAGCTAGCGGGCACTGTTCCGCGCGCAAGGGCTAACATTACCCGCTCGTCCCCGCGACCCGGCCTTCGCTCGCAAGGCGAGCTACGGCGGGTTCAGGTCCGCCGAAGCGCATAGCGCGAAGGCGGAAGGCAGCTCCTGCTCCGCTCATTCCCGCGAAAGCGGGAATCCAGTCTTTTTTCTGGGTCCCCGCTGGAGCCTGTCATCGGGCCGCGCTTTGCGCGGACCCGTTGGCGGGGACGAGCGGTTCATTGTGACCCGCTCTGCAGCCACGCGGAACCTGCCCCTGCGCGGCTTGGTTAGTGCGGCATGGACACGCTCGCTCGCTTCTTCGACACTCTGCTCGGCCTCTCGGCGACGCGCGCCGAGGAGCTGACGCTCGCGCAAATGTGCCTGCGTGCGGTCGCGGTCTATCTCGTGCTGATCGTGTATCTGCGCTTCGGCAAGAAGCGCTTCCTCGGCGAGGCGACCGCGCTCGACGCGATCCTCGTCATCGTGATCGGCTCGACCGCGAGCCGCGCCATCACCGGCAATGCGCCCTTCGGGCCGACGCTCGCGGCGGCCTTCGTGCTGATCCTCGTGCATTGGGCGGTATCGTATCTCACCGAGCGCTCGCGGGCCTTAAGCTGGATGGCCAAAGGCACCGACACGCTGCTCGTGCGCAACGGCAAGGTCGACCGCAAGGCGCTGCGCGCCGAGCACATGTCGGACGAGGACCTCGACGAGGAATTGCGGCAGGAGGGCATCGACGACGTGCGCAAAGTGAAAGAGGCGCGGCTGGAGCGGAGCGGGCGGTTGTCGGTGATTAAGATGAGATAGCGTGCGAATAAATCGGGCTAAGGTCTGCAACCCGTGCTTGAATATTGACGCCAAGGTATTAATTTCCGAGATATTATCTAATTTTTTGTCGCGCTCTAATGGATCGCATCGTCCGTGATCTTTCTCCCGAACGACGAACCGAGCAACACCGTCCCCGGTATTTCTCGGAGTATGCTGCACGCCGGAACATTGTACTGCTGGGCGATCCTGGCTCTGGAAAATCCCACCTGTTCCGCAATTTCGCCGGAGTCGAGGGCGGACGCTATGTAACAGTGCGCAGCTTTCTCGCCACGCCAGTCATGGCCAAAGGCGACATTCTTTTGCTGGATGGATTAGATGAGAAGCGCGCAGGTCGTGGCGACCGCGACACAGTCGATGCCCTGGTCACCAAACTGTTTGCAGCAGCGCCGTCTAGAGTCAGGCTGTCCTGCAGGGCAGCCGATTGGCTAGGCGAAAGCGATCTTGCTTCACTGCAGCCCTTCTTCGATCAGAACGGTGGCGCGCCCGTGGTGCTCAGTCTTGCCGCGCTTACCGAGGACGAATGCCGCGTGGTTTTGTCGGCGCAAGGCCTTCGGGTGGATGACGCAAACGCGTTCATGAAAGCGGCCGTCGAGCGCGGGCTTGGCGAATTCCTGCGGAATCCACAGAATCTTCTGATGCTGGTGCAAGTAGCCCGCAGTGGCAAGTGGCCTGCGACGCGATCAGAACTTTACAAAATTGCCACTGAGCTCCTGCTTGAAGAAGCAGACAGCGATCATGCCTTAAAGAAGACAGGGGCGATCTCGCCAAAGGAGCTGCAGACCGTTGCGGGTGCAGTTTTTGCAGCAAGGCTTATTAGCGACGTCGACGGTATTGGGCTAACAGAGCAATCAGGCACGCCCGCAGTTCCTGGCTATCGTAGTCTCAACTTTCTTAATCTCGATCATGTACGGGCGGCGTTGACGCGACGCGTTTTTGAAGCGGCGTCTAGTCCCGGCAGCGTTGATTACGCTCACCGCGTGACGGCCGAATATCTCGGCGCGCTGTGGTTGGCTGAGGCTATTCGAGGCGGTCTACCGCTTCGGCGCGTGCAGGCTCTACTCGGTGTCGACGGCTATCCTGCGCCGGAGCTTCGCGGATTGCATGCGTGGCTCGCTGTGCATCTGCCGGAGCTGGCTCCGCGTCTCATCGATGCTGATCCTTACGGTGTGCTGACCTACGGCGACGCCGCATCGCTTTCGCCCTCAAACTGCGCTCAACTTGTCACCGCTCTTGGCCACCTGTCACAGACCGATCCTTGGTTTCGGCGCGGCGCTTGGGAAGAGCCTGCGGTGGGTGCGCTCTCGCGCGCTGATATGATCAGCGAGTTTCGCAAAGTCATGCGCTCCGACAATGCCGGCTTTGGGGTCCGTTCTATCGTCGTTGAGGCGCTTGCACTTGGTGCCTCGCAGCCCGCGCTGAAGGATGACCTTGCGGCCGTCGTGCTTCGGGCCAAATCAACTTATGCGGAGCGGCGCACCGCTGTCCAAGCGCTAGTTAAGCTTGGGGGCGAAGGGAAGACGGCACTCGAGAAACTCTATCCAAGTTTGAGTAACTGTGTCGACGATTTGCGCCTGCGTACCGATATCCTTCGCAAACTGTATGGACAGCCGTTCGGATCGGCGGATGTGGTCACTCTGCTCGACGATGTTTGGTCCAGCTCGGACACCCTGCCGGGTGGTGTGCTGTGGTTCCTAGCGGATGCGATTCCGCTCAGCGATACGCCAGCCATTCTCGACAGCATCAAATATCGTAAGCGCACAGACGAGGTTGCGCGTCATAATGCTTGGGACATCGCCAATTTTTACGAGCGCCTTTTGACGCGGGCTTGGAACGAGTTGGCTACGATCGAGCCTCCTCGCGCCTTGCGGTGGCTGTTGGTTCGGCGTGCGTTTCGAGACAGCAATAACAGCGGCCGCGATGAATTACACACGGCAATCAGCGCGAAGCCCGACCGTCTGTTGGCCGTTGTAGATCATTTCTTGAAAATCTGCAGCCCCGGCAAGAACATCTGGCTCGAATTCTATCACTTGCAGGAAGCGACGCTTCACATCCTTGAGTCTGACGTCATGCTGGGACTGCTCGTGGAGCATATTCAGCAAGAGCCAGCGGGCAGCGCTAGACGCACCTTTTTCTATGAAGCGGCCTTTCCTTTCACTTGGCGCAGCGGATCGGCGGGCGGCTCTGAAATCTTCGCAAAGCTCTTTGCACTCGGCGAGAGTGAGGTCGCGTTGGGAGTCATTCGCGATCAAGCAATTATGACCAAGCTTCCCGAGGGGTATCTTAGCCGCAAGCGTGGCAATAACACCGATGAGGCCGAAGCCGCAAAGAGCCGTGCAAAGCATCGTGCCGAATTTGAGGCACAAGTCGAAGCAATCCGCACAGGCCAGCATCTCAATTGGCTGAGCTTTCTCGCAGAAATTTACTACGGATTATTCTCTGACCTCGATCGAGCAGCGTCGCCGCGTGAAAGGCTGGCTTTCATTATTGGTGATGCCAACGTCCCAGCCGCGATCGACGGCTTTAAGGCTGTTCTCGATCGCCACGACTTGCCTGATCTTGCGGCCGTGGCGAACTTGGCGGCCCAGCGCAAAATCTACAAATGGTGGCGCGCGCTGCTGGTGTCATTGGATGAGCACTTCACAGCCGATGAAAACCTCGCACCCTTCTCTGATGATGTTCTTTCGGCCGCGATCGCTTTCGAGCTGACAGAGCCTGTGCATGAAGTCCGCGACGGGGCGGAGCGCTGGCGCACTGCGGTGTGGAAGAAGGCGGCGCTTGAGCAAAGGACCGAATTGGTGCATGGCGCATATAAGGCCATTGCGCGTGTCCGCTTCGCTAACGGCGATCAGTACATCGAAGGGCTTCATGAAATGCTGACTGAGTCGGCATTTGGCCCCTTACGCGCTGCAATGCTCTTGGAGTTTCTCCACGATTTTCCAAACGCGCATGTCTACCGTCTTAATGAGATGTTGGATGCGGTAATAGTGACACCGGATACCCATCGCGATTTTCTGGATCTTGCGGTGGCAGTCGTCGAGAAGAAAGTACCAGTCGACCAGCCGCAATATGACAAATGGCTCGCGGCGGCCTACATCATCGCACCTGCGTCATTCCAAAGTGCCGTTGAGGCACTTGTTCGTGGTCGACCGAGCGCCATTTTCGATCTCCGCGATTTCGGCAGCGGCCGCCATGCGAACGGTAAGAAAGGAACCATTCTTACGCTCGGCCAACTTGAATTTCTGGCGCAACTGGCGGGGACCTCCAACCCCTATGTGTCAATTCCCGGCGTCGGGTGGAGCGGCGATACCAATCCTTGGGACGCTTCGGACTACGTCATCGCTCTGATCAACGGAATCAGCGCCAATCCTTCCAACGCAGCGACGCAGGCGCTTATCCGGCTTGAAGCAAAACCGGCGCTCACGAGTTACAAAACTTTCATTCTCAATGCCAAGGCACAACAGCAGTTACGCCGGCGCGAGGCCGACTACGAACGCCCCGATTGGCTGCGCACAGTCAATGCCCTTTCGAAGGGGCCGCCCGCGACTGTCTCGGACCTTTACGCGATGCTGTTAGGGCACCTGGACGAAGCGCGCGTTATATTGGCGCGCGGCAATACAGATGGTTTCAAGATTTTCTGGAATCTTGATTCGTACGCACGCCCTGTAACACCGTTGCCGGAAGAAACATGCCGCGATCGCCTCGTTGAAATCTTACGAGCCAATCTCCTGCCTTTGTCGGTGACTGTGGAACCTGAGGGGCATATGGCCCGTGACAAACGTGCTGACATTTCGGTTGCCATGCCGAAACGCAAGATTTTGTGCGAACTCAAACGTGACTATCATTCGGATGTCTGGACGGCGGCCGAAGAGCAGCTTGAGCGATTTTACGCGCACGATCCCGACGCGAACGGGTTTGGTGTCTATGTCGTGTTCTGGTTCGGTGACAAGCGACCCAGCAAGATTCCACCTTCACCCAGCGCGCTGACCACTCCTACTTCACCTGAAGAAATGGAGCGGATGTTGCAGGCAATGGTACCCACGGAGCGTAAGGAGCGTATTGCGGTTCTCGTTGTCGACGTTTCAGGATCGATAATTACATAATCTCCCCATCCCAAACCTGCTCACATCGTGCCTCGTCCGTCCCTCCGTCGCCAAATCGGCCAGCACTTCGCCGATCACCGGCGAGAATTTGAAGCCGTGGCCGGAGCAGGGTGAGGCGACGACGATCTGCGGATGGCCCGGCAGCGTGTCGAGCAGGAAATCGCCGTCGTCGGTCATGGTGTAGAGGCAAGCCTTGCTCGCGCGCAGCGGCGCATCGGCCTGCGGGATGAAGCGCTTCAGCCCCGCGCGCACCAGCGCCTCGTCGCGCGCGTTGATCGCGCGGTCGTAGCGCTCGGGGTCCACCGCCTCGCGCTCATGATGATGCAGCGCGGCCTTCAGGCCCTCGGCCTCGCTCCACGGAAAGCCGTAATGGATGCCGAGCTCGCTTTCGAGCATCCACACCGGAAAGCGCGTCTCGCGGAACGGCTCAGGGCTCGCCGGTTGAAACCACAGCAGCGCCTGCCGCGTCGCGCTTAAGGTGCAGGGCAGATCGGGCAGAAGCTCTTTCGTCCACGCGCCCGCGGCGACGATGACGCTGCCGGCATCGAACGTGCCCTGGTCGGTGACGATGCGCACGCGCTCGCCGTGCGGCTCGATCGCGATGACGCGGCAATTCTCGGCAATGTCCGCGCCCGCCTCGCGCGCAAGGCGCGTATGCACGCGCACGGACTTCGCGGCGTTCACATAGCCGCCCTCGGGCTGCATCACGGCGACGAAATCGGACGGCAGCGTGAACACCGGATAGCGGCGCATCAGCTCTTTCGCGTCGAGGATTTCGTGCGTGATGCCGTGCTGGCGCGAGGAGGCGAGCGTGCCGGTGACGAGCTCGCTCTCGGGCTTGCCGATCTCGGCGATGCCGGTGATGTGCATCAGGCTTTCGCCGCTCGCGGCTTCAAGCTCGCGCCACATGGTGTAGGCCGCGCGCACGAGCGGCACGTAGGACGGATGCTCGAAATAGCCGAGCCGGATGATGCGGGTTTCCCCATGCGAGGAGGCGCGGTCGTGGTTGATGGCGAAGCGCTCGAGGCCGAGCGCGCGCTTGCCCCGCCGGGCGAGGTGACAGAGCGCGGCGCTGCCGGCTGCGCCCAGGCCGATCACCACGACGTCGTATGGCATTTTCGTGCAAATTCCCTTTTCCGCCCGAATTCTCTAGCACGAAGGGCGGCGGCGGAATGAAAGCGCCGCTCGCAGGCCGAGGAAATCCGGATCAGCACGCGATGAAGCGTATTCTCGCCGGAGCTTTGCTCCTTCTAGGAGCCTATATCGGGGTCGCGCCGGCGCAGCAGTTGGGCGAGAATGTGCCCAAGGACGTCCCCAAGGACGTCCCAATGCCGCGCCCGCGTCCGGCCGAGGCCGATGTCGCTCCGCCGATCGAGATCGATCCGGTGTTTGCGTCCGTGCCGCGCGAAGCGAGCGCCTGCCAGATGCGCATGGTCGCCGATCGCATTGCGACCATTGAGGTTTTGCCTTCCATCGCGGGTCCGGCCGATTGCGGGGCGATCGATCTGGTGAAGCTGAAGGAGATCGTCTTGCCGGATCAGGCCCGCGTCACCGTCACGCCCGCGCCGACGCTCCGCTGCGAGATGGCGGAAGCCGTCACCAACTGGGTGCGCGAGGATGTGCTTCCCGAAATCTCCAAGCTCGGCAGTGGTTTACAGGCGCTCGACAATTTCGATTCCTACGAATGCCGCGGGCGCAATCGGGTGTTCGGCGCCAAGACCAGCGAGCATGGCCGCGGCAATGCCCTCGATGTGCGCGGGATGAAGCTTGTGAATGGCAAGTTCGTCGATCTCACCGACCGCCATGTTGCGCGCGATTTCCGTGAGGCCATGAAGGCGAGCGTTTGCAACCGCTTCGCGACCGTGCTCGGGCCGCATTCGGACGGCTATCACGAGAACCACATCCATCTCGACCTTGCCGAGCGCCGCAACAATTACAAGCTCTGCCAATGGGCCGTGCTCGATCCGGCGCCCGCCATTCCGCTGCCACGCCCGCGGCCGAAAGAAGCCGACGATGCGGCGAATTAACCACCCCCGCAGCCGTGAACCCTCTCTTCACGCTGCCCGCGCTAGAAAGACTACGTGAAACCGGTTCTGCCTCACGAATTGATCGTCGAACCCAAGCGCCGCGGCATCACGCGCCGCGGACTCATTCTCGGCGGCGTCGTCGGGCTCGCGGGCACCGGCACGATCGCCTATGGCGGTGCAGAGGCGGCGTTCGATCTTCAGGTCACGCAATACTGGCCCAATCCGCCGAACTGGCCGTCGCGGCAGAAGCTCACCATCACAGTCATCGCCGACCTGCATGCCGGCGGCCCGAATATGGGGCTCGCCCGAATTCGCGAAGTGATCGACGCCGCAAATGCACTTCGCTCGGACATCGTGCTTCTTCTCGGCGACTATTTCGCCACGCATAAATTCATCACCGAACACGTGCCCCATGCGGCGTGGGCGGCGGAATTCGCCCGTCTGCGCTCACGGCTCGGGACCTTCGCGATCTTCGGCAATCACGACTGGTGGTATGACATCGCCGGCGTGCGGCGCGCGCTCGCGGGAGTCAGCATCCCGGTCCTGGAGAACGATGCATTTCTCTTAGGCGAGCGGGGCGAGCGCTTCTGGCTTGCCGGGATCGGCGACACCATCGCTTACCGGCTGGGGCACCAGCGTTTTCAGGGCGTCGACGATCTGCCTGGCACCATGGCCAAGGTGGCCACCGACGATCCGGTCATCCTGATGGTGCACGAGCCGGACATTTTCACTGAGGTGCCGGGCCGCGTCGCGCTGACGCTCGCCGGGCATACTCACGGCGGGCAGATTCGCATTCCCCTGATCTGGCCGGCGCTTGTGCCGTCATCCTATGGCGCGCGCTTTGCCTATGGGCACATCGTGGAGACGGGACGGCACATGATCGTGTCGGGTGGGCTTGGAACAAGCATCGTGCCTGCCCGGATCGGGGTGCCGCCGGAAATCGTGCGCGTTCAGCTCGGCGGATCGTAAGCGAAAAGACAAACGGCGCCGGGTATGGCCCGACGCCGTTTGAACAGCCCCCAGCAAATTTTGGCTTAGTCGCGGCCGATGCCGCCGGACAAGGCAACGCGCGGGTTGTGTGGAGAATCGCCCTGCGTCGGCGCGAGCACGACCACGACCGAACCGAGTTTCACCCGGTTATAGAGGTCGATCACGTCCTCGTTGGTCATGCGGATACAGCCGGACGAAATCGCGCTGCCGATATATTCCGGCTGGTTGGTGCCGTGAATGCGGTACAGCGTGTCCTTGTTGCCGGTGTAGAGATACATGGCGCGCGCGCCCATCGGATTATGCGGGCCGGGTCCGACGAAGTCGGGGATTCCCGAACCGAGGCGCGTCTTGATCTCTTTCGTCGGGGTCCAGGTCGGCCATTCGGTCTTGCGCTCGATACGCGCGACGCCCGACCAGACCAGCGCCTCCTCGCCCACGGCAACGCCGTAGCGGATCGCCTTGTTCTCCGGCAGTACGTAATAGAGATAGCGCGCATCCGGATCGATGACGATCGAGCCCGGGCCTTCCTTGCGGTGGTAATCGACGATGTGGCGGCGATACGGCTCCGCAATCGTCGCCTTGGCGTAGGGCGCCTTGGCGAGAAGTTCTTTGTCGCGGGCGGTGAGGTTTGTTTCCGGCGCAGGCTCGACGCGCGACTGGATGCAGCCGGCGAGGCTCAAGCCCATCAAAAACAGCGCAATTAGGCGCAAGCTCATACCGGCCTCTATTAGTTCGGACGTCGCCCCGAGTCGGATTATGCTCTGTATTAGCCGTAAAATTGCTAATTCCGCTACCCAAACAATGAGGGCGATGCAGCACTCCTGTGAACCTGTTGCAGGAATGCCGCAGCTTTTTGACCCCACTAAAAGGGCTGATTTACAGGCAATAATCGCTGTTTGGAGCCCTTTGCTGCGCCGCGGCGGGAATGCCGCAAAGTGACACGATTTGCCGCCCACTTCTGCCGCAGTAACTCGTCACGTTCCGAACCAAGCCCGTGGCGTCAAAGCGGGCGAGGAGGAAGTGATGACATCAGTGAATACCCAGGATCCAACCCGGAAGGTTTCAGGCGAGCAGGCGGAACTGGTCCGCCGGTACCGGAAGATTGGCATCTCCGCGGTGGCTGCCGCGCTGGCTTGCGAGACCAAGAGCACCAAGAAGTCCGCGTCAGCGCCCATTGAGCGCCGCATCAGGGAGCGCGAGCTTCAGGTCAGCGCCTAAGCGAGCGCATCGCCTCGCTTTCACATCCATGATTTTGGCGCTTGCAGGGGCGCTAGCGATCGGGCCATGACTCGCTCGGGCGAGTCTGCGTCGGCTGATGCCGGGCGCATTATCCCGAGGCGCTCATGCTGGTTGCCTATTCCGCGCGCGGCAATTCGCTTCATCACACGGTGGTGGAGTTTGGCACGAGTGTTCCTGAGGATGCGGTCTGGATCGATCTCGCCAATCCGACATCGGGCGAAGACAAGCTGATCGAGCGGCTTGTCGGCATCGGCGTTCCGACTCGCGAAGAAATGCAGGAAATCGAAGTATCGAGCCGGCTCTATACCGAAAACGGCGCGCGCTACATGACAGCGACGCTCATGTGCCAATCCGACACCGCGACGCCGAAAACCACCGCAGTTACCTTTATCCTTGCCGGGCATCGGCTGATTACCGTTCGCTACGACGACCCAAAACCTTTCGCAATCATCCGCAACAAGCTCAGCCGCAATTGCGCGCCGGGCGTGACCGGTGAATCCGTTCTGATGGACTTGCTCGATGCGGTGATCGACCGCGCGGCCGACATTCTCGAGCGGGTCGGCATGGAGGTGGACGAAGTATCTCATGAGATTTTCGAACCGGAGCGCAGCCGAGCCGCGCAATTCTACAATTCGGTGCTGCAAACAATCGGCAGCAAGGGAGACCTGACGTCGAAGGTGCGCGAAAGCCTCGTCTCGCTCGGGCGCATGGTATTGTTTCTCGCCAACGAGGCCGACAGCCTCAAATGGCCAAAGGAACAGCGTGCGATCCTGAAGATCATGCAGCGCGACGTGCAGTCATTGAGCGACCACGCCAGTTATCTGACCAACAAGATCACCTTTCTGCTCGATGCGATGCTCGGGGTCGTTACCATCGAGCAGAACAACATCATCAAGATTTTCTCGGTTGCCGCGGTGGCGTTGATGCCGCCGACTTTGATCGCTTCGATCTACGGCATGAATTTCAAGCATATGCCGGAGCTGAACTGGGAATATGGCTATCCCTTCGCGATCGTCCTGATGGTGATCGCTGCGATCCTGCCGTACCTCTATTTCAAATGGCGGAAGTGGCTGTAGGGATCAGTCAGCGGCGCAAGCGTCATCGCCCGTATTGTTAGAGACGCCGGGGCGTCTGTGCCCTGTTTTCCATCTCCTCACGAAGATGAAGCGCCGGGAGGCGCCAGGGGCTTGCGAGACCCCTTTAGGCGGACCTTGCGATCGGTCCGCCTGCGCGCCTCGAAAGAAAAGCCACGACGCGTTTCGCGGCTTCTCTTCGGAGGCGCGCGGGCCCAATAACGTAGGGCCCAGCGCCTCCCGGCGCTTCACAGTAATAGGAATATAAAGCTATTGCAGGGATGTCAAGTGTTGGCCAAATCCGCATCGGGCAATCGCCACGCGCGGCTCACACGTGCTGCCCGCCATTGATGTGGATTTCGGCGCCGGTCACATAGGACGATGTGTCGGTACAGAGCACATAAATAATCTTCGCCACCTCGTCCGGCGTGCCGAGCCGATGCAGCGGGATTTGCTGCTCGACAATTTTCTCCGTTCCGGGAGACAGGATCGAAGTGTTGATCTCGCCGGGCGCGATCGCGTTAACGCGAACGCCGAGCGGGCCGAAATCCGACGCCATCTCACGCGTCAGCGAGGCCAGCGCCGCCTTCGACGTGGAGTAAGCAGCGCCGGCAAAGGGATGCACGCGCGAGCCCGCTATCGAGGTGACATTGACCACCGAGCCTTTCGCGGCTTTCAGTTCGTCGAGAAGGCCACGCGCGAGCATCATCGGACCGAAGAAATTGACCTGAAAGACCTGCTGCCACAGTTCGGCCGAGGTCTCGATTGTGCTCAGTCGCTTGCCGCCGTCCGCTTTCGGAGAAATGGCGGCGTTGTTGACCAGCGCGTCCAGCTTGCCATCCTTCAGACGCCGTTTGATTTCGGCGATCGCGGTGAGCGTGGACTGAGTGTTGGCAAGGTCGACCTGGATGTGATCCTCGGGTCCGGCTTCCCATGGACAATTCTCCGGAAAGGCGTGCCGTGAGCATGTGATGACTCGCCAGTTTGCAGCAGAAAAGCGCTTCACGGTCGCATGCCCGATGCCGCGGCTTGCGCCCGTGAGCAACAGGGTGCGGCGTGGCTCCGTGCCTGTCGTCGCTGGGGCGCTCAAGGATAAAGTCTCGTCTTGACCCAGTCGTCACCGGGTTTGCCACGGCGAAACTCGATCCGGTCGTGCAGGCGAAACGGACGGTCGTGCCAGAATTCCATTACCAGCGGCGCGATCCGGTAGCCGCTCCATTCCGGCGGACGGGGCACTTCGCCGATTGCGTACTTGGCTGTGGTGACGGCGATCGCTTTTTCGAAGGCCATGCGGCTCTCCAGCGGCCGAGACTGCTGGCTGGCCCAGGCACCGATCTGCGCGAGGCGCGGGCGCGTCGCGAAGTAGGTATCCGCTTCCGCGGCATCGACATGCGTCACCGGGCCGCGCACGCGCACCTGACGCCGTAGCGACTTCCAATGAAAGCCGAGCGCAGCCTTTGGATGGGCGTCCAACTCACGCCCTTTTTGGCTGCCCATGTTGGTGAAGAAGACGAACCCATGTTCGTCGAAGCTTTTCATCAGAACCATGCGGACGTTCGGCAGCCCTTCGGCGTCGACGGTCGCGAGCGCCATGGCGTTCGGATCGTCCGGCTCAGCTTTCACGGCCTCATCGAACCATGCGCCAAAGAGAGCAAAAGGCTCGCCAGCGTCGGTGAAATCACCAGTCGTTAACCAAGTTGGGTGTTCTATTGGCACTGGATCAGGGAATCCGCGGCTACGAGGCCAGTTGCGATGGTGAGGGCGTCCTTGCGGTCGTCTTATAGTGGAATGCGGCTGAGCCGCCTATGGCGCCGCACCCCGGTCTGCCTGGCCGCGCTCGCGCTTGGCCTGACCACATCGGGATGCAGCTTCTCGTATCAGCTCGGGTCGCTGTTCGGGAAAGACGACGACAAGCCGGAACAGACCAGCTCGATCTCGCTGAAACCCAGCCCGGCCGCCACGCCGGGCGCGCCTGCGGATGACAGCGATCTTGCCTATGCCCGCGCCGCCGCGGCGGAGGTTCTTGGGCGTGACAGCAAAGACGCGAGCGCGCCGTGGAGCAATCCCAGGACCGGAGCGCGCGGCACCGTCACCCCGCTCGCCACGGCCTATACGCAAGACGGGTTCGTCTGCCGCGACTTCCTCGCAAGCTACGTGCGCAAGGGCGCTGAAGCGTGGCTACAGGGCGAAGCCTGCCGCGTGCATCAGGGCAAATGGGAAGTGCGCAAAATGCGCCCTTGGAAGAAGACCTGACGGTTTGCTCCCGCGCCGCGTTGCGCCGGGGCTCGACTCCCCCCACATTGTGGCAGAATTGCTCCGGCACAGGCCGGAGCTTTGTCTGATTGACTACGGAGTTGAACGGAATGCGCGACCCCTATGAGGTGTTGGGGGTGCCAAGAGGGGCGAACGAAGGCGCGATCAAATCGGCCTTTCGCAAGCTCGCCAAGAAGCTGCATCCTGACGCCAACAAGAACGATCCGAAATCGGCAACTCGCTTCGCCGAGCTGAATTCGGCGTACGAAATCCTTGGCGACGAGAAGAAGCGCAAGGCTTTCGACGCGGGCGAGATCGACGCCGAAGGCAAGCCGCGGTTCCAGGGCTTCGAGAACGTGCATCCCGGCGCAATGGGCGAGGACGGATCGTTCGAGACTTTCACCTGGGGGCCGCAAGGCTATCAGCGTTCCGGCGGACGCGGCGGCGCGGGGTTTCGCGGCGCGCGCGGCGGCTTCGGCGGTGGTATCGACGATATTCTGAAAGACATGCTTGGCGGCATGGGTCGCGGCCGCGGCGGCGCGCAGTTTCGGACCAATGAAGAGCCGGTCAGCGGTCAGGACATTACAGCCTCGCTGACAATCGCGCTGTCCGATGTCGTCACTGGCGGATCGAAGCGCTTGCGTTTGCCGACCGGCAAGGAAGTCGACCTCAAGATTCCGCAGGGGATCGCGGACGGACAGCAGATCCGGCTGAAGGGGCAGGGCCTGTCCGGCCCGACCGGCGCGATGGGCGACGCGCTGATCACCGTCAGCATCGCGCCACACCCCTATTTCGAGCGCGATGGCGCGAACCTGCGTCTCGATCTGCCGATCACGCTCTACGAAGCGGTGCTCGGCGGCAAGGTGCGCGTGCCGACGCTCGATGGCGCGGTCGAACTCGCAATTCCGGCCGGCACCAGCAGCGGGCGGACGTTTCGACTCAAAGGCAAAGGCGTGCCGACGAAAACCGGTACCGGCGACCTCCTGATCACGGTTCGTATCGCGCTGCCCGAAGGCGGCGATGCAGAACTCGAGGACCTGATGCGCAAGTGGCGCGACAGCAAGTCCTACGATCCGCGCAAGGATTTAGGCTGATTTTCGATTTGTCATGGCGGGAAGCCCGGCCATGACAAATGTTAAATCGAAGTCCTACTCAGCCTACGACTTTCCTTTTGAGACCATCACATCGTTCGACGAGCGGTTACCGGCTGGCGCGCGGTTTTCCATCTGCTCGTAAGCCGAGCGGGCGATGGTCTTGAGCCGCGTCTTGTCTGCCGGGCCGCTCAACGCGTAGCCGATGTCACCTTCCACCCAGCGGACGAGAGCGAAATTACCGCTCTCGGTGTAGCGGAGCGCGCTCTGCCCTTCCTTCAGCTTCGAGACGTAGAGGGTGAAGCGCTCGCCCGAGCTGCCCTCATACATGAACAGTGCCGCCGCCGTGCCGGATTGGCACGGCAGCAGCCGCCCGCCGAGCAGCGAGAGCCCGAAGGGAGCGAGATCAGGCGCGCGCAGCGTCGTGCCGACGCGGCGCGAGAGCCAGGGTAAAAGATGATCTTCGTTCGCGCGAACTTCGATGGGATGGCGCACCTCGTTGATGTAAAGCCGGTGCGCGTTCATCGCCTGTTCCATGAACATGTCCGACGCCGGCGGCGCCGCCGCGGATGCGCCATGCGCCATCCAACCGGCAATTCCACCGATCATGAAGGCGCCGATCGCCGCTGCGGCAGCAATGCTCTTCCAGCGCTTGCCGTTGCGCACCAGACGCTCGAGCTTCAGTCGCTCGGGCACCGGCTCGTTCGCGACCGATCCATAGCGGGCGCGGATCATCTCGGCTTGAGTTCGCCATGCCGCAACGAGGGCGGCATCGTCGGCATGGCTCGATAGCCAGGCCTCGACCGCCGCGCGCCGCTCTTGCGGCAATTCACCATCGACGAACGCGTGGAGTTCGTCCTCGGTGACGGGGGAATTATATTCGGTCATCGCTTCACCCTTCTTATTTGATGCGACGGAGCGCCGGGCGCTCGCCGGCGAGATAGGCCTTGATCTGCGCGCGCGCCCGCGCGAGACGCGACATCACCGTTCCAATCGGGACGCCCTGCACATCCGCAACTTCGCGATACGACAGGCCCTCCAGCACCACCAAAAGCAGCGCGTGACGCTGGTCCTCGACCAGGAGCGCCAGCGCGCGTTCGATATCGCGCCCGCCCGCCTCAGGCCCGGAGGCGTCAGCGGCATCCTGATCGGTCAGCGAGATCAGGTTGGGCCTGCGGGCGAGGGAGCGCAGGCGGTTGCGGTTGAGGTTGGTCAGGATCGTAAACAGCCAGGAGCGGATGTCGCCTCCGTGGAACAAATGCTCGGACCGCAACGCGCGCACGAGCGTCTCCTGAACCAGATCGTCAGCCGTATCCGCGTGCCGCGTCAGGGCACGCGCATAACGGCGCAAGGCGGGAATGGTCGTCTCAACGTCCTGCCGAAAGGAGGTCACGATACGCTCCGTATTGAACGGCTGATCGATCCGCTCGCAGGTCAAACACCCCGCGCGCGGAGCTATTCCGTGAGGAATAGCACAGCCGGGCTGCGCTTCTTGAAGGGGACAGGGCCCCTATGCCATAGGATGCGGAAGCGCCGGTTTGGAGCGCTTTCACCGAGGAACCGCATGTCAGACGGCTCAGGGCTCATGCGCGGCAAGCGCGGCCTGATCATGGGGGTCGCGAACAACCGCTCGATCGCCTGGGGCATCGCCAAGGCATGTCGCGACCACGGCGCCGACCTTGCCTTCACCTACCAGGGCGAGGCGCTGAAGAAGCGCGTCGAGCCATTGGCCGAGGAAGTGGACGGCATCATTGTCGGTCACTGCGATGTATCCGAACCGGCGACGATCGATGCGGCTTTTGCGGCAGTCAAAGCCGCCTGGGGCAGCCTCGATTTTCTCGTGCATGCCATCGCTTTTTCCGACAAGGACCAACTCGACGGCCGCTACGTCGACACGACCGCCGAAAATTTCACCAACACGATGCTGATCAGCTGCTATTCGTTCACGGCGGTCGCGCAGCGCGCCGAGAAGCTGATGACCAATGGCGGCTCGATGCTGACGCTGACCTATTACGGCGCCGAGAAGTGGATGCCGCATTACAACGTCATGGGCCTTGCCAAGGCGGCGCTGGAAAGTTCGGTGCGCTATCTCGCGGCCGATCTCGGCGTGAACAACATCCGCGTCAACGCGATCTCGTCAGGGCCGATCAAGACGCTCGCGGCGTCCGGGATCGGCGACTTCCGCTACATCCTGAAATGGAACGAATACAACACGCCGATGCGCCGCAACGTCACCCTCGAAGACGTCGGCAAGGCGGGCGTGTATTTCCTCTCTGATCTCGCGAGCGGCGTGACCGGCGAAGTCCATCACGTGGATGCCGGCTATCACGTCGTCGGGATCAAGCATCCCGACGCGCCGGACATGCCGGTCGGCGAGGTCTAAGCCGCCGGCTTCGGACAATGCCTATCGTCTATTACGTCCGCCACGGCGAGACCGACTGGAATGTCGAGTGGCGGCTTCAGGGCGAGCGTGACATCGCGCTGAACGAGAAGGGTCGGGGACAAGCCGTTCATTGCGGTGAAATCCTGCGCGACCTTTTCGCTCGCGATGGCCACGCCCCGGGAGATTTCGATTATGTCGCAAGTCCGCTCGGCCGTGCGCGCGTAACGATGGAGCTGCTGCGTGGCGTGCTCGCGCTTCCGGCGCAGGGATATCGCATCGAGCAAAATCTGTCGGAAATTTCGTTCGGTGAATGGGAGGGCTTCACGCTTGAAGAACTCGCGCGGCGCGACAACGAAGCCGTGCTCCAGCGCGACAAGGACAAATGGAATTTCCTGCCGCCGGGTGGCGAAAGCTATCAGCAACTCATGACGCGGGTGGCAGGCTGGTATGCGACGCTCGCGCGCGACACCGTTGTCGTGGCGCATGGCGGCACCGCGCGCGCCTTGTTCGCCCACCTTGGTTTGCTGAAGCCGCCGGTCGCCGCGCAGGCATCGATCGAGCAGGGCGTCGTTTACGTTATCGCGGACGGGAAGCTTGCCCGATACGCCTGACCACCCACGCTGATTTGACCCAGCCCGGTACGCGGGCTACCAAATCGCCGCACAGGCAAAGCCATGTCGTTCAACACGTTCGGGCATCTCTTTCGCGTCACGACCTTTGGCGAAAGCCACGGGCCCGCGCTCGGCTGCGTGGTCGATGGGTGTCCGCCGCGTATTCCGCTCACCGCCGCCGAAATTCAGTGCGATCTCGACCGGCGCAGGCCCGGCCAGTCGCGCTTCACCACGCAACGGCAGGAGCCGGATGCGGTGAAAATCCTGTCCGGCGTGTTTGCCGACGAGAGTGGACAGGACGTGACGACCGGAACCCCGATCGCGCTGCTGATCGAGAACACCGACCAGCGCTCGAAGGATTATTCCGCGATCAAGGACAAATACCGTCCGGGCCATGCGGGCTACACCTACGACGTCAAATACGGCATCCAGGATTATCGTGGCGGCGGTCGCGCTTCCGCGCGTGAGACTGCGGCGCGTGTGGCGGCAGGTGCGATCGCACGCAAGATCGTTCCCGGCATGCGCGTGCGCGCCGCGCTGGTGCAGATGGGACCGCACAAGGTCGACCGGGACAAATGGGACTGGGACGAGATCGGGCGCAATCCCTTCTTTTGTCCGGATGCCGCGAAGGCTGCCTTCTTCGAAGACTATCTAGACGGCGTGCGGAAGTCCGGCTCCTCTATCGGGGCGGTGATCGAAGTCGTTGCCGAAGGCGTACCGCCAGGACTGGGCGCGCCGGTTTACGCAAAGCTCGACGCCGAGCTTGCCGCGGCATTAATGAGCATCAATGCCGTGAAGGGCGTCGAGATCGGCGATGGGATGGCGGTTGCCTCGTTGTCGGGCGAGGAGAATGCCGACGAGATGCGCATGAGCAATGATGGCGCGCCGCGGTTCCTTTCGAACCATGCCGGCGGAATTCTCGGCGGCATTTCCACGGGCCAGCCAGTGGTTGCGCGCTTTGCGGTCAAGCCGACCTCGTCGATCCTGCAACCGCGCAAGACCGTCGACCGTCACGGCGGCGAAACCGACGTGGTGACCACCGGCCGTCACGATCCTTGCGTCGGCATTCGCGCAGTCCCTATCGGAGAAGCGATGGTGGCGTGCGTGCTGGCGGATCACTATCTGCGTCATCGGGGCCAGGTCGGCGAGAGCAGACCCTGGCCGTTTCCGGTGAAGGAATAAGCCGTGCTTGACCCGCACCATCGCGCCGATATCGCCATTGCTGCCTTTGCGCGCGGCGAGATCGTCGTCGTCACTGACGACGATGACCGTGAGAACGAGGGCGATCTCGTTCTTGCCGCGGTCCACGCGACGCCGGAAAAGATGGCTTTCATCGTCCGCAACACCTGCGGCATCGTATGCGCGCCGATTCCGCTCGAGACCGCGCGGCGGCTGCGGCTCGACCCGATGGTGTCGGACAACGATTCACCACACCACACCGCTTTCACAGTGTCGGTCGATTTTCGGCACGGGACGACCACCGGCATTTCCGCCGACGATCGCGTCGCCACCGTGCGCGGGCTTGCAAATCCGAATTCCGGAGCGGCGGATTTCGTGCGTCCAGGGCACATCTTTCCGCTGATCGCGAAAGAGGGTGGGGTGCTGATGCGCTCCGGTCATACCGAGGCGGCTGTCGATCTCTGCCGGCTCGCGAAGCTCGAACCGGTCGGCGTGATCTGCGAACTGGTCAATGACGACGGCACGGTGATGCGCGGCCCGCAGATCGCGGCGTTTGCCGAAAAGCACAAACTGGCGCGGGTCTCGGTCGCCGACCTGATCGCGCATCGGCAGGTGCGCGAAAAAGTCGTGCAACGCGTGGCGGAATTTCCCGTGGCGTCGCCGATCGGGACGCTGCAGGGCTACGCTTTCGTCACGCCGTTCGATCCGCAGCATCACATGGCTTTTGTCTATGGCAATGTGGGTGATGGCCGAAATGTTCTCGCCCGGCTGCACCGGGCCGATGTGATCGGTGACGTGTTTGGCGGAGCGAAAACAATCAACGCCGCGCTGGCCCGGTTCAAGGCAGAGGGTCGCGGCGTCATCATTTATCTGCGCGACGGAACGGCGGGCGTGCCGGTTGCCAGCATTCCGCAGGAGGGCGATACGGCATCGGATGCCGCGCGCATACGCCAGTGGAGGGAGATCGGGCTCGGTGCGCAAATTCTGACGGAGCTTGGGATTTCCTCGATCCGGCTGCTTGCTTCGACCAAGCGGACCTATGTCGGTCTTGCAGGCTTCGGCATCGAGATCGTGTCCACAGAGCCGCTCGACGCCTAGCACAAGGCTTTCTCGCTCCCCTCGCTTCATGGCACCATGGCGGCAAGTTTACCGCCAAGGGAGCTTTCCGGATGACTCGCCGGTGCCTTCTTGCCTTGATCGCTGTTTCGGCGATTGCGTTGACCGGCGCTGTATCGGCCGCGCCGCCCTTCCGCACCACCGATGCGCGCCCGGCCGACGTCGACATCGAACTCGTTCTCGCCGTCGACATCTCTTATTCGATGGACCCGGAAGAGCAGGAATTGCAGCGCGAGGGCTACATCAAGGCGCTGTCCTCGCGCGAGTTCCTGCATGCCCTGCGTCAGGGCAGTCACGGCAGGATCGCCGTGACGTATTTCGAATGGGCGGGCGTCAATATCCAGAAGATGATCGTACCCTGGCGGCTCATCGAGGGTCCGGAATCGGCCGACGCGTTCGGCGCCGAGATCGCGCGCGCGCCTTATACGCGCGGCATGCGCACCTCGATCGCAGGCGCGATGATGTATGCCCTGCCGCTGTTCGAGCAGAGCCCGCATCGCGGCTTGCGGCGTGTCCTCGACATTTCCGGCGACGGCACCAACAATAACGGGCCGCTCGTCACGGTCGCGCGCGATCAGGTGCTGGAGAAAGGGATTACGATCAACGGCCTGCCGATCATGCTGAAGCGGCAGACCTCCGGCGGCTTTTTCGATATCGAGAATCTCGACGTGTATTACGAGGATTGCGTGATCGGAGGCGCCGGCTCCTTTGTCGTGCCGATCAAGAATCGCGAGCAATTCATCGAAGCGACCAAGACCAAGCTCGTCCTCGAAGTCGCGAACCTCATGCCGGAAGGGCGCGTCATCCCGGCGGCATCCAGCGCGCCGCGCGTGTCATGTACCATCGGCGAAAAAATATGGAACGAGCGGTGGGGCGGTGGCGGAATGGACTGGCGCTGACTTTCAGCGTTCGAATGCCGCGACAATTTCGACATGCGGCGAATAGCGGAACTGGTCGATCGGGGTGACGTCGCGCAGCCGGTAGCCGCCGTCGATCAGAATGCGTGCATCGCGGGCGAAAGTCGCCGCATTGCATGACACCGCGATGACCAACGGTACTTTTGATTTTGCCAATTCGGCGGATTGGGCCTGCGCGCCCTGCCGCGGCGGATCGAACACAGCGGCGTCGTAACCCGTCAGTTCCTGCACGGTGATCGGCCGCTGGAACAGATCGCGTCTTGTCGTTTCGACCGGTTTCATCCCCGGCATGCGCGCGGCCTGACCGAGCGCGGCGAGCGCTTCGGCATCGCTGTCGATCGCCGTTACGCGTGCTCGTTCCGCGAGGCGCAGCGCGAACGGGCCGACACCAGCGAAAAGATCTACGATTTTCTTCGCCTTGCTTGTGTGACCCGAAACGAGCCGCGCCAGCTCTTCCTCGCCCCGTCGCGTTGCTTGCAGAAATGAGCCGGGCGGCAGCGTGACCGTCACGCGGCCCATCGTGATGGCCGGGGCGTGCCGCTGGATCACAAGCTCGCCATGGCGCGTGATACGCGCGAGCTTCTGTGTTTCCGCGAGCCGCGCCAGCGCCGAAGTATGCTTGGTATTGAGGGGGCCGGACCCGCGGATGTCGATGTCCATTCCATTGTCGGTGGCGGTGGTTTGAATATCCAGCGGCTTGCCGACTGGAGCGAGGATCTCCGCGATCGCCCAAGCTGTTTCTATCGCACCATCGAGGCCCGGCGCGAGCACCGGACAGCGATCGATCGGGATGATGGTGTGGCTGCGCGCGGCGGCAAAGCCGACCTGAAGGACATCGCTGCTGCCACGTCGCGCATGGAGCGTCGCGCGGCGTCGTCCGTCTCCATGCGCTTCGATGAGCGGCGCGACCTCGGCGTGAATTCCGGCCTCGGCGAGAGCGCTTGTCACGAGATCGCGCTTCCACGCGCGATAATGCGTCGTCTCCCAGTGCTGCAGCGCGCACCCGCCGCAAATCCCGAAATGCGGACAGATCGGCGCGATGCGCTCGGGCGACGGTTCAATGACGCGCAAAAGATGTCGCCGGTCCGGATGTCCGGACACCGTTTCGATTTCGACGATCTCAGCGGGCAGCGTGTAAGGGACGAAAATCGCGCCGTCCGCAGCGTCAGCGACGCCATCGCCACGATGCCCGATCCGCACGATGGTCATCTGTTCGGTCATGCACCATGCTCGCCAAATGAAATGGCCGGGACAAGCCCGGCCATTTGCAGAATGCGATTTCAGATGGCGTCAGGCGAGACGAACCGTCTCCGCCTTGATGTCCTTGCCGAGCGCCTCGAACACCTTGGCGACGATGCCCTTGGCGTCGAGTCCCGCCTTGGCATACATCACGCCCGGCGAGTCCTGATCGATGAAGACGTCGGGCAGGACCATCGAGCGGAACTTGACCGCGCCGTCATCGAGCGCGCCATGCTCGGCCAGCGCCTGCATCACAAACGAGCCGAAGCCGCCGATCGAGCCTTCCTCGATGGTGATCAGCACTTCATGCTCGCGCGCAAGCCGCAGGACCAGATCGACGTCGAGGGGCTTGGCGAAACGCGCATCTGCGACCGTGGTCGAGAGGCCATAGCCCGCGAGCTCTTCCGACGCCTTGAGGCATTCGCCGAGACGCGTGCCGTAGGAGAGAAGCGCAATCTTGCTGCCTTCCTTCAGGATACGGCCCTTGCCGATTTCGAGCGGCTTGCCCTCTGCCGGCATGTCGACGCCCATGCCTTCGCCGCGCGGATAGCGCAGTGCCGAGGGGCAATCGTTAAGCGCGACCTGGGTCGCGACCATGTGCACGAGTTCGGCCTCGTCGCCGGCCGCCATCAGCACGAAGCCGGGCAGGCAGCCGAGATAGGCGATGTCGAAGGAGCCGGCATGGGTCGGACCATCCGCGCCGACGAGACCCGCGCGGTCCATCGCGAAACGCACCGGCAGCTTCTGGATCGCCACGTCGTGCACGACTTGATCGTAGCCGCGCTGCAGGAAGGTCGAGTAGATCGCGCAGAACGGCTTGTAGCCTTCGGTGGCGAGGCCTGCGGCGAAGGTCACCGCGTGCTGCTCGGCAATGCCGACGTCGAACGTGCGTTCCGGGAAGACCTTCTCGAACTGGTCGATGCCGGTGCCGGAAGGCATCGCAGCAGTGATGCCGATAATCTTGTCGTCTTTACGCGCTTCCTTAATCAGGCTTTCGCCGAACACCTTCTGATAGGCGGGAGCATTCGACTTCGCCTTCATCTGTGCGCCGGTCGCGACGTCGAACTTGACGACGCCGTGATACTTGTCCGCCGACTTCTCGGCCCTTTCCAGCACATTGGGATCCTAAGCTTAGAATTCCACGTGGACAAGTTGTCGCG
>JADMIO011460648.1_pt1 | contig 33630 bp, 29 predicted proteins | sample 8958161 | NCBI WGS metagenome assembly JADMIO01 (sample SAMN16585339, study PRJNA669376) | soil metagenome | isolation source: Crop rotation soil | place: USA: Cullars Rotation, Alabama | collected 2011 | reverse complement strand
GCCGCGACTTCAAGTCACGTGAATTCCAAGCTTCGGATCCCACTGTGCTGGAAAGAGGTCCGCGGCAAACTCATCCATCCTCTGGTAACGGTCGCCCGGTTGTTTTGCCATGGCCCTCGCGACGATCCGATTGCAACCGACCGGAACTTCGGGCAAATAGTCGGTCGGCGCTGGTGGCGGCTTCGTTAGATGCGACGTCATGACCTGCATGATGGTTGTACTGTCTTGAAACGGAAATCGACCGGTCAACAGCCGAAAAAAAGTTGCTCCAAGACTATAAACATCCGTCCGCGAATCGACGTTCGAAGACTCGAACTGCTCCGGGCTCATATATTGCGGCGTCCCCATAATCTGCCCAACCCGGGTGACGGCCGACTGCGAACTGTGCACACTGTCAATCAGCTTGGCCAGGCCAAAATCAACAACCTTTACGGTACGGTCTTTGGACAACATCAAGTTTTCCGGCTTAATGTCTCGATGGATCAGGCCTGCCTCATGCGCCGCGAACAGGCCATGGGCCGCCTGTGCGGTGAAGCGGCAAGCGTCTTGCCACGACAGGAACTGCCGCTTCTGAACTTCGTCGGCAATGCTGCCTCCTCCAAGAAATTCCATCACGAGAAAGTAATGGCCTTCCCACTGATCGATCTCATAAATCGAGACGATATGCGAATGATTCAACCGACCAATTGCACGAGCCTCGCCGAGAAACCGTTGCAATGCCGTGGGAGAACGACTGAGTTCTGGAGAAAGGACCTTAAGAGCTACTTCTCGCTCGATCATTGGGTCGAACGCCAGGTACACGGCGCCCATGCCGCCGCTCCCGAGCTTCAATCGGATTTCGTACTTGCCAATCTTGTCGCCAATCGCAATTGGCGCCTCAACAGATGTATTTGGGATGGCATCACTCGTGACCGTGTTTGAATCGCGGTCGACATCGGTGGATTTTGAGCTCGTCCCGCCCTCGGAGGACACAGCATCAACGCGCGGCACATTAAACGGAGTTTCGCTTTCGGATGGCATGAATCGGGAATTTCACAGTGGAATTGAACCGCAATATGGGAAGTCATCGTGTTATTCTAAATCACCGGCATCGATTGCGAAGCGCGCCGCTTCTGGTGGTGTGCACTGGGGGCAGCCTTGGCAGCCAGTGTCGCCGCGATCGACAGAATCACCGCCGTTCAATTAGCGTACCACTCAAGTTGGGGGATTCCCAACGCCAAGCGGATCCGCGGCGATTGCCAGACGCGTGTCCACGCGCCTGTCGCGACCGGTTTCCCCCAAGTCGCCATTGCCACTTGCTGACAATCCCAACAGCTCCTTGTCGCATGCAGGACTCAACGTTAGGATCACCCCGTCGCAAAGACGAATCCCAATTCGTGTAAGATTGTTCCTGCGTTACGGCTTGGCCACTTCCGATTATGGTATCAACCGTGAGATCTCTCACTTCCAACAGGCATCACTCGGACAGCGGCAGTGGTGACGAGCATCCAAAGGGGTACGGATGGACCTTTCTCACGAATCACTCGCACGTTCTATTGGCACTGTATCGCGACCCCGATAAACGACTACGCGACATTGCAAACGCGGTTGGGATTACCGAGCGAATGGTGCATCGAATCGTGGTGGAGCTCGTGGAAGCCGGGTACCTGAAGATTTTGAAAGAAGGCCGGCGAAATCACTACGTCGTGAACCCGAAGTTGCGATTGCGCCATCCTCTGGAACACCACCACACGATTGGTGAGTTGATGGCCGTTCTGTCCCGCTCGTGATTCGCCGTGCGACGAGACTGAGTTTGCGCGCCGCGACACTCGCCACCAGACCGACGTACTTTTGAATGCGAAGATACGTCGAAATCCTGCTGAGAAATTCAGGATTGGATCTGCATTTGCACCATGTTTCCGTCACGTTTCAAAATAGAAACATAAGACATGAAATCTGCTTCGTGGAATTCCTGAAATTACCGTTGGATACGTCAATCACGGCCAAACGGACCTTGTCCCGATTTTATATGGTAATGTATTACAAGAACCGCAGTTCCCGTATTGATGTTCCTTCGTCACTGACGGGTCCGGCCACGAATAGAAATTCCTCTGTTGAGCTCCGCGGATGTTTGGATTCCGCAAGTTTGAAGTGGGCCGGGTGATGGACCAAGAAGCCATCGTTTAAGCCGGTGATGTTTTTCGCCAGGAAAGAAAATGTTCTTCACCTTTGGAAAATCGCTTTCAGCCATTTGTGCACGGACGGGCCGGTCGGTGCAAATGATTTGATTTTCCCCTGACGCGGCGGTTCTGTTTTTCCGGCCCTTTTCAACGTGTCGATCTTTCGAACAAATGAGCAAAACTCCTATGAATGTTTCGCCCAGACTGATGATGACTCTCGCACTGGTTGCTCTCTTCGTGCCTGCCTGCAACATGCACAAGGAGGAGCAACATCACGAGGCACATAAAATTACGGCGACACGTCCCGAAGCAAAAAGCGTCACCATCACCGAAGAATATGTCTGCCAGATCCACTCGCAGCGCCACATCAAGGTGAAAGCCTTGGAGCGAGGGTATCTCGAGAAGATCCCGGTCCGGGAGGGGCAGGTTGTAAAGGAGGGGCAGTCGCTGTTCACCATTCTGCCCATTCTTTATCAGACGAAGCTGGATGCCGAATTGGCCGAGGCGAAGCTCGCGGAATTGGAACTCAACAACGGCAAACGGTTGCTTGACAAAAAGGTGGTTTCTCAGAACGAGGTGCTGTTACTTGAGGCAAAACTGGCTAAGGCGCAGGCAAAGGCACAACTCGCGAAAGCCGAATTGAACTTCACCAATGTCAAAGCTCCATTTGACGGAATCGTTGACCGACTTCTCCATCAACACGGAAGTCTGGTCGACGAAGGTGAGATTCTCACCACACTGTCGGATAACAGCGTGATGTGGGTTTATTTCAACGTGCCCGAGTCCCGGTACCTCGAATATAAGGCGAATGAGGACAAGCATGAGGACATGCACGTCGAACTGGAGCTGGCGAATGGCCATAAGTTCGATCAAATCGGCAAAATCGGTGCGATCGAGGCCGACTTCAACAACCAGACGGGAAATATTTCCTTCCGCGCCGATTTTCCGAATCCGGATGGACTACTGCGTCACGGACAAACCGGAACGGTGTCGATCAGCCGTGTCTTGAAAAACGCCATCGTCATCCCTCAACGGTCCACGTTTGAGATTCTTCAAAAACAGTACGTCTACGTCATCGACGAAGACAATGCCGCGCGTCAGCGCGAAATCACCGTCCGGAATGAATTAGAGGACCTCTACGTCATCAAGGATGGGATCAACGTGAGCGACACAATCATTCTGGAGGGGGTCAGACAAATTCGCGAAGGCGAAACGGTGGAATATGAAGATCGCCAACCGGAACAGGTTGTTGCCAATCTCAAATTCCACGCCGAATAGCCCCCGCTACCCCTGCCTGAGTTTTTCCCCTGCCTGAAAACTTCCCAATCGCGAATTTGGGAAGCCCACCGGATTTAGAACGATGTTCTCACAATTCCTCCGTAGACCGGCGTTGGCGATGGTCATTTCGATCATCATCCTGTTCCTCGGGGGACTGTCGATCAAGACCCTGCCGATCTCGCAGTTCCCGTCCATTGCTCCTCCAAGCGTTATCGTCGCGGTGTCTTATCCCGGTGCCAGTGCCAACGTTCTGGTTGATTCGGTTCTCATCCCCCTGGAACAGGCCATCAATGGCGTCCAGGACATGCGTTACATGGCCTCGGCGGCGACCAGTGCCGGCGAAGCCGCGATTCAGATCGTTTTTGAGCCCGGTACAGATCCGAACGTGGCCGTCTTGAACGTTCAAAACCGTATTGCTGTCGTCAAGAACAGGCTTCCTCCCCTCGTCGAGCGCGAGGGGATCATCGTCATGCAGGCCATGAGCAGCATGCTGATGTATGTGAACATCTACAGCACGAATAAGGGCCATGATCAGAACTTCCTGTACAACTATGCCAGCGTCAATCTGGTGCCCGAAATCAAGCGAATCCGCGGTGTCGGCAGCGCCAATATTCTGGGCAACCGCCAATTCGCGATGCGCGTCTGGCTGAATCTCGAGCGAATGCGAGCCTACAATCTGTCGTCCGACGACATCATGAAGGCGATCAGTGAACAGAGCATGATTGGATCGCCCGGGCGGCTCGGTCAGGCGACGGGCAAGACATCGCAAACCATCGAGTACGTTTTGACCTGGGTCGGACGCTACAACAAGCCCGATCAATATGAAAACATCATTCTACGGGCCAATCCTGAAGGTGAAATTCTGCGCCTCAAGGATGTCGCGAAAGTCGAACTGGGCCCTTCCTACTATGACATTTACTCCGACATCGACGGTAATCCATCCGCGGCCATCGTTCTGAAGCAGACACCCGGCTCGAACGCCGCGGTCGTCATTGAAGAGGTCAAGAAGAAACTCGAAGAGGTCCGGGAAGCGTCATTTCCGCCTGGAATGACCTATGAGGTCAGCTACGACGTTTCCAGCTTTCTGGAAGCCTCGATCGAACAGGTGCTGCACACCCTGCTCGAGGCCTTCGTGCTCGTGGCACTCGTGGTCTACCTGTTCCTCGGTGACTGGCGCTCCACGCTGATTCCGACCCTCGCGGTTCCAGTTTCGTTGATCGGGACGTTCTTTTTCCTGCAGTTGCTTGGCCTTTCGATCAACCTGATCACGTTGTTCGCTCTTGTGCTCGCGATCGGTGTCGTGGTGGACGACGCCATCGTTGTCGTCGAAGCCGTGCATGCAAAGATGCACGAAAAGCACCTTTCACCTTTTCACGCGACCAAAGAGGTCATTAACGAAATCAGCGGCGCGATCATCGCCATCACCCTCGTCATGACGGCGGTGTTTGTTCCGGTCACCTTCATGACGGGGCCCGTGGGGACGTTCTACCGTCAGTTCGGCATCACGATGGCCACATCGATCGTTCTCTCGGGCGTCGTGGCACTGACGCTGACGCCAGTTCTGTGCGCAATGATACTCAAGCCGCATACGGGTCAGAAAAAACGACTAGGTCCGCTGGGACTGTTACTGCATCTGTTTGATCGCGGTGTCGAGAAAGTGACGGGCGGTTACGCGGCGTTTCTGCGGCCGATTGTCACGCGTCGAGCGCTGACGATGATGATCATCGGAGGCTTTAGTATTGGGATTTTCCTCGTGAACACGGTGCTTCCCGGTGGCTTTATTCCCCTCGAAGACCAGGGAATGATCTACGGAATCATTCAAACACCGCCGGGTTCGACGCTCGAGTACACCAACGCCAAATCGCACCAGCTCGAAAAAATCGCCAAACGCGTCGACGGGGTCAACTCGGTCTCGTCATTGGCCGGTTATGAAGTTCTCACGGAGGGCCGGGGTTCGAACGCGGGAACGTGTCTCATCAATTTGAAGAACTGGTCGCAGCGCAAGATGACCTCGAAGCAGATCATCGAACGGCTCGAACATGAATGCCGCGAGATGTCCAATGTGAAGCTCGAGTTTTTCGAACCCCCCGCGGTTCCGGGGTTCGGTGCGGCGGGCGGGTTTTCCGTGCGAGTCCTCGACAAGACAAACACGATGGACTACCAGCGACTTGGGGAAGTGACCGAAAAGTTCATGGACGCGTTGTCGAAGCGCAAGGAAGTCAAAGGTCTCTTCACCTTCTTCGCGAATAACTATCCGCAATACGAAGTGGTCATCAACAATGATGTGGCCATGCAGAAGGGAGTTTCGATCGCCGACGCGATGAACAATCTGTCGATTGTCATCGGCAGCACGTGGGAACAGGGCTTTGTCCGCTTCGGTCAGTTCTACAAGGTTTTCGTCCAGGCTTCGCCGGAGTTCCGCAGATATCCCGATGACTTGCAAAACGTCTTCGTTAAGAACGATCAGGGTGAAATGGTCCCTTATTCGTCGTTCATGAAGATCAAGAAACGGCAGGGAATGAATGAAATCAACCGCTACAACCTGTATCCTTCCGCCGCGATCCAAGGCGCGCCGGCTGCCGGGTACAGCAGCGGTGAAGCCATCAAGGCGATTCAGGAAGTGGGCCTGCAAACCTTGCCTCCCGGTTACGGCCTTGGCTGGGAAGGTCTCTCGTATGACGAGGCGGGAAAAGGAAATCTGGCGGTCTATATCTTTATCATCGTGGTCGTCTTCGTTTACCTGGTTCTCGTTGGTCAGTATGAAAGTTTCATCCTGCCTCTGGCTGTGATCCTGTCGCTGCCGGTCGGAATCTTTGGTTCCTTCCTGTTCCTGCAGGCAATGGGTTTGGCCAATGATGTCTACAGCCAGATTGGTCTGGTCATGCTCGTTGGTTTGCTAGGCAAGAACGCAATCCTCATCGTCGAATTCGCGGTCCAGCGACACCACGAGGGGGTCAGCCTCAAGGACGCGGCCATTGAAGGTGGAAAACTGCGCTTCCGACCAATTCTAATGACGTCGTTCGCGTTCATTGCCGGTCTGATTCCACTTGTCCGCGCCTCTGGACCTGGCGCGATCGGGAATCGAACGATCGGAACCACGGCGGTCGGCGGAATGCTCTTGGGAACTGTGATCGGTGTCCTGGTCATTCCAGGCTTGTATTACTTGTTCGGCTTATGGGCTGACAAGGGGGGCAAGTTCATCCAGGATGAAGTGCATGAGCCCCTGAGCGAGACGGTCGAACACCACGCGTGAGACAGTCTCTTGAAGTCGGATTAGCGTGAATTCTTAAGTCGTGTCAGACTGCGCCTGACCACCACTGCATTCAATATTCTTTGTCAGAGGAATCTGTACATCGCGCGTGTGCGGGTACACGTCCAGTGGGTCCCGGCCTCTTCGCGGGACTGTTGTTGCCTGTACAACCCGCAGCCTCGGAATCTTCCTAAAATACTCAAAGCATTCAGTCTACTTAATATTTCCACACCTCTTGAATTTCGCTTCTGCCCCAAAGTCGTTTAGTCGATGAAAGAGTGGGCAAAATCCGATTGGTGGTTTTCAGCCGCCGGCGGTCATTGTGTCCGAACGTGGGGTTGGCACTTATTCCAACTGCTTGGCGAAATGGAATTCGTCAAGACGTAATTTCAAATCAGAATTGAAATTAAAACCGTCATGGACGAAATCCTCTTGGCTTGGATGCCATTGCGATTTTCGATCGCGAAGCAGTCAGTCGCGACCGCAATCCTATGCCTTCTGCTGATTCTGCCCGGGTGCGGAATTCCCAAGCTCCGTTGCGCGGAGGCTGGTCGAGAATTGCCGGTGACTTTCAACGGTGAATTCACCGATGAAAACACGGCCATGGTCGGCATCGACGAGTTTTTCAATGACCCGATCCTGACGTGCCTGGTCGAAGAGGGACTCGCCGGCAACCAGCAATTGAAGATTCTGGCTGAAGATATCCAGATCGCCTACAACGATGTGGTACGAAGGCGCGGGGCGTATCTTCCCTTTATCGGACTTGGCGCTCGAGCGTCGCTTGAAAAGCCCAGCTTCTATACGCCGGCCGGCGCCGTCGAGGAACAATTGGTCGCGGCGAACGGGCAGCCATTTCCCACCCCGCTGCCCAATTTCCTGACGGCCGCCAACCTGTCATGGCAGATCGACATCTGGAGGCAGTTGCGCAATGCCAGGGATGCGTCAGGTCTGCGCTACCTTGGGACGGCTGACGGACGAAACTACGTCGTGACTCGTCTGATCGCCGAGATCGCCGAGAACTACTACAGCCTGCTGGCCCTCGACAGGCGGATTGAAAACCTGGATCGAACGATCGCGCTGCAAGAGCAAAGCCTTCAGTTCGCCCAGGCCATGAAAGACGCAGCCCGTGGCACCGAGTTGGCTGTTCAGCGTTTCCAGGCCGAAGTTCGGAAGAATCAGAGCGAAAAGCTGATCATCAGGCAGCAGATCATCGAAACCGAGAACCGTATTAACTACCTCGTCGGTCGCTATCCTGAACCCGTTATGCGTTCGACTCAATTCTTCGATCTGAATTTGCACGCGTTGAGGTTGGGAGTGCCGGCGGATTTGCTTCTCAATCGACCCGATATTCGACAGGCGGAGCGCGAATTGCAAGCAGCGGGGCTGGACATCCAGGTCGCCCGGGCCAATTTCTATCCAAAGCTGAACATTACCGCGGGCGTTGGCTATGAGGCCTTCCACCCGAAGTATCTGTTCATCACTCCGGAGTCGCTGATCTACAACGTCGCTGGCGATCTGGTGATGCCGCTGTTGAACAAGAAAGCGATCCAGGCCGAGTACATGGATGCGAACGCCCGTCAGTTGCAGGCTCTTTATGACTATCAACGAACCGTTCTGAATGCCTTCACGGAAGTTGTCAATCGCATCTCGAAGGTACAGAACTATACCGAAAGCATCGAGATCAAGAAGCAGCAGTTGGAATCACTCGAAGCCTCGGTCACGGCCGCCAGCAATCTGTTTCAGAATGCCCGCGTCGACTACATCGACGTTCTGTTTGCCCAGCGTGACCTGATGGACGCAAGAATGGTCCTGATTGAAACCAAAAAAGAACAACTGGCCGCGATTGTCAATACCTATCAAGCCCTGGGCGGCGGTCTGGCACCGCTTGAGCTTTCCGATGAGGTCATACCACCGGATGCGATGATGGTCACCCCCAGCGAACCGCCTGAGGACATTCCCACGGGTCTTCCACCGGCGCCGAATGCACCCAATACGCCTAACCCGCCCGACGCACCAACGCCGCCGAACAGCGACTGACAGCCACTGATCTCGCCATTTCGTCAATGCTGCCCGGAAGGGCAACCGATAACGGAAATAGAGTTTGGACATGGAATTCGAGCAGTCCGAGGAGCCTTAGAGTGCCTGCTCACTCAATTACCTTTTACGCATTTCTGTTCCGAAGCCTGTTGCGGGATCGCCAGAACTCCCTGCAGGCGATCCAATCGTATCGCGATCGGTCGTTGCGCACGTTGCTTCATCACGCACGCCGGGATGTTCCTTTTCAGCGAGAGCGCTTGGCGAACATTGATTTGAACCAGATTTCGCTTGGCCAGATCCCTCCCACGACAAAAACAGCGATGATGGAATCGTTCAATCAAACGATTTCCAGGGGAGTTGTCGCGTTCGACGATGTGCTCGCCACCGAGGATGAACATCGGCTGGAATTGCCGATCATTCACGGCAAATACCTTGCGGTTAAATCCAGCGGTACTTCAGGCAAACCTGGCTGGATGGTGATCGGACTCAGGGACTGGGCCATTCTTCGTGGAGCGACTCTCGGGCGTCTCGCCAGAAACTGGTTGACACCTGGCCGAGTGGCGATGAGCTTCGTACGCCCGCTCCGGACAGCCACTCTGGCCGCGGAACATTCGCATTCGATGACATGGCAGTCTTCGCGCTCCGCGGAGATGTGGGCCGGACCGTTTGTTCAAGTCCGATTCTTCCCCGTTGTGAATGCCGTGGAACGCATCGTCGCAGGTTTGAATGACTACAAGCCCGAATACCTTCACGCGTACCCCACTGCGGCGGAAATGCTGGCCCGATACCGCCTCGACGGTGGCAATTTCACTTTCGAACCCGAATTGCTGTCCGTGGGAAGCGAAGCCCTGACAGCGATGGCCCGGCAAGCTATCGAACAGGCATTTCCCAAAACACGGCTCGTCGATCATTACGGCATGAGCGAGTGCCTGCCATTGTCGACGGAGTGCGAGCATGGGCGAAAACATCTCAATACTGACTATGCGATCCTGGAAGCGGTCGATGCCGATGACCGCCCCGTCGCCGATGGCGAGCTTTCCGACCACGTCCTCGTGACGAACCTCGTCAACCATGTGCAGCCGTTCATTCGCTACCGCGTCGACGACAGCGTTCGGATTTCACACAAGCCGTGCCCGTGCGGAAGCGTGTTTCCAACGGTCGAAGTCCATAGCCGCAAGGGAAGTCAGATCCATCTGCGCAACGACCAGGGAATCTGGCAGATGCTCAGTCCGCCGATCGTGGTCGACACGATGCTGCGAACAATTGGCGTTGCCCAGTTCCAGGTGATCCATGTCTTGCAAAACGAGCTGATCGTCAAGTTTATTCCCCTTAAGGAATTCGCGATCGAAGATGTGGCCGCCTCAATCAGAAAATCGTTCGCTAATGTTCTCTGTCGCCTGGCGTGCGGCAATTCTGTGAAAGTGACCGTCGAGCGCGTCGATGCGTTTCAACGCACGGAAGGGGGCGGAAAACTATTGCAGACGATTTCGCTGGTTGCCCCGCCGGCAGCGTCCCGACGAGCAGCCTAGTGGGCCTCGTGGCAGCATAAAAGAGTACAAAACATGTCAAAAACCGAGTTTACCGCGGAAGAGTTCGAAGCGCTTGGAGAAGGGACCGTCTGGCCACGGTTTCTCCTGTTTCCTGCCGTCTCGTTGCTCGGATACATCGGCTTCATCAGCGGTGTCGGAGGAGACAGCCTGGCCGTCAAACTGGCCTGGTCCCTTTTCCTGGGGTGTAGCTGGGCATGTGTCGCCGGTTCATTTCACGAAACCGTGCATCAGACGATTGGACGCTGGCGAAACGCCAATATCTGGTTCGGGCGGATCGTGGGAACATTTCTGGGAATCCCCTATTCGGCGTATCGGGAAACTCATATCCGCCACCACGCCTACATGAATACACGTGACGACTACGAACTGTGGCCGTATTCCAAACCGGGGACGTCGTTGGGACTTCGCCGCATCTGCGCGATGTTGAATCTTCTATGTGCGATCATTTCCGAGCCCATCATCTACGGCCGCATTTACTTCAAGCGGAATTCGCCGTTAAGCGCGGCGGCCCGTCGCACAATTGGCCGCGAATACCTGGCCATTATCGCATTCTGGGGAACGATCGCGTTGACAACGATTGTACTGACGATCACGGGTACCATTTACTGGCAATACTTTGATCCCCTGTGGCTATTGCCAATGCAGCTTGCCGCGATGATCAACGTGTTTCGAAAGTTTGTCGAACACTTGGGAATGGAAAGCACGGAACCGTTTCTGGGTACGCGCACGATCATTGGAAACAATGTCCTGACTCGCGTCTGCTCGTATTTCAACTTTGAACTCGATGTCCATGGGCCGCATCATCGTTTCCCAAAGATTGCTCACTTTCAACTGGAATCAAAGCTGACCGAATATCGACGAAAACATCCCGATGCCCCAATTCCCGTATTTCCGACGTACCTGGCAGCCGCGCTGGATACGATTCCTTGCATCTGGCGAAATCCCGGTACCGGAACAAACGCGGCGGCGGCAAGGCGGACTGCAACCGGAATTCGAATGCCTCAAAACAATGTGATCACCCACAAACATCTGCTTCCACCTGGCATTGATAACTTCACAAGCGAAGTGACCGGAAAGATCGATCAGGAACTTGATCAGGCCGCGTAAATTGCGTTTTTTGAGAACACAGCCGGAACCACGTTCATGCCAAAATCAACCCCATTGCAGTTCTCGTGCTTCGAAGATTTCTGGCAGGAATATGTCAGCCAGCATCGGCATCCGGCGAACCAGGTATTGCACGTGCTGGGGACCATCGGTGGTCTCATCTGCGTCGCTCTGGCATGCGTCATATCCTGGAAGTGGATATTGGCCATTTTACCCGTGGGTTACGGCCTGGCTTGGATTGGGCACTATGCCATCGAACGGAACCGACCACTGACGTTGACCTATCCGCTATGGTCGTTCAGGGCCGACTGGCGAATGGTCCTTTTGCTGTTGATGAAGCGAAGGTTATCGACGGATTCTCTCGAGACAAAGTCCCGACGCGCGGCTTGATTCACCGCCAATTTAATTTGCCGTCGCCGCCGTCTTGGCAACATCTTTCTTGGGCATCGGCTCTTTCGTCGGGATGCGGAATTCGTTCTCTCCCGCCAACAGACCGAATGCTTTCAGCAATTGCAGGCTGGGAAGCGCTTGTTCCATGGCGGTTCCGCTGTTTGGCTTCAATGCGTCAGGAGACAGAATCACGGTTTCTGGGACTTTGAGCTTTCGCAGTGCCAGCGTGACAGCTTCGGTCTCCTGGACCTGAATTTGTCCGAGTCCTTTATCGCGGTCGGAGATAGCGCCTGCAATTTCAATCTGCTGTTCGCGCGCCTTCGCGGCAATCTCCGCGGCCAGCCTGTCGTTTTCCGCGATCTGCGCTTTCACCTCGGCAATCTTTTCCAACGTTTCCTGCAGTTTTCGCTTCACGCCGGCGACCAGAGCTTTTGTTTCGGCTTCCACACGCAGAGTCTCTTTCATCGTCATCTCTTTTTCCTGAGTCGTTTCTGCCTGGATTCGCTTTTCCGCGCGACTTTTTTCGGCCGTCCATTGTTCTTCAGCCACTTCGCGTTCCCCTTGAGCGACTCGCTTGAATCGCTCCTGGACGTTCTGAATCGTGGCCGCTTTCGATTGTTCGGCCTGCAGGTACAACTGCTTTTTCGCTCCGAACTTCTTGACCGTTTCGGCGTCGTAGTCAGTTTCCAGAATCGAGAATTGCAGTACTTTCATACCGTATTGGTCGAGCGGTGAGGGGGACGAAATGACGGGCTGACCTGTTTTCGGATCACGAACAATCTCGGCCGCCATCACCGTCTCGGATGCCGTGATCGAGCGTTCTTCGAGCACGCTTCCCATGGCTTTCCGGGTACCGTCCTTCTTGCCCGTGGTCTGCGGAACTGGTGCATTGGCATCGATGGGATGATCACTGTCTTTCTTCATGGCCTGAAGCATTGTAGAGACGCTCGTGTTCGTCTTGATCTCTACCGGCTTCATCGCGAACATGCCATCCCGAAGCTGTGAATAGACTTCATGCCAGAATTCCCCCTTGCGGGCGCTTTGGTTTTCCGTGGAACTCATGATGGGGCCGGTTTGCTGGACGATATTTCGCACGGCCGAGCGCACGGCGTTCTTCGCATTCGCAATATTGCCCGTGAACTGACGATGGAACTCACGCTGTTTCTGAATCATCTGTTCCATCAGTTCACTGTTCCGTTCTTCCTCTTCTTCCGGGCATGGAGTGGTCACGCGGACGACCCACGAAATGTCGGCCGTTCCACCATCGTTAAACCAGGCTTTCACGGAACTGTCGCCCGGCGTGTCAGGACGTGCTTCAGTGGTTCCATACACGCTGATCATTCGCGGATAGGTCGTGATCCTCGCGAAATAGGTCGGGTACCATCCGGGACGGTTCCGGATTTCGACCTTGCCATTGGGGTATTGAAGAACCTGCCAATGATCGGCCTCATTCTTCGCGAAAAACGTCGAAAACAACACGAACAGAAACGTGACGCCAAATCCGGCCACAACTACACCACGGCTCAATGCGCTTTTCTTCATGGGAATCACATCCCTCTTTAAGTGTCTGGTTGGATCGAAAAATCAATCTGGAAAATTGAGAGGCACGATCGCGAATTTCGTCCCGCTGCTACTTCTTGGCCGGTAACGGCCGATCAGAACCGTCTTTGGCCAGTTGATGGAGCATGATCAGATTCATCAGTGTTTCGGTCGTCGATGACGCGGATCCACCAGATCCCGATTTGTTCTCACCCAGAATGACCGTGGTGGGAGACGGTATTTCGGCGATCGATTTTGCGATCGCGGTATTCCGTTGCATGCGCATTTCGGCGAGCAGCTTTTCCCGTTCGGAAAACGCGCCCCCCTGGTCCAGCTTCGCACGTGTCGCCTCGCTCAGCGCAATCTGCGCCTTGGCGTCGGCTTCGGCGATTTTTACGCCAATCTTCGACGTATCGAGTTCCGTGGTGACTTGTTTCAGATTCTCGCCCGCCACAGCGACTGCCTGTTCCGCGATCGTGACGGCCTCACGCTGATTAATCACCTTGACGTCGAGATCCTTCTGAGCATTGACCAGGATCCCTTTCTTGATTTTCTGTTGTTCGGCTTCGACATTCGCGACGGCGAGCCGGCCTTTTTCGACGACTTCCTGCAACTTCTGATGTTCTTTTTCGACTCCCGCCTTGGCTTCTTCCGCCAATTGGTACGAGTTGCGTTTGGCATTAATCTGCGATTCGGTGTCGGGGTCATAGATCGTGTCAGTCTGGTTATATTGAACGACCGTGATTCCATATTCCGACAGCGGAGACGGTGCGGAAATCACTGGTTGCCCGGCCGTATCGCGTTTGATTCGAGTGATGTATTGAACGTCCTGTTCATCACCGAATCCTTCGGCCTTGTCACCACGCTCAATTTTTTGTTTCACGCGTTCCATGGAATACAAGCCTTTGCTCAGTTGGTCCGAGACCACCTGATAAAACTCCGCCTTCCGTTGCGACTGGTGCTCGGATCCGGACATCAGAGGTCCGGTGTTCTTCAAGCAGTTGATCAAGTGATGGCCGATCGCCTCACGAATGGCTTCTTCGCCACCTTCACCGAAATGGCGGTGCAGAGCGATGCGCTTTTCGCGCGTGACAGGCATTTGGAACTTCAGGTGATTGGACATGAAGCCCCATCCACCGTCATTGAACGTGACGCGGACGGAGGTATCCGAGCGATGAGAGCCCGCTTTCGCTGGCTGATCAGCAGGCTTCGACAGCCAGGCGTCGACGTATCTCGGATACGTGAAGACCAGGCCGAAGGCCTGGACGTGAAATCCCGTCGTGTCGATGACCGACATATCTCCATTCGGGAACTCGACGATCTGGTAGTGTTCATCGTTGTTCCATTGCACGATCAATGGCACGGAACAGGCAATAATTACGATCCCCAGCGTGGCCGCCAGATAAGGAAGACCTTTATCCAGGAACTGGTACTGGATATTCGTTTTACGATTGACGACAGGTTGCTCCATGTTTTTTTCCTCATTCAATCATCGTGCACTGCGAATCTTGTCGCGCGGGAATCGGGCCTGCGATTTCCTGCCTGCTTAACACGGCAGACCACTTCCACCGCCCATTCCCGCAGAAAACGTTCACGTCAAACGGAACGTTGCTCTACATGAGGTGTCATTTCGTCACAATTCTGCGACTGGCCAAGCGCGAGTTCGATTTTTTGCCGGATCTGGGCGTCCAGATCCTCGTTTTTCAAATGTTCCGCCAAACGGTTTTTCGCCACTTCAAAAGCAATCAACGCATTTTCGGGTGAATCATCGCCAAGGATTTCCGCGATGAACCTTTGCAGAGGTGGACTGCGTCGAAACACGCGCAGCAGCATGATCCAGACGACAAAAATCAAAAGCCCGATCAGAACGAGCAGATGTGGAGGAATGGACCGTGGCACAACCTCGCTCCTCGAAGTAGGAACTCAGTGACCCGCTACAACGTCAGTCCGAAGAACGTAACGGATCTGCATTTGGTTCACGAAAAAATCGTGAACAAACGCAAACATCAAATGAGAGTTACATTTCCGACCACCCAGTTCAATCAAATTCTCGCGATCGCACGTCGAGAAACATGCCATTTGTAAGCAGTGTGCAGCTTTTTTCGGTCCCCAAACCGATCGGACGCTCGAGAGGGCATGCGGCTGTCGAAGTGTTGCCAGCCATATGTAGAATGCCGGTGACGGCAAGTTTCTCAAGACGATGAAGAGGAAGATCCATCGCCATAGGGATTTACCGCCGCTTGAGAGGCCGTGATCAGTTCGGTACAAGGGGGCTCATGAACCGCCAACCCTACCAGACGCCTCCTCGCCGATGGGATCCAAAGCTCACTCCGTGGATCGTCCGGTGGATGCGGCCGTTTATTCATCGCGATCTGAAAAAGCAAAAGATTCGCAAGATCGAAGTCCGGGGCATGCCGGCCGTTCAGGACGCGTTGCAGCAGCCCGCCGGAATCATCCTCATCCCCAACCATTCGTTTCACTATGACTCTTATGTCCTGATCGAAACGTCGCATCGCCTTCGTCGCCCGTTTCATTTCTTGACGGCCTGGCAAGTCTTTGAAATGGGGGGCCGGTTCGATCGCTGGATGCTCCAGCGGCACGGTTGCTTCAGCATTAATCGAGAGGGAAACGATCTGCAGGCCTTCAAAACATCGGTGGAAATCCTGCGAAGCAGTCCTTATCCGCTGGTCGTGTTTCCGGAAGGCGACATTTATCACCATAACGACCGGATCAGTCCGTTTCGCGATGGTGCGGCGGCCATTGCATTGTCGGCGGCGAAGCGAAGCGAACGACCCATCCTGGCGATCCCCTGCGCCATCAAAGCGTTTTACCTTTCCGATCCGATGGTTGAGCTGGAACGCCTAATGACGCGCCTGGAAGAAAGTCTGCACTGGAAACCGCTCCGCCAACGTGGCCTGTCGGAGCGGATTTACCGAGTGGCGGAAGGACTGCTGGCCCTGAAAGAGCTCGAATACCTGCGACAGGCGCAATCGGGTCCAATGACGGAACGCGTGCGTCAACTGGCCGACGCAGTTTTGAGCCGGCTGGAAGAAAAGCACGAGGTCCAACAAATTGGAGATGAAATTCCCGAACGGGTCAAAGAGCTTCGCCGAGCCGTGATCGCGCGAAGCGAACAGAACACGTTGTCTCCCGAGGACCGATTGGTGCTTGACGGCGATCTCGAGGATTTGTTCTTCGTCATTCAACTTTATAGCTATCCCGGCGACTATGTCGCCGAACGGCCCGTGATTGAACGAATCGCCGAAACACTCGATAAATTCGAAGAAGACGTGCTGCACGCCGTCTATCCGGGAATCCGTGGAGAACGGAAGGTCGTCGTCCAATTCGGCGATCCCATCTCCATGCCTGACGGCCGGAATGGGAAGGCGAGTGTCGCCGAATGGACCGACCGGTTCGAACAGAATGTGCAATCGCTTTTGGATCAAATCAACGCTCATCCCCCCGCCGAAGTGACTCGACGTCCGTTCTGAAAAACCCAGATCGTGTTCAAGGACTTGCAAGCCGGGGACATCGATGCCTATGCCGACTATTCGGGCACAATCACACAAGAACTTTTGAAGGGAGAATCGGTTCGAGACGACGAACAGATGCGTCAAGGACTCGAACGATTCGGAATCGGAATGTCGGACCGATTGGGATTTAACAAGACCTATGCGATCGGAAATTGTCGTGCCGCTTGTCTTCGAACTGATCGAACGCCGTTGCGTTCCCAAGGGCCTGCGCTGGAAATAACAAGATCATGACTTCGATTGCTTCGTCCTTCATCCGTCCGTTTCGAGGGTTCGTCTTTCTGTTGGCGCTGGCACTTTGCCTTATCCTGCCGGGATATCTTGCGTATTCGTCGATACGCAAAGCAGTGTCGCCTTCAAACGACCTGCAAGCGTTCCGCGCGAGCGTCATCTACAACGGCGCCCTCTGGATTCCGGTCATCAAATCGACTCCGGGAGAGGTCGAGGGGTCTCGACGAGCGGATTATGTGATCGACCGGATCGATCTCAAATCCGGACTCAATTCTCAAGTGAACGTTCCGATGTTTGGTGGTTTCTGTGAGTTGAAAGTATTGCAGGGGCAGTTGCATGTGATCACATCGTCCGCGCTGTTTCAGTGGAACGGCAAGTCATTCGAAAAACTTTGCGACCGTCCGGACACGACATCAAGACTTCTCGTCCTTCCATTTGTCTTCGATGGTCGAATCACCTGGGTGACAAAAACCAAGATGGGTGAATATCAGCTTGTTCATCTGTTCAATGGAGAATGGTCCGATGGTCGAAAGATCATTCTGCCGCGGCCGAATTTGATGTGGCGTCTTGATTCAAAATCGCGAAAACAGACCTTGGTACCAATCTCGCAAAACTCATCCAGTACCCTTATCGAGGATGATCATGGTTCGATGCATGTCAGGCAACACGGTGCCGACTTCCACATCGTGTTAATGTTCGATCAGGGCTTCCTGGGTTATCGAAAGGGCTTTCAGTTTGCCGACGAAAGCGGGGAAGAGACCGCTCAATCTGTCGACGCTGACTCGACACGCGAGGCAGTCGGTTGGTCTCCCATCATGCGCATGGGAAACGTCATGCTGGAATGTGACAGCGAAGGTCCAATCATCGGCTTCTCGAATGGGCGAGCGACCCAGGTTTATCGGCAGGATGACGATGGAACCGGTTCGCTGATTGATGGCCTTTCACTCGGTTCCAACTTGCAACTGATTCCTGACGATTTGAATCAACGTGTGTTCGTGATGGAACAAGATCCCGAATGGAATTCGTTTGTCGTTTGGCCCATCGAAGGGAACCGAGCCGGGGCGCCTCTCTTTTCATGGCCAGGAAACGCGAGAGGGTTTGTATCAAGAATTCGCATGGCATTTCTGAAAGTCCTTGCCGCGTGGATCCTGCATTTCGTGATCTTGGCGATCGGCGCATGGATTTGTGAATTGGGGGCGGATGCCATCATTTACGAAGTGGATCGCAAGCAGGCTGACCTGGCACTTGGATCAAGGCGTATGGCGGCGGCAACCACGGATTTGATCCTGCTGGTCGCTGCGTTTTTCATAATCTGGCAACTGTTGACGCCAGCGCTTCAAATCTCATGGACGACGAACGAGGACAAGATATTAGCCAGCCGCCTGGCTCTGATCACAGAATACATCAATGACGATCTGCGACTGGATCTGTTTCAAATTGATCGCGCATCGCCCGAGGTTTGGAAAGCCATGTTCGCAAGCGTCAAGCAACCGTTCATTGACGCTCCCATGTTTTACGTTTCGCTGGTCGTGGGACTCGTCCTTTTGCTGATTGGTAAAACATTTGTCGAAGGGCGATGGGGAATCACTCTCGGCAAACTGCTGTTTGGCATTCGAACGCTTCGTTCGTCGCTGGAACCAATCGGCTTCTTCCGCGCCGGCATTCGCGCCGTTTGCTGCGAATTTGATTTTCCATTTTTATTGACGCCACTTCCGGCCCTGCTCGCGATTCTCAAATCCCCCCGTCGTCGACGAATCGGCGACTTCTTCGCCGACGCAGTGGTGATCAGGAACGGCTCGATTCGTACTGCCGACTGGGCATCGCGCGCGAACAACGAAAAGCAACCGTAAAAGAGATTTATCGTTTCAGAATCCGGAAACCTCGATCGTTTGCCTCTTTTTTGGGACTGGGGTTGTCGATATCTCCGCCTTCATCGGTCCCGTTGAATCCGACGCTCCAGACCACCGCCTCACCATCGTCATCGCGGCAGTACTTCAGAGGTGCGCGTGTATCACTGAACTCGTCGATTGGCACATTGTCCAGAAACTCGGGCACAAGAGCATCGATGTCAGCAGGAAACTGACCGTGGATCCGCTCGTACTCATGCGATGCCAGCACGACGTCGATCATCGCGGCGTATGTCCGATCAAATCGCGGACCGGAATTCAAATCGTAAGGAAGTGCTTTACGAGGTCCGACGTATGAAAAGAACTCCACATTGATCAGGTGTTTGCCGAATGGTTGGTTGAGTATTCTGGCCAGTTGAGAGGACGTCCGTTGGCCAGGCCGACGCTGAACCATCGAGCTGGGTGAAAATAGCATAGGATATTCCACACGAGTCGGCTGCGGGCGCTGATCAGTCGGCGTATCGATTTGTTCCACCTGGTTCACGAGGACCTGGCGGGCGAGCCTCAACGACACTTCTCGTTGCGCGGTGCTCCACAAAAACCACTGTTTGGCGGACGATGCCCACGGCTCGTAAGCGGGGGGTGTATACCAATCGGGATAAATGATGGTTACCGCATCGAATTGATCGAACGCGTTTTTGGTCAGCAGGTAATCGACTTTCAGGACGTCGGATAACTTCATTCGAGTCGATGCCTCGGTGGCTAACTCCCGACGCGCTGACCGCAAACGGTCGGCCGTGAGCCGCGAATCCCGAGCCCAATAGGCAATCCCGGTATAGGCACGAAATCGGAAGCCTCTTCCGATTCCAGTCGCCACCGGGTAGCCATTCTTCTCGACGTGTCCTCCGCATCGGATAACGGCCCAGTGCCACTGCCAGGCCCGTTCGAGATCACCCTCCTTTTCGCACCGCAGTGCTTCGCACTGGGCAATCTTGACGAGTTTTGGCAGGTCCTGATGCAGGGGGATTCGCGACAATGTGCTTGCCGTCCGCCAGGATTCGGCCCGCGATCGATTCATGTGGCTGGCACGTTGGAACTGCGCCAAGAGATCATCATGGTCGAGCAGCCATCCCTCAAGCCGGTCGTCCCAGTGTGCATGATCGACAGGATGAAGCGCGTGATCCAAGGCACCATCCAGCCATGGGGCATCATATTTGCCTAACAATCGTGCGGCGGCTTCATATCCTCGGAACGCGTTTTCGCTGTTCGGGATTTCCGGTCCGACAAACTCGTCGATGTCGAATGGTAATGTGACATCAGGAACCTGCCACAAACAAAACGATCGCGTTACGAACGGTGCCGCGACAAATATGACCACGATGGTTAAGAACCATCTTCGAGTCGACCAGTTCCAGGGCCGCCATTCGATGCGTCGAAAAGCCGTTCGCATGTCAACCAGGCTCTCAAACTGACGATCTATGGTGTGCGACTCATCACGCCGGTCAGGGTGGCACGCCCTGACAGAGCGTGGCGAACGTACACTACTCCTGTCGCCGACCGCGCGTTGGCAACACGTCGGAAATCTTCGTGTCTTTGGGAACTGCGATGTCGAACCAGCCGATCATCATTTCTTCCCACGTCTGATCGCCCCAGCGAACGGGCTTTGTCGGGTCAGGGTTGGCCAGATTGTTCGCGGAATTGTCGAAGTGGGCCGTGCAGTGCAGCTTCGTTCCGGCTGGGATCTGCCTGGGCTGCTCATAAACAAAACTGGTTTGCCAGTTGAAATCGTAACGCGGCACGTTCAGCAGCGTTTCTTTCTCACCCGAGGGAAACACGACATCGTACCTGAAATCCTTGCCACGCAGATGCATGTGCGGAAACATCGACAACAACAAGACTTCGCGCTTGTATTCGGTATTGGATTCGACGAGATGAGCGGACTCGTTCGGCGGAATTACGAAACTCGCATTCATGGCATTCGACGTGGCGACGCGATAAGTCACATTTGCGGGGTCTTCGAACTTGATTCCGACCGCGCTGCGATCCTTCTGCGGAGACCCGTTGGGCGTGTAGTGCATCTGGAACATCAGCTTGTAACCCTTCGGAATCAGCTTCGCCATGCCTTGCGGAAAGACGTGCGGGCGGCTGCCCGGTGCGAAACCGGACAAATGCCCGAACGATTCCTGGCCGCCACTGCGGGCCTCCGCGGGTCGGATGAACACGATCATGTGATGAACCACGCCGCGGTTGCCCGGCATGCATTCCGCCACTTTGATCCACTTGTCTTCATCGAATCCCGTATCGATCGTGTAGTAACGGTAGGGAACGGTTCCTTCCGCTGGCACATCGACCGGTTCTTCGGTCATGTAAAAGACCTTGTCCGGACCACCCGGCATCATCCAGCTTCCCGCGTACTCCATTGCAGGGGGCAATTGCCTGGGGTCTCCTTCGGGAGTTCCCGCGGCCACCCATTTATAGACCGTTTCCTTTTCTTCATCGCTCAGCGACGGATTGTTGCTGAAGTGGCCATACTTCGGATCAGCGTGCCAGGGAGGCATCCGCTGATCCCGGATCACTTCGGCAATCATTTCGCCCCAACCAGACGCTTCTTCGTAGCTCTCCAGCGCGAATGGACCGATTTGTCCCGGCCGATGACACTCGACGCAGTGCTTCTGAAAAATCCTCGAGACCTGGTTCGAATACGTGACGTCGCTATCGCTTTTCGCGGGTCGCACGCGCCCGATCAGGCATCCCAACGAACTCGTCGTCGGCTGGCTGACATCTTTCCCATCGAGTAACTCATCGAGCGCAATCGCGAGGTCGCGCCGGCTGATCTTTGGCTTCGCGTAACCGCTGCCTGTTTGAAAGCCGTACTGATCGTCGACGCGGCCCGAGTAACGGATGATTCGGTCACTATCGAGCACGAAGACTTGCGGATTGCGCGCCGTACCGAGCCGATCGGCCAGGACGTTATTCAGATCTTTCACAAACGGAAATGCGATTTCATGGACTTTGGCGAAATGAGCCATCTCGGTCAGCGAATCCTGACGATTGGCATCCACCGCGACAAAAGTGACTCCTTTGGACTCATACTCCTTAGCCAGTTCGACGAGCCGTGCCCCGTACAACTTGCTCAACGGGCATTCCACACCCAGAAATGCAATCACGACCAGCTTCGCCGCTTTCCACTCAGAGAGCGAATGCAATTTTCCTCGAAAATCCTGTAACGTGAATTCCTCGACTTTATTGCCAAGCGGCGCGACAGGCCGGCCGACAGCGAACGCATTCGCCGACAGGACAGCACAGAGGGGAGCGATCCAGATTAACGTCCAGGACTGTCGCATTTGGAATGGCCTTTTGACCGGTTAGGGAAATCAGGAACAGATCCGTTCGCGCTGATTGTTGCCACATCGTAGCGTGGATTCAGGTCACGGAACCAGATCTGTCCAAAACAAAATACCCCTCGAAATCGACGCAGGAGTCATGCAATCCTTGAAATGTCGGGTTGGTTCCGATGCAATTCTGATTGATTCAGGCGAATGATTTGTCGATCGCGTCGGGCTAATCACTCTCTTTCACATCAGGAGAACGAAATGTGGGTTCCCAAATGGCAGCGTGATCGGGCGAAAGGGGTCGATTCTCCCATGCCGACGCAGGTCGTCTCGAATGAAGAATTCATTCCGCGACCCCAAAATCTTCAGCAGCAGCAGGTCGAAGCCCTGATCGGCGAAATGGCCGAGAAGAACGCAAAAAGACTCGGCATGGATCGGCGCGCGTATCTGGCCACTTCCATGGGTCTGGCCACGGCGTTTCTCGCCCAGAACATGGTCTATGGCGATTTCTGGGACGTCGCACAGGTCGAAGCGCTCGAGCCCGGTGCCACGGCAGAAAAATGGCCCAAAGGGGAGTTCTTCGTTATCGATGTGCAGGCTCACTTCACAAACGGCGCGGCGATGGGTTTCCGAAACTCCGAACTCGTCCGCAATATGGGATTTGAGCTGAAAAACGACCCCAATGCATATTCGTTTCCCAACTTCGTCAAGGAAATGTATTTCGACAGCGAAACAAGTATGCTGGTCATTTCGGGTGTCCCGGGAAAAGAAACCACGCGCGATGCGGAAGGGAAAATTCTGGAACGGGAGGCGCGGACGCCCGGATTTGAAGGAAAAGTTCTGCCAAGCTGGTTAATGGCCGAGCGACGGAACCAGATCAATGAACTGGCCGGATGCCAGAGGGCCCTTTGCCAGGGAAACTGCGCACCGAATCATTATTGGGATCGAAAGACCAACACTCCCGACCATGCGGCCCTGTTCGAACAAATGGAACGGGAAGTCAACACGTACAAGATCGATTCCTGGAAGTGGTATTGCCACACCGATCCCGGCCGCTCGGGAAACGGATTCAAACTGGATGATGAAAAGCTGACCTACCCGTTCTATGAACAATCAAAGAAGCTCGGATTAAAGATTTTCAGCGTCCATAAAGGATACGCATCACAGTCGCGAACGCTGGGTCATCTTGCCAATCCAGCGGACGTGGAAAAGGCCGCGAAAGATCACCCCGATCTTTCATTCATCATTTATCACTCCGCCATGAAGCATGGTCCGAACGAGCCTCAGTTCAAGGAGCCTGGATTTTTTGACTCGAATACAGGTGACTTTGCCTGGCACGACATCCTGATGAAGATCAAGGAACGCAATCCGACGATGAACAACGTCTATTGCGAAATTGGCTCGGCCTTCGGCAGCCTGGCGATTTCACACCCCGAAATGTGCATGCACTTGATCGGAAAAAACGTGAAGTATTACGGTGTGGACCATGTCGTTTGGGGAACCGACTGTCTTTGGTGGGGTTCGCCGCAATGGGTGATCGACCTGTTCAAGCGATTCCAGATTTCCGACGAACTGTGTGAAAAGTTCGGCTACAAAAAGCTGAGCAAGGAAGACAAGGCAAAGATTTTCGGCCTGAACGCGGCGAAGATCTACAACATCGATGTGAACGCCAAGCGCAACGCGCTCCCTAAGGATATGCTCAGCAAAGTGCGCACGGCCTATCACGACGGCGGCGGCATGCGCACGAACGCCGCTTATGGTTGGGTCCGCGGAAATGCGTAGGCACCGCGCCCATGACAATTCCCGATTCGCCTTGGCAAGCTGGTCCTTGCTGACGCTCGGCGTGTGCGCGGCATCGGTGCTGCGTCCGGCGGACCACGCCACTTCCCAAACGCAAAAGCGGCTCGATCCGGCAGCCTGGGGAAGTGATCACGTCGGCCAGCCTGTCCCGGAATACGCGACGGGTGACCAGTGCCTGTTCTGTCATCGAGAAATGGTCGGTCCGACTTGGAGTGAAAATCGTCACAATCTGACAATTCGCGATGTCGACGATCAATCTCAGGCACTCGCCGCCCTCAAACAATCACCGGCAAAACAACTGGCCGACGACGTCAAATACCTGTTAGGTCACCAGCGGCGTCAGCGATTTTTGAAACAGGCGGGAGAATACGGCAAGTTCGAGTTGTTCTCGGTCGCGTGGACTCCGCCTCACGACAATCAGCCGGGATCGCTCACAACGATCGAAAGCCCTCATTGGGACGCAAAGCAATTTGGTGCTGCCTGCGCAGGCTGTCACGCAACGGCGGTCGATTCGAAGCAACAGACGTTTTCATCGCCATCGCTGGACTGCTACGTCTGCCACGGTGACGTCCCGGCCGAGCATTCCAACAAGCCCGAGCTGGCTCATTTGTCGCCACGTCGGAAGGAGGAACCGCGGGTCGTTACGTCCATCTGTGCGCAGTGCCACGTTCGGACCGGCAAATCGAAGAGTACGGCACTCCCCTATGCCAACAATTTCGTGGCAGGAGACAACCTGTTTCGCGATTTCGAAGTTGGATTTTCAGATCGGGAACTGGACAACCTGAGCACCGCCGACAAGCACGTTTTGCAAAATGTGCGCGATGTCGTGTTGTTTGGCAACGAATCGATCACGTGCCTTAGCTGTCACGACATTCACAACCGTTCGAGCAAGAAGCATCAACAACTGGCCGACAGCAGTTATTGCTCGAATTGCCACAATGCTCAGGGACCCAAAAGTGAATTGAAACCATTCTCGAACAGCAGCAAGACCTGTGTTTACTAGTTCTCCCTCGTTCCCGGTCTCCGCTTGGGAACGCAAGCTGTAATGCTCTGCTACGCCTCTTGATTCGCGTCCTCTTTAATTCGTGTCGGAAGAAATCTGATGAGTGATCCGAATTTGAACTTTGAACGGTTGCCTGACGACGGGCCGTTGGACGAAACGGACGTGAGCCTGCGAGCGTATCTTGCAAGGCTGACCGATGAACATCTGGGCGAATATCAGCCGACCTGGTCGGACGAGCACGTCATTGAATGGGATGGGAATTTTCGTTCGGACGGCGGACTGATGTTGACCTGCTGCGAACGGGACGTCGACATCACGGAATTCCGCAAGGTCCTGGAACGACACATCGCCTACCGCACGAACCAAACACCCTGAATCACGTCCGATGCAGGGCTGACCCGCAACGACATCGGCATTTCTCATCCCGCGTCGTGGCGCCGTGGCATACCCCTTTTTCGTAATGGCCTTCGCGAACTTTGCATCGTCATGCGCAGGCGATCTTGCGTTTCCTTTTTTCCCAGCAATTCAGAAATCCTCGAAACAGTCATCATTGTTCAGGAGTGATTTGGCAATTGGGTAATGCTTTGCGAAGTTCCGCTCGACCTTCCGCGGTCGTGTGTGTGTCATCGAGGCTCAGGGCCCGGAGATTTGACTGACCTCGCAAATGCAAAATCCCCGCATCGTCGACCGGAGTATTGGCGAGTTCAATCTGACGAAGCATGGTCAGTCCCCGCAGAGATTCCAGTCCCGCGCCGGTGATTTGCGTTCCACGCAGGAAAAGCGCCTGAAGCTCGGTGAGGCCGCTCAAGTATTCGAGTCCAGCATCACTCGTTTGAGTGCCGTTCAGGTAGAGAGTTTGAAGTTTCGTCAGCCCCCGCAAATGTTCCAGTCCCGCATCGCCGATTTTTGTGTCGTCGAGAAACAGAACCCGAAGCTGACCCAGTCCGCGCAAGTGCTCAAGTCCCGAATCGCTCACGTTCGTGCGGTGAATATTCAGGATTTGAATATTCGTCAAGTCGCGCAGATGTTCCAGCCCGGCGTTGCCAAGTTTTGTGCCCCCAAGAAGAAGTTGTTGAAGTTCGTTCAACGCTTTCACGTTCACCAATTCCGCATCGGTGATATTTGTCGAGGTCAGATGCAGAATTTTAAGGTGGTGCAGTCGGTAGACATCTTGAAGAAGTTCGGACGAGACTTTATCTCCCGTAAAATCGACAAGCCGCACCCGATCGCAAAAAGGGACCAGTCCCGGATTTTCATTCGGACTCCAGAGCGCCCCAAAATATCCGAACGAAACTTTTCCCTTCGCGGCCTGAATCTTCCGCGCAATTCGCTGTTCCTGCGCGTACGGAATCGCGACCACAATGCCACCAAGAACCAGAGCCATCAGAACCAGACCGATCATGATTGCCTTGACGCGCGTTCGAAGATGTTGCGACCTCTTCGATCGTTCGCTGGGAGCCTCGTGCATCGTCAGTTACCTTTCAAGTCGGCCTGATTTTGACAGGAACCAGATCCATGGACCGTTTGTAGAGGCTGTCGCAATACCATGGAGTCCATCTGACAAAACAAAAACGCATGCATCAGGAACGCCACCGCTTGTATCATCGGCATCGTCCGTCGTGTACCTACGGTCCCGGCATTTCATGAATTTTTGATTGGGAAATCATGCTACGGATTCGAGCGATCCGACGGTAGCTTCCGTGTCGGATCACTCTCTGAGCACTTGAATTCCTGACATGATTGCCGGTCGTCGGAGTTTTTGAAATCTCGCAACGGCTTCGCGAATATGCTCGGCGTGGTAAAGTGGATGCCTCATCGTAGGAGATTTCAGATGCTGCGAACAAATTGGTTTGCGTTTTCGTTGGCCCTGCTTTACCCGCTCATTGCGTTCGCGAAAGAAGAACGGGTTGCGGTGTTTGTTGGAGTGAATGCGATCGTGTCACAGTTGTTTTGAACGACAAAACGGTGGTTGACAAGGTGAAGATGGAAAACTACCCCGACTACAACAGCCAATTACCAAATGTCGGAACAATTGAATTGCAGCATTTTGGTGCTGCGCTCATGTTCCGCAACATTTAATCAAGAAGCTTTGAAAGGATCGATTGTGAATTCATCCGTTTTTGTTCAGGTCGAAGACGCTCAAGGCAAAATCATCATCATCAATGTCGCACAGATCGTTTGCGTCACGGAAGGTGAGCATAACTGGGGGGTGCGAATGGTCAGTGAATTTCTGATCACGATTGGGAAAGAGGAAGCAAAACCCCTGATCTCCAAATTGGCGGCCATGCAGGAACCCCATCGAGAAGTACCCGAAGCGCAAAAAACATAATCCGCCGCCAGGTTCACCGAAAACACTGCGGATGGCTGCCGGTTGGCAAGTCGCGAACGGTTCTCGTAACTCGCCGAACTTTTGACAAATTCGGATGGCTCACCGCTCCTTTCACCGACGATGTTGCCACAGGCCCGTCTTTCACCGTAGCATCATCCAGTTCAACGTTTCCAAGGCCCAATGCGAGGGTATGGTTGGTCTCTGTGTCACCGGGAACGTTCCATGCTTCGAATCATCTCGAGCCATTCACGAGGCGACTTTAACAAAACCGGCCGGCGCGAGTTCCTTCAGGTCGGCTCGCTCGGCTTGAGTGGATTGACGCTTCCAGGATTGTTGTCAGCGCGAGCGAATGCCGCATCGACAGGTCAGGTCGTGAAAGAGACCTCCGTTGTCATGCTGTTTTTAACCGGCGGACCGAGTCAGATCGAAACGTTCGATCCCAAAATGACGGCTCCCGCGGAATATCGAAGCGTGACGGGCGAAGTGGCCACCACGATTCCGGGTGTGACTTTGGGCGGAACCTTTGAAAGGCTTTCCCGCTGGACTCACAGAATGGCGCTGGTTCGCTCTTTCACTCACTCTGTAAGCGATCACACATTGGCCGTCGAACAGGTCATGCGTGGTGGGAATCCGATTCACCAGGCGGGAATGGGTGCGATTGCTTCGAAACTGTTCGACACAAGTCGCCGCGATAGGGGAATACCGACCCATCTGTATCTGGGTTCGAGTGAAGTCGATACACAATTCGACAAGGAGCGACAGCGGTTGCTGGCCGCAGCCGGACCAGGAACCTTGGGAGGTTCGCACGCACCATTCGCCATTGGAGGTGACCGGTCACTGGAGCATGACCTGCAGCTTCAAATCTCGCGTATTCGATTGGATGATCGGCGATCGCTGTTGGCGGCCATCGATGGACTGAACAGGCAAATCGACGCGCGCGACACGAAACGCGGTATTGATCAGTTTGAAAGGCAGGCGTTTGAACTGATTCTTGGAACGTCGCGTACCGCGTTCGACTTATCCAGGGAAGATGCGCGAATCGTCAAACGATACGACACCAGTTCCTTCGAAACAGGAATCCGCAAAAACCGACCTTCGACCCTGGGACATCAACTTCTTCTGGCAAGGCGTCTGTGCGAAGCGGGGTGCGGGTTTGTGACGATTCATAATCCCGGCTGGGACATGCATGGTGGCGACACGCAACTCAACATGCCCGTTGGCATGGAAAAACTCGGGCGACCTGTCGATCACGCGGTCAGTGCGTTTCTGGAAGATGTCGAGCAGCGACAGTTGAGTGACAGGATCCTGCTGATCATTACCGGTGAATTCGGTAGAACTCCCCTGGTCCGCGCGAATGGAGGCCGAGACCATTGGCCTAACCTGAGCACGTTGGCGTTTGCAGGGGGTGGCCTGCGGATGGGACAAGTGATTGGTCGATCGACGTCCCGCGCTGAAGAACCGTTAAGCGATCCCGTCTCGCTTGACGGCCTTTTCGCCACGGTCATGCACGTTCTTTTCGACTTGGCGTCACTTCGTCGCCAACCTGACTTGGGCCGAGACATGGCTTCACTATTGGACCGGAACCGACCGATCGAGCAACTGATCTAGTTTTCGACATATGGAGCGGGTGCATCGCAACAGGGATATGACTGAGTACTGGGTCGCGCGATGATTCCGCGGGGCGTGTTCGACATTCGGTGGTCAGATCTGCGATTTGCCGCTCGGAACTGTCTCGCTGATGACGACGGTTGCCGGCAAGAGGTATCGGCGCAGATTGAACGGATGTGGGATCCTGCCGGCAATGCGCTGGCTTGCCTGTCGGTTCGCACGGGATGGGATCTTGTTCTTCGGGCCCTGAACTGGCCGGCCGGAAGCGAAATCCTGATGTCAGCCGTGACCATCCGCGACATGGCCGACATCGTTCGCCGGCACCATCTTGTTCCCGTTCCGCTGGACGTCGATCCAGAAACGCTTTGCATCGATGCGACAACGCTGTCTGACCGCGTCACCGCGCAAACTCGAGGACTGTTGGTCGCTCATCTGTTCGGCAGCAGAACTTCGCTACAACAATTGTCTCTGGTCGCACACCAGCAGGGCGTGATGGTGTTTGAAGACTGCGCCCAGGCGTATGCCGCGATGTGTGATCGGCGCGATCCTGATGCGGACGTCAGCTTCTTCAGCTTCGGTCCGATCAAGGCACAAACGGCTTTGGGAGGCGGAATCGTCCAGTTTCGTGATCGCGACCTATTGAGCAAAGTCAGGCAATGTCAGAGCGAGTATCCTCGCCAGTCCATCGCCGAATTTCGCGGTCGGCTTGGTCGATACACGTTGCTTCACGGACTGTCTCATCGAATCGCGTATACGGCATTTGTCAGTAGCACACACGGATTGGGCATCGATCATGACCGTCTGATCAGCCAATCCGTTCGCGGCTTTGGGGAAGGTGATCTGCTCGAGAAGATTCGTCGTCAACCGTCGTGGCCTCTGCTCAGTCTGTTGAAGAGGCGTCTGGCAAACCCTGATCGGGAATGGTTGTCGCGCAAAACGGAACTCGCCATGCAGATTCGGCAACGGCTTCCCGTCGAATGCCGACTGGGCGATCAAGCGACCTTTCCGACCGTATGGGTATTGCCGATTCGAGTGTCTAACCCGGATTCGGTCTGTCGGCGATTGTTTGCCGCGGGATTTGATGCGACGCGTCACGCATCCAACATGGTGGTCATTGACTCGCCGCCGGAACATCCCGATGCACAAACGACAATGAGCACGAAGTGGATATCAGAACTGGTCTATCTGCCGCTTCACCCAAGCCTCGCCGACACGCTGGTACAACGGATGACAAGACTTCTTCAGAATGACTGAGCGAATCAATAAGAATCATGACGTGGCCAGGGCGCCTTCCCGCATCGACGGCGAAGCATGGAAACTATCGGCACTCGCTTTGATCAGCCGACAACAATGTTATTCGCGCGGATCGGCAGCTTCGTTGCTTTCATGACGGCATGTTGAGCCGCCTGTTTGATGAAGTACGATTTCGTCCGACCTTCCAAGACGAGTCCATCATCCAATTTCTGGATGTGAAAATCTTGAACTTCGAGTGAGAAGTTGCGGCGGATTTGCATTTCGAGTTGGTACCATTCGTCGAACGATGACGAATCCAACTCTTCGCTGACGGAATAGACACTCATGACAGAAGTCGAGATGAGTCGAGTTTTTCGGAACGCCACTTTCCGAGAATCTTGACGGATGGGAGTCGGCGATCCCTGCCTGATTGATCACTGATGTGACGCGCTTTTGAAGTGCGAATTTACTATATCAATGTCGACAATAACATCAACTCGAATTTCAACCACTTTTTGTCGCTGTCAGCCGTTTGATCACCCCACCGACACCCAAAGGCAGACCCTTGTGAAAAACTTCCTTGCGTTGGTTTCCTCCGTTCTGCTTGTCGCTCCCGCGGCGACTATGGGGGGTGAAGTCCCCGTGGAGTTGCGACCATGGCTTCAGGCCCAGCAATGGGAACGGGACACCGCTGGCCCGATTGTGAGTCTTGGAAAACCGGGGGACTTTGACGATACGCACATTTTTGCTCCCTGCGTGGCCATCGTCGATCAAAAGTATCAATTGTGGTACTGCGGCTCGCGCGGCATCGTTGCGGAACGCGTTTTTCGGATCGGTCTGGCGTCGAGCGTCGACGGGCGGCATTTTGAGCGGTTCGCCAGCAATCCCGTGCTGGAATTCGCCGATCAAAGGCACTCGATCATGACGCCGACGATGCTTCGAGAAACGGATGGTACTCCCATTCGAGAGAGCGGCAATTTCAGAATGTGGTATTCGGCGACCGACTTTCTGGATCAGAGCGATAAAAAGGGTCTGCATACACTGCGCGAATCCACGAGCCGAGATGGCGTCCATTGGTCGGAACCAACTGTCGCGCTTTTGGAAAACGTCTATGCGCCAACGATCGTCAAAGATGGCGATCGATATCGACTGTGGTTCACGGATGTTGGCACCCAACCCTGGCAATTTCATCACGCATCGAGCAGCGATGGACGCCATTGGGCTGTTGATCCGGATCCAGTCATGGGGATCGATCAGGAATGGGAAAACCGAAACCTGTTTTACCCGACTGTCGTCAAAACCGACGGTCTATACCTGATGTGGTATGGAAGTTACCTGGCAGAAAATTCCGAAAAGACGGCGACCGGGTTCGCCGCAAGCATCGACGGATTGAGATGGTACAAGAATCCGCACAATCCGGTGCTTCGACCGGATCCCAGTCGAGAATGGGAGTCGAATTACACGACGAGCCAGTCGGTGATTCGGAACGGCGACGGAAGCTGGCGAATCTGGTACGCGAGTCGCAAAAAACCGCCCTTCCTGAACAAGTATTTCGCGATCAATACAGCTCGCTGGTCAGGCTTGGCCAATCAGAAACGGCCGGTGGGGGAATAAAGGCAGGAGAATATCGGTGGGCGGCGAGGTGGGGTGGGGCTCTCAACGATGCGAGTTCTCTCGCACGGAAAGCACGCTGTCTGTTCTACTTACGGTCACTCGCACATTCCATGTGCGAGGCGTTGCTCGAAACGCATTCCACTCGCTTTTCGTGGAAGAATCGCGCACACCAGCGAACACTGCGTGAAAGTGCGTAATATCGGGATCTTGGGTCATTGCGAAGGCGTCGTTTTCGGCTGACATCACCAAGTTTCATGATTTCCGTTTCCTCGAATTTGCTGTTGATCACGCGTCCCAACAACACAAACGGTCGAGTGCGGAAATCTGGACAGTTATCTGGGGATTTTTTCCAGTCAGATTGGAAATCATTGATAGCCGGGGAAAAAGGCCCCATTCACCGAACGAACCAGCAAACGGACCTTTGCAGAACGTGATCCGTGAACCGGAGCGAATAAGGATCACATCGACGGTAGACGACTCGCCCGTCGCTGCGGACCATCAACCAGCCGAAATCCCAGTTTCGATTCGCGTATCTCATTGGGATTCCCGGGCAGACTCTGACCACAGGATGCGATCCGATGATGAACAGCTTTTGTTCAGTATAGTAATACGCGGAGCCGCCCTGAACGAAGACCTCGTGCGGGATCAAGAGGCGCGAGTCAGTGATAAGATCCGCGCAAAGGTCTGTGATGCCCAGCTTGATCGAACAGCCGGAAGAAAAGGCATCAACCAGGTCGGCCAACGATCCTGACAGGACTTCGCCCGTGGATGCATGGCGCAAGACTTCGCGCCAGTTGTCACTGACACAAAATCGAAAAACGTCGAAGTCATACACGAAATTGCGCGACGGAGCGTTTGAGCCCACGTCCCAATTGTCGACGGCGTGGTATTTGGGCATGTTTTCCGGAGGGGAGGGTTTTAATTCTCCGCCTGGCGGATCTGCGGGTGCGCCGTCCAGGTAGGGGCGGGCGATCCCCTGATTTCCGTCCTGGTTGTAAAGAAAGAACGACATCGAGGGGCGAGGGCCAAAACCGGACGGAAGTTCGATCGGCTGCCGGAGGCTCATGATTCCCGCCGTCCACCGTTGATCGACGCGGTATGTGACCCCGAATTCGGCAACTTCCCGAATCCGTTCCGGGCTGGAAGAACGGACATCGATGTGTTCGTTGTGCAGGAACTCGGTATAGATCCTCAAATCCGCCCCACGGCCAATCGCGGCAGCAAGATCCGCAGAGCTTCCCGATACCTGTTTTCGGATGGAATCGAGCTCAAGAACGCATTTCCAGGCAGTCATCGATTCTTCCTGAGTTCGTCGCTCATCAGCGACGGCCATACGGGTTGATTGGGGAGTCCGAACGGTCTCGTTGGATCTCTCGCAAAAACTTGCCTGTCGTCTCCGCTTTCACAGGAACCGCTACGAGCCGTTCAACCGCCGTACGCACTGTAACGACGCAGGCCGCGCGACAGGGCGAAGCGATTCAATGACCACAAGACAGCGACCCAGACGAGTCCTTGAGCCAGTTCCAGGGCCATCTGATCGGATGTGTACTTGTCGAGCAGAATCGCCGCGGGAACAAAGGCGAGATATTTGAAGGGAAGCCACCGTATGGCGTCACCATACGGAGACGGCAACCAGTCGAGTGGCAGCATGTGCCCCGATAGAAAATAGCTGAGAAGCATGTAAACAAAGACGAGCGAGCTGACTTCCAAGAACCAGAACGCGCAGAGTCCCATGAGGCTTTCGATCAGAAAGCCGATCAGAAACGCGAGGATCAGCGACAGAATACCTCCCGCCA
>JADMIO010983871.1_pt1 | contig 33642 bp, 30 predicted proteins | sample 8958161 | NCBI WGS metagenome assembly JADMIO01 (sample SAMN16585339, study PRJNA669376) | soil metagenome | isolation source: Crop rotation soil | place: USA: Cullars Rotation, Alabama | collected 2011 | reverse complement strand
CGAGGTCTACGCCACCGCCGCGGCGTTTGACGCGATGGTCGAGCGGCTGCAATCGAGCCTCGCCGTGCAGAGGCGCCTGGTGGCCGACGCCTCCCACGAGCTGAAGACACCGCTCACCGCCATCGCCGGCATGGCCGAGATGCTGCGGCTCGGCGCCGACCGAGGCGATCCCGCGGCGCGCCAGCGCATGCTCGCCGCGCTCGAGCGCGAGGCCGACCGCCTTGGCAGGCTCGTGCGCGACCTGCTGACGCTGGCGCAGAGCGATGAGGCGCGGCCGCGCGAGCGGGTGCCGGCAGATCTGGCAGACCTGGCCCGCCACGCCGCCCTGCTCGCGGCGCAGGCGTACCCCGATCGTCAGATCCTGGTCGACCTGCCAACGGCGCTGATCGTCGAGGTCGAACCCGACTTGATCGAGCGGGCGGTGCTGAACCTCCTGGACAACGCTGCAAAGTTCAGCCCGCCCGGCGGCGCCGTGGAGCTGGGCGGCAGCATCGAAGCGGCTCAGGCCGTCCTGCGCGTCCGCGATCGCGGCCAGGGCATCCCCGAGGCCGATCTGCCGTTCGTGTTCGACCGCTTCTATCGCTCGGACCGCTCCCGCAATCGCGACTCCGGCGGTAGTGGGCTGGGCCTGGCGCTGGTCAAAACGGCCGCCGAGCAGCACGGAGGCCAGGTCGAGATCGAAAGCGTCGAGGGCGAGGGGACCACGGTCACGTTGCGCCTGCCGCTGAGCGCCCGGGCAGTGCCGCCGGAGCCGTCCGTCGCCGCAGAAGCGACCGCCAGCTATCCCGGCTGACGCCTGGCAGGTAGGCCACCGCAGGTGAGCACGCCACGACCGCCTGGCGCCCGCTCCCTTGGCTCCCGCCCCCGCGCACTTGCGATGGCGTTCGCATCGCTGCATCTATGCTGTTGCGGAACGTGCCTGCTGCCGATCGGCTGCACTGGGAGGGGGAATGGCCGCGGACGAGCGCGCTGACGAGCCCAGGCTCGTCGAGACCGAGCGGGGCGTACGTCTCTCGAGCTCGATGCTCTGGCGTCTTCAGCGCGAGTTCTTCGAACAGAGCGGCGTGACCGCTTGGCAGCACTCCGTCATCCCCAGCTACGTCACCACCAACCCCTACATCGCCAGCACCTATGCTCGGCTGATCCTCGGGTACCTGCGGGACTGTCATGCCGCTGGCATCCTCGAACCAGGCGCGCCGTTCTACGTCGTGGAGATCGGCGCCGGATCGGGACGGTTCGCCTATCACGTCCTGAAAGCGCTCGATCGCCTGCTCGAGCGGTTCGAGATTCGCGACCTGCGCGTCACCTACGTCATCACCGACTTTTCCGACACCACGCTCGACTTCCACCGTTCACACGCCTGGCTGCGACCGTTCGTCGAGCGTCGGCGGCTCGACTTCGCGCGTTTCAACCCGATTGAGAACCAGGAGATTTCGCTGGACTCCGGCAGCACGTTGTCCGCGGACACCACGCGCAATCCTTGCGTCTTCCTGGCTAACTACTTTTTCGACGGCATCCCGCAGGACGCCTACTTCCTCGAGAACGGCTCGCTCTATGAGGCCTTGGTTACGCTGCGCTCGCCGACCGTCCCGGAATCGGAAGAGCCGAGCCTGCGAGAGGGCATCGAGATCTCGTACGAGCACCGACAGGTCGAGCGAGTGCACTACGACGATCCGCTGGAGGAGGTCGTCCTCGAGAGATACCGGGGCGTTCTGTCCAACACATACCTGTCGTTCCCGACGGCCGGATTCGCCTGTTTGCGCAACCTGCATCAGCTCAGCGGCGGGCGGATGCTGCTCATCTCAGCCGACAAGGGCTATCACCGTTTGGAGGAGATGAAGGCACTCGAGCCGCCGTCGATCGTCCTGCACGGATCGTTCTCGATGATGGTCAACTACCACGCGCTCGCGCAGTACAGCCGCGGCTTAGGTGGTGAGGTGTTCCAGACGACGCACCACCACAGCAGCATTGACGTCGTGGCGTACGCCTTCGGCCTTGGGCCGAACGGCTGCGTGAGAACCGCCCAGTCGTTCGATGAGCTGGTCGAGAGCGGCGGCCCGGACGACCTGCTCGCGGTGAACGCGGCGGCGCGCCATGAACCGAGCGCGCTCACAGTGAGCCAGGCCCTGGCGCTGTTGCGGCTGAGCGGCTGGGACGCCAGCACGTTTCTGGCTTGCCATCCAACGCTGCGCGCGAAGGCCAGGGAGGCGCCACCGACCTGGCGGCGTGAAGTTCGGACCGCTTGCATGCGGGTTTGGGACACGTATTTTCCGATCGGCGAGCGGGAGGACCTGGCGTTCGCCATCGGCGCCTTGCTGTATCAGCTCGGCTTCGAGCGTGAGGCGCTCGTGTTCCTCGAGCAGTCGCTGAGGCTGCACGGGCCCGACACCGGCACGCTGTACAACATGGCGCTCTGCCATCACTACCTGGGCGAACCCGCGGAAGCGCTCCGGTATGTGGACGCGAGCCTGGAGCTGGCTTCCGAATACGAGCGCGCGCTCGCTCTGCGCGCCGAGATACTCGCGGCCAACCCCGGGCTAGCCTAGTACTTCTCGCCGTCGCCCTCCGGCTTGGCCGCCGCGTCCTGCTTCGCGACCCAGCCCCCCTGCTGCTGGTCGAACACGAGCCCTTGGGCCGCCATGTCCGCCTGCTTCGCCGCCCAGGACGCCTCCGTGGAGGGCGCACCACCCGTGCCCTGCTTGGCCGCCGCGTCCTGCTTCGCGACCCAGCCCCCCTGCTGCTGGTCGAACACGAGCCCTTGGGCCGCCATGTCCGCCTGCTTCGCCGCCCAGGACGCCTCCGTGGAGGGCGCACCACCCGTGCCCTGCTTGGCCGCCGCGTCCTGCTTCGCGACCCAGCCCCCCTGCTGCTGGTCGAACACGAGCCCTTGGGCCGCCATGTCCGCCTGCTTCGCCGCCCAGGACGCCTCCGTGGAGGGCGCACCACCCGTGCCCTGCTTGGCCGCCGCGTCCTGCTTCGCGACCCAGCCCCCCTGCTGCTGGTCGAACACGAGCCCTTGGGCCGCCATGTCCGCCTGCTTCGCCGCCCAGGACGCCTCCGTGGAGGGCGCACCACCCGTGCCCTGCTTGGCCGCCTGCTCCTTCTCGCCGGCCTGCTCGTCCGCCTCGTTCGAGACCGGTTTCTTGGCGGCTGGCGACTCGTACATCTCGAGGGGCTGGGGCGACCGCTGGATGAATGTGGAAGTTGCCTCGTACGTCGTTCGCAGCGCCTCGGCCACCATGCGCTGCACGACGTGGTTTCCAGCACTGTGCTGCAGGGCACGCAGCATGCTGGCTGAGTCGAATGGGAACGTCACACCGGACTGCGAAGGGTTGCCGGCTCGGAGATTGATCGACCGCTGCAGAGCGTCGGACGCGCCGGTGCTCCTGGCACTGGGCGTGCCCGTATCGGCGCTACTGTCGTCCGAGGACTCGGGTGACGAGCGGGAGCCAGCGGGTGGAGCGAGTTTTCTGGCCGCGGTTATGGAGGCGGCCGCCTCCTGAGCGACGCTTGACTCTCCGGCCGTGTCGGGTGGCGTTCGGCCACGGGCTCGTCGACGTACTTGTTCCGCTGTATCCCGGTCCATTGCTCGGTCCATGTGCCGGTACCGCTTGCAAGGGCTTGAGGCGCAAGCATGGCTGCGTTGCCGGACGGCTCGAGGTGGGCCGCGCGGATGCGCGAGCTACAAGTTTCCAGCTCCAAAGGGGCGTTCCCCTGGCTCTGAGCATACACCCAGCCACGCGCGGGTCGCTGCGAGGCACAATTGATGTGAAGAGTTTCACAATAATCACTTCGATACATGGCACTGCAATCACGACTGTGGCGGCTGCGCCGCGCCTAGAATCCGGACAGGCCATGAAAGCGTTCCTGAACGCGGATCGACAATCGGCGTGAATGAAGTCAAGCGCTCGTGCGATGAGCCCTGAGAAAAGGCCGTTCGACGTCCACCTGGCGCTCGAGCGCATCGAGGCCGCGGTCGAACCGTTCGCCAAGGCGGCGATGTTCGAGATCGCCGAGGCGGGCTTCGGCTCCGCCTTTCAGCAGCTCGTCGCCTGCGTCATCTCGATCCGCACCCGCGACGAGACCACGCTGCCCACCGCCAAGCAGTTCTTCGCGCGCGCCCGCACGCCTGTCCAGGTCGCCGCGCTCTCCGTCGACGAGATCGAGGAGCTGATCCACGCGTCGTCGTTCCACGGTGCCAAGGCGCACACCATTCATCAGATCGCCCAGATCGCCGTCGAGCAGCACGGCGGAGAGATCCCCTGCGACCGCGAGGCGCTGCTCGCGCTGCCGGGCATCGGCCCGAAGTGCGCCAACCTGGTGCTCGGCATCGCTTGTCGCCAGCCCTGGATCGGCGTCGACATCCACGTCCACCGGGTCACCAATCGCTGGGGCTACGTCCAGGGCTCGACGCCCGAGCGCACGCTGGCGGCCCTCGAGGCGAAGCTGCCGCGAGACTGCTGGATCGACCTCAACCGTCTCCTGGTGCCGTTCGGCAAGCACGTCTGCACCGGCGTCCGCCCGAAGTGCTCGACCTGCCCGGTCCTGGACATGTGCCAGCAACAAAATGTGACTTCTCACCGCTGAGTGGAATGCTCGCGGTCATCTCCCAACGGGGAGAATAGTCGCTGGGCCAAACCTTAACTTGGACGCCAAGTGCGTCAAGCGCGAGTCGCTTCTGCTGATAGGTCAGCGTGCCTAGGTTCGTAGCAACATCCCGGCACCAAGCTTCCAATTCGCTCAGCCGCATTTGAGCTTCCTGCCACTGCTGCCGCCGTCCTGAGATGGCTTGTCGCTCCGTCGTGAGCTGCCGACGTTGCGCCTCCAGCGAGCTAAGCTTCTCCGTCACCAAGTCGGCGACGCTTCCGCCAAGGCTCGCAAGCTGTTCCACGAGGTTTCGTTGCTGTCGGTCAACCTTCTGTAGGGCTGCATCCAAGGAGGCGAGGTCTGACGCTGATGGGTCCTCTGCCTGCATCCGCTTCAATTCTTCGGCGATGATCTCGGGCTGTGTGAGGATTCCCTCGATCCGGCTCCACACAGCGGCATCAAGCGAGGGGGCAGAAATACTGTGTTCGCGGCAATCCCCTCGGTACTTGGTGCCACGATTGCAGCGATACGCTGCGGGTTGCCTGCGCTGAGGACGCGGGCGAACCGTGTACATCGCATCTCCACACAACCCGCAGCGCACGTACCCGTTCCGGAGCAGCGTGGCCTCGGGCTCGCGGTTGTTGCGCGCCGCATGCTCTTTGTTCAGGCGTAGCCGCTCCTGCACAGCCTCGAACGTGGGACGGTCAACGAGGGGCGGCACGGTCCCGGATGGGAGCGGGATCTGGTCATCGGGCGAGTGCCACCGCTCCACAGTGCCGACACGCGATCGACGCCAGGCCACGGCATCTCCGGAGTACGCAGGCGTTGTAAGGATGCCGCGAACGGTCTGATGCGCCCAGCGGGGCAAGCCGCGCTGAGTCGGGGTCGGAATACCATCGGAGGTCAGCGCAGCGGCGATCTGGCGCAGAGTCTGTCCACGAGCCGCCTCAGCAAAAATGCGCTGAACGACGCCTGATGCGAGAGGGTCTACTTCATAGGCGGAGCGCTCATCGTCACGCCACTTGTAGCCGTATAGTGGCTTGCACCCCGGAAGTAGCCTGCCTGCCTGAAGCCGGGCCCGCTTGCCGCGGATGGTCCGCTCCTTGATTTTCTCGTGCTCTACTTTTGCCGCATACCCCCGCACGAAGCGGATAAGCTGACCTTCCGGCGAGTTGTCGAGCGGCTCTGTCACAAATTCCACCGAGCAGCTCGCATGCTCGGCCTCGGTCAAAAGCACACCCATGTGTACTGGGTCGCGGCTGAGGCGATCTATAGAGTAAGCGACCACATGAGCCACGTCGCCGCGGCGCACGGTCTCACGGAGCGCGGTTAGCTTCGGCCGCTTCCATAATTCGGTGCCGGTGTACACCTCTCGGTAGACATGCAAATCCTCGACGGCGTAGGCATGTTCCACCGCGTATCGACGACAGGCTGCCTCCTGAGTATCCAGCTAGTGCCATCTTCCTCCTGGCCAGGAGTACTGACTCGCACATATATCGCCGCGCGCTGCTGCGCGGACTCGACCACTCGCATGCGTCGCCGGCTGTTCGGGCGGGGGCCGAGCGCTTCGCTACTACTGACTGCCATGATTGTCTCCCTGCTCTGTGCGCCTAGTCTGGCGCCGGTTGCCGCCTCGCCGCGGGACAGTTGCCAATGCCTCACGCAGTGCCAACTCGGTCACGAGGTAGATAGCTCGTCGGCCGGTGCCGATCTTGCGGCAGCGCATTCGACCACCGCTGCACCAAGCCTGGAGTGCCCGAAGCTTGAGTGGGCGCCCCATCGGCCCGGTGAGTTGAACTGCCTCCGCTAACGTCAGCTCCCGCTTCGCATCCATCCATCTGCCCCCGCGCACCTGACGCCATCGCCTCGCACGTCAGCGACCTAGCTTATTTCATTATACATCTACATGCATTTTGACGCTAATTCGCTCGCATTTGTGCCTGCCTTTGAAGTAGGATGTGGCCGCCAAGGAGACGGAAAGCGTGTTGCGAATTTTCATCGGTGCAGCTCTAGCGGTGCTTTTCTTAGGCGCCTTGGCTCCATCGAGAGTGTTTGCCGGAGAAGCGCTCCAGCCTCACAGCGGTATCTCTCTCGCTTCGACGCCCCCAGCGGTGCGCTATTGCGATTCAATGGACTTAGTGAGCCTTCAAGCGCGCTACGATCCGCTGCGTGGGGAAGTCGGATATCAGGACGTTGCAATCGCGCACAACGTGCCGCTGACAAACCCGATTTGGTATCAAGCCGTCTCTGCGTTCGGTGCAGGCCTCGGCAGGGCTTTTCTGGTTCAGAACGCCTTGACAAGTGCGCCTCCCGCATGGGGCGGGAGGCACCTTCCCTTCTGCAACTTCTTGCATGTGACCTGGGAGAGCGACACCGCCAGCTCCCAATTGCAGAGCGCCTTGGCCAGGCGCGATCAGCTCATCACGGCTTTGTGGTGCACGCGCGCTCGAATGGAGCGAGGGGACGCGCCCGAGACCTTTAATCCCTACCTTCTGGTTCTCGGCTGGGCCTTCGGACCGAGCGGCCAGGGTCTTGATTCGATCCTTTACCCCATTGCGTTCCCCGTGATGGGTGACACCCTAGCGCAGGGGTACGTCAATGAGGCGCGGCTCGCGAGCCTAAATATCCTTAACACGATGGACCCTGCCCAATGCGGCGCCTGATAGCAGCCACAACACTCCGCGCGCGGTAGCGACGAATTGCCGTGCATTCCCTGCACGGGCGAGTCTGGCTCCACGACTGCGCAAGCGACAGCCCTTCACGTTTCCCCAAGGTGCTCAACCAGAAATAGACGGTCGGCGAGTTCGTCCAGGCTGGCGCCATCAAGGTCGCCGAGCATCCGGGCTCCATCAAGCTCTAAGCGAAGGACAGATAGCGCGTACTCCACGGCGGTCATCAACTGCTCGCGCTCGCGGGCGTCGAAATCCATGCGGTAGCCTGTCGGTGTCTGCGTCACGGTCATGGGGGTAGCCTCCTTCACGGTTGGGCGCGACAGGGGCCGTGTGGTTGCACCCACACGGCCCCAGCGCATCTACGCGGCGGAATCCGCAATGATCTCGGCGAGGCTGGGCACGTCGTCCATCTCGGACCAGAGTGGCCCGCCAAATCCGATGCCTGCGCCGCTCTTGCTTGACGGCGCCTCGACTCGCCCTTGGGCAATTGCCTCGGGTCGGCCGCAGGCCTGATCTCGGATGCGGCTCAGCCACACGCCCGCCTGGTGGTAACAGGCGTTTCCGGCCTGGCCTGCCAGGCAGGAGCACGAGTACTCGCCCCGCTCATCCACGCGGACGGTGTATTCCAGGCCCGCGGTTGCGCTTGGAACGTGGTAAATGCCATGCCCCAAGTGGCGGACCAGCCTCGCGATCCGAAACCCTGATGCCTTGTCGATCGCCCGCTGGTACTGGTCCTTCGTCGCGCTTGTCACGATTTCGACTCCTTCCTGATGTACTGTCATCTTACCACTTCTCCTATCATCTGTCTACAGTCATCTACTTCGTTGTGCGCGCTTGTAGCCGTTTCTCCTAGCATTAGCGGGTATAGTGGAGTGGAGGTGGCCACATGCAGAACGAGCGCGTTTTGACAGTCGCTCAGTTCGCGGAGCGGCTCCAGGTCTCAGCCGAAACCGTGCGGCGGTGGCTCAAGTCGGGCCACGTTCGCGGCGTGATGCTCGGCGGCACCAAGATTGGGTATCGGATTCCCGAGTCGGAAGTTGCGCGTCTCCTGGCCGGCGGTAAGGAAGCATGAACAGGTCGGCAGCTCGTGGCTGCACATATGCGCCTTGCCGGAAGGAAAAGGCCGAGTAGGCAATGCTCCCCCTTCCTGGGGGAGGGGCGGGGCGGTAAGGGGAAGGGGGCGGAGCCATGTGCCTCGGCCACCTAGCGCCTTGGCACTGTGAGACAGCTCGATGGCAGAGAGCGCGTACCCGGCCTCCTCAGCCTTGCCGGCTAGGCCGAGGGGCCGGAGTGGAGCAAGGGCGCGCGGGCCCGCGGTATTGCACGCCATCTGAAGAATCGCGCGAAGCGCCACCTCATCGCCGGCGCCGGGGCGCTCGCGTGCATTTCACCCTGGCGCCGGCGCTAAGGCGTGCGAAGCTTGCGGACGGCGCGTCCCGCGGCGGAACGCAGGCCCCGATGGCCGAGGCCGAAGGCATGACCGTGGCGGGCTGTTGGCCCTCGCCAAAGGCGGAGCACGGCGCCTGCGCCGTGCGGAGGTCGGGGCGCAGCCCCGTCGCGAAGCGATCTCCCCCGCAGGGGCACTCGGGGACTCCGCCGCGCACTGTGGTTGGTTAAGCGAATCAAAATGGCTGAGCGCACGCACCCTCGCGGCGCTGTCCATTCCCTCTCATGAAAAGGCAGCCAGTAAAGGGGCGACGGTGGGCGCCGACCGGGGAACACTATGGGGTGGCCCGGCGCCCATGCGCCCAAAAACTCGGGATGCCAGAGTCAAACGATCCCATTTAGTTTGCACCTGCTGAAATGAGCTGAGGCGTAGAGCTTCGACAACTTCAACTGCACTTAGGCCGGGATCTGCAGGAAAGGCTGACGACCGTAATCGAACCCGTAAACCATACCTTCTCTATGGCCACAATGATGATCCTAAATCCTAGTTGGCAACACCGCCTTGAATATGCCTCCGCAAGACGCAACCTCAGTCCGGTTCAATGCCGATAGACCGTCTAACTCGACAGTGAATCGTACATCGCTAACTTCTGGTGGCAGTATCCTGCTGACTGTTGGCACCTCAGCCGCATCATAAAACTCCAAGGTCGACTCTGCACGTTCCCGGTCATAAGCAACGGCCATAGCAGACCTCCAACTGCTTCCTAAGGTGTCAGCAACAATGAGTTCGAATCGATTTCTCAGATCCGGGTCATCCGCGAGGCGAAAGCGAACCTCTTCAATAAGTTGGCCGACCTGGGTACCTCCACCGGAAGACTCCGTCAAAAGCGATGCAATTATCAGCCGAGTGGTGGGGGGGTTGGAAAGTTGGGCCAATGAGAAATGATGAGAGCGGTACCTACCCGCAGCACATTTAACCTCAATACGCATAGGACCAGTACTGAAATCGTGCAGATCATATGGTGATTGGTGCCAAGCCTTGCCCAAAGCAATGGGATCAGTGGCATTCGCTAGGAGAAGCAATTCTGCCCACAAACCTTGCACTGCACCGAGCGCAGGCCTGGCAAGCACGCTGAAAAGTTCGATAAGGCGATCAACGCAGCGCGTGACATCTCCAACGGTCGGATGTAGTGGCATCGCCCCGACCAAGCCGTCGAGCACTCGCAGAAAATACTCAGTAAGGTCTCGATCCGCATCCAATAAACCAATTATCGTAAACGCGCCCGATTCGTGTACTCCATTTGCGTGCAGAATCTCTCGCGAAGCGCCGTATTGAATTCGCAAATGGGCCATCTCATAGCGAAGCGGAAGCTGGGGACCATCCTCTGAAGACGTCGCGATAAGCAACGAAGGTGCACCGTTAGAATCGACAGCAATGCGGCAAGCTGCATGGCCCGGTACAGTGCGACCGTTCATCCGACCCTCAACACTCCCGTCGGGTCGGACAATCGTCCTGACGATCTGGACCAAACTCAAGCGATTCCTAACTGATGAAATTACCCTGATCTTGAGAAACTGCAGGGCGTCTCACGCCCTCCGGCACCCAGACGGCGACAGCCGGAACTGCACGCCTATCCATCTGAACCCCCGCAGCCGTCGGCTCAACGATGTGAACCTGTATCGTGACGAGACCAGGATCAATGAGCTGGGCGTCACCGGCGTAAACAGATCCGTCAGCCGGGTTCGGACCTTGAAACAGCGTTATAGCATCGTCGGTCAATACCCGCTTCCGCGGCTGTCCAGAATCCATATGCAGGACGGCGCACCGAGCATCTGGATACGAATCTAGGAATCGCGAGATTTCCAGGAGAACCCCAGTGAATTCCACACGATCAACTGGATCCACCATTGCCAACTCAGCAAGGAAGTCCCGATAGACCATTCGGAGATTCAGTCCACCAGCCATAAGAACTGGATGGTCATCGACACGGCGATCGCCGGGATGCCGACCAGGAAACTTAATACGCCCCAGCAGGTCTCTGACCAACTCCCAGTTTCGGCTCACCGACTCGGGATTACGGTGCGGCGCCCGGTGACGGAACCAAGGGTTCACATTCACGCGAAGATAGTTCACGTCAAGTACATTGTCGCGAGTGGGCCGAAGCGATGGATCCAAAAAGAAAGCCCTTCGCCAATCCGAAAGCGGCATACCAGTACCCGCGTGGCGTCGAAGGCGCTCTCGAAAGTCGTGCTCGTGCTCTAAGTAAAACTGAAGTGCCGTGTGCACCGACGGATGAAGGAAAACGCGACAGAAGCCGAGGTACTCTGCCTTGTAACCATAGAAACGAGCGCGCTGCTGTACCGTATCTGCGTTTCCGACGCCCAAATCACGTGGCATGTACGTCACAGTCAAACCCTCGACCGTGAACCCTCTGTCCATCGCTTGGCCACCTACAAGAATGTGGCTGTAATCAGCCTTCCAATCGACTTGCGGCGTTCGGCCGTGTGTCGCATTAAAGTTATGTACCCTTGTCCTGCTAATGGCACGACCCAGTTGAGAAATGAGATCTTCAAAGGGCGGAAGATCCGCGACTGTGCTAGTTAGCACGTCGTAGGAAGCCCGGAAGGTATCGATAAGTTCTTGGCGGTCCAAATCCGAACTTGGCAGTAGAAGGGTCTGGGGCCACGTTGCTTTTACCCCCTCAACCCAGCGAAGATAGTGAGCATGTATCCTTGTCTCCTTCGATGGGTGGATCATCATCGATCGATTACCCTTCGTGTTCTGTCCACGCAATTGGGCGACGGCAACACCCAAGTAGAACAAACATAGTGCATCATTCAATGAATCTGGTAGCTCGCTGGGCACGTATGTGCGAGTAGGGCACTCGGCCAATGGAACACCAACGATCAGCGATGGATGGTTAAGAAAGAAGTCCTCGCCGCCAGAATATGAAGCGCCGGGCGTAATAACCTCGGCGAAAGACGGAGACAAGGTATCGATTATGTTAATAAGCAGCGGAGCCTGAGGCGTAGCGGTGTACTGCAAGAATGTGTGGTGGGGTATAAGGCGCCTCATCTGCAGAATCCGACGATAAGTCGTGCTTTCACTTCCACTCAGTACCAGCGCATTCAAGCTTGCCTGGTCGGCTTCGTCATCGATTATTAGCACCGGGACCGTGGCCAGTCTCAGCTTTTCCAACAGTTCGCTAAGTTTACGGAGGTGAGTGTGATGCTTCATAACTACAAGCAGACAAGTTGCCCGCTCTGAGTTTGGCGTTGTAGGGTCGTCCCACTCGTCGATAGCGGCCTGAATGTCCGCGCGGGCATTTCGGGTCGGGTTCTGAAATACTTTCCAACGGCCGCGTTCGCGGTATACATCGAGATCTTCCTTCAAACGAACGACCGATTGCTCAAAAAGCGGGATCGATGCGCCAGCAATCACTATGACCATGCGATATTTGTTGTCTCGAGCCAGCGCAGCGAGAGTGGTGAACGACATGGTTTTGCCGCTCTGCACGTACCCGACGACCAACCCGGTGTCGGAGTGGCTCGGATCGCTTGGCGGCACGCAGCGGCTGAGAATCCGTAGGGACTCACGGGTCAGTTGTACGCGCCCGGTCGGGTCCTCAATGCGATTGATGACCGCTTGCGCTTCGACGCCAACAACTGGTTGCCAATTTGAACCAGGTAGGAGGTAGTCCTTACCGGTGTCGATAATCTGGCCATCCGTATCCACAGCCATTGGCGACCTCACCAGCTTCGACTTTGAGCGGCTCGTTGATTAGGGACGCGCGAGCGGACCGCGTAGAAGCTCGTTCACAAACCGTCGGACGAGCCCTACTTGCCGCGCTCCGGCCGAACGCGCCGCGGTCTCAGCCAAGGCAATTGCCGCCGCTACGCGTAGCAGTGGCTCGATCCTATCCTCCGCAGTGCCAGCGAAGCGATCCATAAAGGGATGGGCGAGCGACAGCCTCGCACCAATTGTTTGGCGACCCCCGCTGGCAGGGCTAGGTGCTGGGTCATCTGATAGTTCGAGCCAATCTCCGACACTGGGATCAGTAGTCGTTTCGAGAACTATCCGCAGATGTATGTCACTCAGGTCAATATCGATCTCACGGCGCGAAACTGCGCCGACACTTGACAGCTCCGCTGGCGTATCCAAGGAGGCTGGGACGGACGACTCGTGCTGCTGAGCAATCAAAGGAGCTGCGTTGTCCTGAATGACCCGAGCAGTCGCCGCTAGCGCGTCCTCGCTATTGCGCCGAAGCTCAGCCTGCGAAGCTCGAACTCGGTACCCCGCCGCTTGCCTCAGCAGTGGAACTGGATCCGTATCGAGAGCGGCTCTGAGGACAGCTACCGTATGATCAACATCTCCATCCCATTGAAAGCCGTCCTTTGTGTGCGTTACATCAAAACCGTCAAGAGTGAGCTCACCAACGAGACGTTGATATCTATATCCATTCGAGTCACCGAATATATCCGGAGGTCGCCAAGTTTCATCGTCGCTCCCCTGGATCAGGCGATCATGCTTGAACAATGCAAACCCTGCTCGGCGGACACTGGCCGTCTGGAGAATGCCAGCCCAACCCCAAATGCGCCGATCACCGGTCAAGGTGATATCAATTTGTTTGATCCAACGAATAGGTAAACCGTCCATATCCGAGAAGTAAGGGGCAGTTAAGATGGCAGGCTCTTGAAAAGACAACAGCTCGTTGTTCATCCACAGGTCCATATCACGCTTAAGAAAGAAGCGATAGATACCAGCAAGATGGCGCTTTATCTTTCCGAATGTTTGACCGTAGGGAGGATGGTTAATTCCCGAGAGGGTAAGTTCGGTGTAGTGGTCTGTGCTTGCTGCGGCTGTATCAAGTGGATACAGCTCATCGATGCCGCGAAGAACAATGTCATCCACGTTGAAGGAAATTACGCGGCTAGTAGGTTCACCAAGAGCAGATGTTCGAACCGTCCATCGCTTAGCAAACCAGCATGCGGCACTCTTCATACCAACGCCGAACTGTGACAAGCCCGTTCTGTCCGGGGGAGGGCTAGCTGTTTTGAATGCTCTGCCGTAATCGGCCATTGCTATTCCAGCTGCGTTGTCTCGAATAACTATTCGATCATCGCTCTGGCTAATCATGACCTCAACTTTGAATCGAAAGTTATCGCCTTCAAGTGCGTGCAACGCCTCACGATGGGTCAAGTAGCTCTGCAACGCGTTATCGACGAATTCAGCGAGCGCATACCAAGGTTTGTAGTTCAGGTGGCGAAACAACGACAGGACACTTACCTCGGGTCGGATGTTCACCCGAGAAGCATCGACTGTCATGCAGTTGCCAATATGGCGCGGTGCGATCCCGGAGGGCGTGGCTGCGAACTCGTGGCGTCGATATCGCTCGTCGCGCTTACCGCTCGCGCCCCGGTGAACGTCCGCTCTGCAAGTGCTTGCAGGATTTCTTGGCAGGCAGCATCTGGATCCCGAAGTAAATCAGTTTCCCAGAAACGGAGCACGGTCCAGCCTGCGTCCCGCAGAGCACATGCTTGTTCCAGATCACGCTCGATGTTGCGGGCTATCTTAGGGACCCAATAGGCAGGGTTAGCGCGCTTCTGAAGGCGCTCCTGCAATTCTGGCCAGTGCCGTCCATGCCAAAAGTCGCCATCCACGAATACACAAACGCGCGCCCGCTTGAATACGATATCCGGCGAGCCCGGCAATTCTCGAGCGTGCTTCGTATAGCGTAAACCCTTGTGCCACAGGGTGCGACGCAGCAAGAGCTCTGCGATGCCTCCGTCGCGCCGATTCTTCTGCTTCACACGCGACGCCGAAGACGAGCTCGGTCTGAATTCCGAGTACGACGGCACCCTGACCATTTCGGATTTCCAGCCAGCGAAGACGCACGGCATCCGGCATCGCAGAGCGTCGCGCGGCGAGTGAATTAATCAGCGGTGCCGAAGTATACCAACCGTCGAGGTGATCCCGAGCGCCATCCGAAAAGGAGTTCGGTGGGACGCTAGAATCCTTCAGGAACACCGGCGAGTTGGGCGACCCGACTCGCGGCGGAGTCTCTATCGCTCCGAAGGAGACGACGCGCTATCTCGTGAACAACACCGACGTGCACGGCGTTGCCGAGCGCCGCGAACGCAGCTTGTCGCTGCGACGGTAGGCTATGGAATGATTCGAATCCCTGCAATCGGAGACCCTCGATGCGCGTAAGAAAACGGCGCTCCGGTCCGAGGATCGGGATTTGCGTCTCGGTCATAGATACCAACGATGGCGACGCTGAGTAACGTTTCACGCGCAGGCCAGACGGCCGGAACTGAAGCACATACTGCCAGATATCTCGTACCGCAAATACTTCTCTGTCGTGGCAATTCCACTCCAACTTCCGATGCGATGGGGGCAGGGAAGCAAGTTGTTCCAGCCAGACGTCGTCTAAGAAAGGCCCGACTTTGCTGAACCATTCACGATTTTGACGAATGAATTGTCGCTTCCAATCCGGGAAGATTACCTCTTGCCTTTGCGCATAAGACGGCAAAAGATCAAACCACTGCTCAATACTCATCGTTCGCAAAGAGCGAGACCCAAATCGCGAGACCATACATCTTTGCCTGCCTGCGAAGCGTTCCTTCACTGCATACGGAGTAATTCTACGATACGGATAACGAACCAGAAGCTCGTCTCCCCAGATCGGAAACGCGGGCAGCCCAATATTACGTGGAATCCGTTCCAGGAACGTCGCCCAGAGGTTAATACACTTGAGTTGGCTGGAGCTAAGTGCAGTTTCACATCGATCTTGGTCTGAAAGCGAATCGTATGCCTGAACAATATCCCTCAGACTGGTGACAGGCCTGCGCGCCGTCTCCGGAAATGTGTTTGGAGGAAGGGGACCGACCTGGCTTCGCCGCGCAACGATGAAGAATCGCTCCCGGTTATGCGGAAATCCGAGGTGATGCGGGGAGATCAGCCCTGGACCACCGGTCTTTCGATGACCCGTGGCCGAGAATTCGTAGCCAAGTCCTCTCAGCGCGTCCTGAACGACTCGCCACGTATTTCCATGGTCGTGGCGCTCGAAGTTCCCGACATTCTCAAGGATTAAGTACTCTGGTTCCTTTGCTCGGATAATCTCGACAAGTCGATGAAATAAAGTGCCCCTGGTTTCGTCTAGAAACCCCATTCTGGATCCAGATTTAGAAAAGGGTTGGCATGGAAATCCAGCGCACAGGACATCGTGATCTGGAACTGACTTTGCATCAAGTGTGTTAATGTCCTTCCAGATTGGCCCATTATATTTTGGAAAGCTATTTCGATAGCAAAGCCTCAAAGAATCGTCGATTTCGCAAGCAAATACGCACTCATGCCCAAGGCGAGCGAGTGCGCTATGAAAACCGCCCAATCCGGCAAACAAGTCGACGAATCTGAGGCTCATTGAGATGGGGAACCGCCTGCGCCACGGAATCGCCCCGGGCGCTGAGAATACGTAACTCGCTGAGTCGAAACTAAAATACTTACGCGGCCGCTCCAAGCGTAGGCTAATCCGGGCCGCCAATGTGACAAGTGCGAAGGTTTGCTCCGAGTTTCTTGGGGTGCAGTCGGCTGGGCCAGCCCGTGAACGCGCGGGCCTCACGAGATTCCAGAGATCTGCCGACGTCCTGGGCGGCATTTTGGCAGCTCGTAGCGACGGTGTCAATAACGAGGGGAATTCGAAGACCCGGGGCGAACCTTCAGTTCAGCCTGCAGATTCAGCAGCCGTAGCCTGGATAACCCCCTTGGACAGAGTCAACAAACAACGTAGGCGCTGCGTGCCCGCAGGAGACGGCGACGCTTGGGCAGTCAATCTGCAGGGAAGGTATTTCGCCATGGGTTGGCCTGGACCACTCGCATGAACTGTACGTGCTGTAGGTCTGTCTTTCCACTGCACCTACACACGCTGGTGAGGGGACGAGACACTCCGGCTTTCATGGAGACTCAGGCGATTGGGAAACCGCCACCGGCAGCGCGGCGGCGCGCTCAGAGTAGGCGGCGTCGAACTCCGCTGGAGGGACCAGGCCGAGCTCCCCATGCAGCCGGCGGGTGTTGAACCAGTCGACAGACTCCAGCTTGGCGAACTCGACGTCGTCCAGTCCCTGCCACGGCCCCTGATGGCGGAGCAGCTCAGCCTTATACAGCCCGTGGAACGACTCCGCCAGCGCATTGTCGTACGAATCGCCACGCGAGCCGACCGAGGCCACCGCGCCCACCAGGGCCAGCCGTCGGTGTAGCGGACGGCGAGGCACTGCACCCCCTGATCGCTGTGATGCACCCGCCCATCCAGGCGTGGGGCACGCCGGCGCCAGAGCGCCAGCTCCAGCGCGTCCAGGGCCAGGTCCGTGCGCAGCGAGCGCGAAGCCTGCCAGCCGACCACGAAGCGCGAGAACACGTCCACGACAAACGCGACGTACACCCAGCCACTGTGCGTCTTGACGTAGGGGAGGTCCGCTACCCACAGAGGGTTCGGAGCTGGGGCGCGAAACTGCCGCGCCACCAGGTCGGCGGGCCGGTCGCTGGCCTCGTCACCGAACATGGTGCGGATACTCCGCTGGCCGCGGCCCACGCCGCGCAGGCCTGCGGCTCGGATGAGGCGCTCGACGGTGCAGCGCGCCACACGCGAGCCCTCCCGATTGAGCTGCGCCCACACCTTGTCGGCCCCGTACACCTGGCGGTGCTCGTCCCAGACGCGCCGAATGGCGACCGTGAACTCGCCATCCCGACGCCGCCGCGCCGACACGGAGCGATTCACGGCCGCGTAATAGCTACTGGACGCGATCTGCAATACCCGGCAGATCGGCTCGACACCCCAGCGCTCCTGATGCGCCTGGATGAACCTCACGGCTTCGGGAAGCGCGAGTCGAGCTCCCGCGCGAAGAAAGCGGACGCCGCCTTCAGGATCTCATTGGTGCGCCGCAACTCCCGGTTCTCACGTTCGAGCGCACGGATCCGCTCCCGCTCCGCGCTGGTGACTCCGGGTCGCTGGTACTGGTCCACCTCGTCTCGGCGTAGCCACAACCGCAGCGCCTCGGTCCCCACGTTCAGCTTGCCGGCGATCGAGGTGATCGCTGCCCACTACGACAGATAGTCCCCGCGGTGCTCCCGGACCAGCCGCACCGCCCGCTCCCGCAGTTCCTGCGAATACCTGCCTCGTTGTGTCATGACCCCATCCTCTCACAGAACGGAGTCTCCGCTTTTCCCGGGGCGGCTCAGGGGCGGTCATGGGGGGATGCCAGCCAGCAGCTTAGTAAGGCAGACACCCGGTCTCGCGCGAAATTTTCAATCAAAATCTCTGATGAGGCGTGAGAGCCGCTGTGGCGCGACTAGGGCTCGCGCCAGAATCGACTGAGCTGAGCTTTGTCTAGCCGGAACCACTGAACATGACCGCAGGCATCGCAGACAAGGATGAGCCAGTCAGCGCGTCCCTGTGGCCTAAAAGCGAAATCGCCCATCTCTGCAGCGTTCCTGGCTGCCAACTGGTACTTCCCGATTCCACAGTACTTACACGGTTGGGGGAGTGTGGACGTAATCACATTGAAATGTCCGTCCAGCAGATCAGCAGTCAGTCGCGCAATCTCGGCAACCTCAGAAGCGTTAGCCTTCCGCGCCTCTGGCGGGAAGGCCGCGAGATAGTCGAGCAGTCGATTTAGGTGCTCCATTCTGTTGTCTTGAAGAACATTGACGAGGTTCCAGTCCGCCTCTCGAAAGCTTTCCCGGGGAAATACTCGGTCTGTCAAGAGCCAGTACAGCAATTTTCCGAGCGAGTAGACGTCGGATCTTGGGCTCACGACATCTGCCCGTCCGTGTTCCACTTCCGGTGCTAGAAATCCACTTCCGCCAACTCGTTCGTCGGTCAAGGTGAGGCGTCTGCCTTCTTCGACGTATGAGAGGCCGAAATCGGCAACGACTGCGGGCCCTGACGGCGTGCGCAGAAGGACGTTCTGGGGTTTGATGTCTCGGTGCGTGATGCCGGAGCCATGCGCTGCCGCCAGGCCGTCGCAAGCTTCGATGAGGATTCGAAGGGCGTCGAGCGGCTCAAGAGGTACAGAGAGACTCGTTAGATCACCGCCCTCGCAGTGTTCAGTAACAAAGTACGGAGGTTCCACTTCGAGGTTGGCGTCTATCAAACGCACTATGTGCGGACTTGACAGCTTGGTGAGGACTTCGACCTCACGGCGAAACCGCTCAAGACGGGCGGGGTGGTCGGGTCTCTTCAGCCTCTTGAGAACGAACGTGCCAGGAAGCTGCTGGGTCTTGTCTCGCACCTCGTAGACCCATCCCTGCCCACCTTCGCCGGTGAATTCGCCAGTGACTTCCCATCGATCGCCGAACAACTTGGCCATTGGGACTACCTCGAAAGCAGCCGAACCCGCAGATGCTGTTTGGGATGGCCTAGATCAGTGTTTTTGGCGTGGCGAGCGGATGGGTGCTGCCGCACTCCGCGGAGCAACGCTAGGAGCAGGACCCGTCGGGACTTGAAGGGATCGCAGGTCGCGAGCGTTCGTAGATGATCTCCCGGTACTGCCCACTGGTCAAGATCAACTCTCCGCGTCGAAGCGGAACAACTCCATAACCGGCAGGTTCAGCGCCCCGCCAAGCCCTTCGAGCATGCGGAACGAAGGAGCGACCTTCCCGCACTCGATCTGGCCGATGAGGTTCAGCAAGACGCCGATCGCCTCGGACAGAGCATGCTCAACTCCGAGTTCGCCCCAGCAGCACCCAGGGGCGATGTCAGTGAGCGTGAGAGGCGCAGGCGGATCGTGGTCTCTCGACATGTGCTCCCGAGTTACCAAGTCGAACCCGAGCAGCACGTGGCGATTGACTTGCCGGAGGGTCCTGGCCGCTCTAAGCTACTCGACTGGAGAGTTCGCCGATGGACGCCGATCGCCTTCTTGGTCGTCTCAACATCACACCAGAAGATCTTCTTCGCGGATCGAAATTATATGAGCAGCACGAGCCGCGCGACGCAATGTACCGCGTGGCGAGCTTCCTGTTGAGCGAAGGGACTTGGTGGGGTAAGCACTCGAATATGGCCGATGCGCTTACGGTGCTGCTTCTCACGTGGAACAGCTCCTTTTACCGATTTGGCGGGTTCGACGCAGGCCGAGTCGAGGCGTGCCTCGGTTCCCACTGGGCCACGATCAACAACTTCCATGCTCGGCATATCGATTCGCTAGATGAAAGCGATCAGGAGCCGCTAGAGTCCCTTTTCCTGGCTATGCTAGACGCCACACAAATCGCCTCGGGCGCCGTCGCCGGACGGAGAAGCCCCGTGGCTACCGCAAAGGCGCTGCACCTGCTCGCACCGCACTTTCTCCCGATATGGGACTTCGAAATCGCTAAGGCCTATGACTGCAATTACTCGGAAGAACCTGCTGAGGCGTATTGGCTTTTTTGCTTAATCAATCAGGAGCTAGTACGCCGGCTGAAGCCGGAGGTGCCGGCGTCCACGAAGACTCTATTGAAGATAATCGACCAGTACAACTACGCGAAGTACTCCAAGGCCAAAAAATGGCGTTGGGACTGACCGGCTGCGCCTTTGCCCGCGCAGAGTTAGCCTCTCAATAATTGAGCCTGGAAACCCACTATTTACCGTTGGATTTTTGCTAGTTTTGATATCATTTGCGCATGTCGTCGAAAGCAGTTCTAACCACTGACGGGAGTCGAGTGCATAGGGTCATGTCAAGCGGAGGGATACGCCTTCGCATTGGCGAGGCGTGCCGCAGGCGCGGGATAGTGAGCCGCACAGGTCCACGGGCTGGGGAACCTAACGTGATGGCGCTCGAACGTGGCAGCGGATTGTCGTACCAGACCGTCTACCACCTGCTTCGGAAGCCGTGGCGTGTCAAACGCCTTGATATGGAGACGCTGACCGCGCTCTGCCGATTCCTGGACTGCCAGCCCGGCGATCTGCTCACCTACGACCCGGACGAGTTGCCAAGCACGCGGCTCGCGCCCACTGTGAACCCGCTGCGCGGGGACTGGCCTGAGCAGTTCCTCCGACGGTTGCGCGACGCGACTCCGATAGCTCTTCGCGGCAATCGGGGTCAGGCTGCGGCTCCCGGTCGAGAGGCAGAGATGCTGATCTGGGACGAGTTAGACGAGCCGTAGAACTTTCGCGGTGTAGCTTCACCGGAGAAGAAGACGACTAGGTTCGCGCTCGGTGGCGATGTGTCAAGTAGAACGCGCCCTGTCACTGCCATGCCACCCCCCTATAGATAGGGGGGTGGCATGGCAGTAGCGTTACTGGCAGTGCCATGGCAGCAACCTGGCAGTTCCATGGCACTGCCACCGAATTGCTCAATCGTTGGTTCTTCGCCCGTCCGTTCGCTCGCCGCCCAGCACCTTCCGACCGGCCTCGGTTAGCCGGTACTCGCCTTCAACCTTCTCGATGCATCCCCGGTCCAACAACTCGCCGCGCTTGCGGTTGAACGTGCGCGGCGTTAGCCGGGATGCTTCCTGTAGCTTTCCGTGCGCCATTCCGCCCCGGACTAGTGCCACTAACACCTCGCGGTGTTTCGCGTCCAGGCGGCCTCGAGGTTCGGTAGCTCGGGATTCCCATGACTCAGCATCATCGTGCGGGGCTGGCGCTTCCCGAATCACGCACGACGTGCTTCCAGCTACCAAGACCGGGACTAGTTCAAGCGGAAGCGTCTTCCCAAGCGAGCCATCCTTCTGCTTCTCGCACCTGAGCACCAGCCGGTGATGTTCTAGCTGGAGCTTGAGCACCGTGTCGGCTGCTCCGCGGAGTGCGCCGCTTCCGCGTTCCAGTCCGCCCTCTTTGCCCGTGTGATGGACCACGAGCACTGTAGCGCCTGTTGCCTTCCGAAGCCGGTCAAGTTGGGCGACCGCCAGCCCCATATCTTTCGCGCTGTTTTCGTCGCCGCCCACGAGGCAACGTGCCAGCGTGTCAAAGACGATAAGCGATGGCTGTACGGGCCACTCTACTTTTCTTCTGAAGGCGTCCAAGAGCCCGTCCACCCCATGCGTGAGGATTGGCACGGCTTCGTCGAGGAATTTGACACCGACAGCCTTGCCTTCCATCCCGTGAACATGCTTCCAGGCCTTCACCCGAACCGGAAGCCCGGCGAATCCCTCGGCCAAGATGTAGACAACGGGTCCACGCTCGACGGGCATTCCGAGCCAGTCTTGCCCTGATGCGACAGAAAAAGCTAAGGACTGGGCCAGGAAGGTTTTGCCAAGCCCGGGCTGACCGTAAAGTACGACTAGTCCGCCCTTGGGGATGAATCTCCCTGCGAGCCACTGCGGAGGCGGCAGGCTCTCTACCGCGAGGTCGTCTTGAAACTTGTAGATGTTGCTTGAGAAGGGAGCTAGAGGCGTGCCGCCAACTTGAGCGGGAATCATCGCCGGGGGCCGATCCGTGGTTGCAACGGTCATGGAAACCGCTTTCCGGCCGGCCGCACAGGCGGTCCGCTCTCGGGCTCAGCTGTCATCTTCGGAATCAGCCGGAGCCGGATCACCTTCGCCGACTGTCGAACGCGTATCAATTGCCACAGGCTGAAGCAGGATTCGCCAAAGCTCCCGCCAAGCGGCGAGCTGTACAGCATCTCGGGCGCCTTGCTCAAGCGCCGGGCGCTGCGTTTGCACTTCGCCCTGGGTTCTTGAGGGTCGAGGATTGATGGCCCGCCGCGGGCCTCGTCTCGGCAGCGACGGCAGCGAGCAGTGCTCGCACATATGCCCGGCGCCCAAGCAACAGGGTGCGCGCCTGGCGAGTCAAGGCGTCGGCAACGTCGTCCGATACCTCAACTGTGATCGTGATCATGGCGCACCCCAATGCCGTCTTACGTCCAGAATGCGTCAGACACGCACGGGGAAAAATGGAATATCGCCCCGTCGGGAGCGATTTGGGGGTTATTCAGCCCTTGTTTTTGGTCGTCCTGGCGGTCGTGCGGGCAGCTGCACGTCGATAGCAGAGGCCCAGGCCTTCACAGTGGTTCGGACCGATTGCGGGTCGCACCATTCAGACGACCCTTGCATTTCCTCCGAGGCAATTCTGGCCCACGGCCACTGGAGGACTGCTCGCCTGTAGAGCCGCAGCGCTAGTCGGCGAAGCGCCGCAGGGTCCTGATGCTTCGGGTGAATCGGCGACCATCCTTCGTCGCGCGCCTGCTGTTCGAGCTCCTCAGCCTGTCGGATGATGCTGGCGCGGACAGCCGCCCCAGCAGACTCGGCGTACTCTCGGACCGAGTCGAGGGACATGCCCCGCGGATCGTAGAGGAAAGGCGGCGGCATCTCCGGCGTGATCGCGGGGACAAGCCCCGCGGTTTGTGACCCGCGGGATTCGTCGCTCGTACTCAGCGCAGGAAGCTCGCCGGCCTTCCATCTCGGCCGAGGGTCAAGGAACTCTTGCTCGATCGAGATCTCTGGAGCGCCCGCACCATCCACGGCTACACCGGATGGGCTCTCTTCAAAAAAGCTTCCCCAAAGATCACCTGCACCGAAACCTCGGGGCAATCGCCATTTCTCAGCGAAGTCGTCCAGGATTTGCCAATCCGAAGCCGTTGGCTCGCGATATGTAGCGATCTGGAGCGCTTCATATAACTGACGCAGCCCCGAACGGAACGTCTGGTTCTCGTTCATCACGCTGTAGTAGGCCGCTGTTTGCCTCAGCAGCAGGTGTTCCCTCTGGAAGAGGAACTGAGGCTTGCGCGCGCGGGCGGTCATCCTATGCCAAGTGTTGGGGCGTTGGTCGGCGCAACGTTCCGACGGCTTCGCCCGCGCCGGCTAGACGATGCACGTTTCGGCAAAATCGTCCAGGAATTCCGGTTTGAGGTATCGAACCATTGGACCGATTTGATCGACGCGTTGCCGAAGGACGGAGAACGGAATGAACCGACACACCCGATTGAGTGGCGGACTCAGCCGTGTAAATGTGGGTCTGTTCAACTCGCTAAGCACCTTTGCGCGACGCTCGTCAGGAGCGACGAGGAATAACGCGATGTTCAAATTCGGCTGCATCGCAATCAGGTCAGACATCCGGAGCAGCCCCGAGTAGATGGAGGTTGTGCTCTCGATCTCAAATGCCGCCACGATCGCGTTCCCGCGGAGCCACAGGACGTCGATGAGCTCAATCGTTCGATTGGTGGCCTCGTCAAACTGGACAGGCAAATCTTGCTGCGCCCGGTCGACATCGCCCAGTCGCTTCCCATTCACCATACGACCACGGTCGTTCCGCGCCACCCACACTTGCATTCCCATTGCGCTGCCTAGCTGTAACAGCAGCCACTGAATCTCGGTGTGCGCGGTGCTCTCGTCTGCCACCACAGGTAGCCGCGGCTGAGGCGGATCGTCTTCCGGGATCGTCACGGGGCCGATTTCGCGCGTCCTTAGCATTCTTGGCTGATATTTCAACTTCTCCTTATCGATGGGCCGAGAGACCGGGTTATGTTCGGCGTCGAGCAATGCCTGCACGACAGCTTCGCCATCGGCATCCTGGCAGCGCGTCGGGGAGCGACGGACGTAGATGCCCCACGCGCGCGAGTCGCGAGATTGTTGAAATACAGAAAGCTTTTCCTGAAGCAACCGGGCCGGTATAGCGGTTTCGGGAGTGAGGACTACAACGGGCTTTACTCTCACCCGACAGATGAAAGCATCCGCACTCCAAATGGCTGTGTCATCGCGAAATGGCTCCGAGACTACTTCCAGGACGCCAATCCAGCGCGAGACACCTACCAGATAGGCGAGCAAGTAGTCGCCCATCTTGATCTGTTGAACGAGACTCCAGCTCTTCTCGCGGAAACCTGAGACTTCGCCGCCGGCGTCGAGGTACTCTTGCCAGGCCTTCACCGTGAAAAGGTCGGTCCAGTAGCGCCGGTTGCCCATGGTGCGAGATCGTAGCACGGTGATTGTGGCAATGAACCGTTGGCTCTATCGTGGCCGACGCTCGGTGTCAGGAGGCAAAGAGACAGATGCCTCGAAATCCGCCTTGGTCACGTGAGGAACTAATTCTCGCGCTGGACCTTTACTTCAAGACCGGAGCAACGGACAGCCGAAATCCGCAGGTCGCGGAGTTGAGCGCGGTGCTCAATCGCTTGAGCATCGCAAGCGAATACCCAGACCCTGATCGATTTCGAAACCCAAACGGTGTCGCCATGAAATTGGCGAACTTCGCCGCCTTAGACCCCTCTTATCCGGGAGTCGCGCTCGAACGGGGTGGACGACTAGACGCGACCATTTGGGACGAGTTCGCTCAAGACAAAGAAAGGCTAATCGCTGAAGCAGCTAGGCTACGGGCAACGGCGTCGACCCTACCCGCGGTTGAGCAAACACATGCTGAGACTCAGTCGAGGGCGCGGCGATACTGGGCGCTATTTGGCAACCCTTTGGTGTATCGCATCGAGGACGCCGTCCAGGACTTGGAGGCAGATACATGGACATCCAAAGGCAAGGACATTCGGAAGGGCGATCGCGTTGCAATCTGGAAAGGAGCAGGGCGCGATGGCCTACGCGGTGTTATCGCTCTAGGTGAGGTGGAGTCCGACCCGGCGCCGACCGCCGACTCACAGAACCCGTATTGGTTGCGCCCGCCTACATCGAGCGATTCCGAGGAGCGAGTGCGCTTGCGCTACGTGAGGAGCCCTGCTCTGCCTCTTTGGGTGCACGAGCACCCGAGCCTGCTCGGCGTGCTGAGTGTGAGCCGGGCGCGGGGAGGAACAGTATTCGAAATCGCGCCTGGTGAGTGGGACGCGATACTGGCGACAACTGGCGGATGGACTGAGGAGTCACCCGAGGTGACAGCTGCCAAAGTCACGGTCGCCGAGTATGCAGGTCAGCGACGGTCAGGTCAGGGATTTGGTCTCAGCGCAGAGGAACGTCGCGCTGTTGAACTACACGCGATGCGACTCGCGATCAAGCATTATGAGAGCCGCGGGTGGTCGGTCAGAGACGTGTCGAGCATCGCCTCATTCGACCTGCTTTGCACTCGATTCGGTGAGGACGAGCTACACGTAGAGGTAAAAGGAACGACTTCTGACGGCGCGACGATCCTCCTCACTCCGAATGAAGTAAGCCACGCGCGCCGGCAATTTCCGCACGTGGCACTCTTCATTGTCGCAGGAGTCCGACTGAACGAATCCCCCGATGCAGCGGCCTCGGGAGGGTACGTTGCGCTAATTGAACCCTGGAAGCTTGACGAGCGAGACCTCACACCCGTCGGTTATTCGTACGCGATGCCGGGGAACCTGCATCATCGGGTGAAGGCCGGAAAGTAGCATGCTAGCGAGGTGCCGCCAGTCGATCGCCGATTTTGCGGAACGAACATCGCACAGACTGTCCGCAAGGACTCAAACCGAAGGGCAGGCGCAAAACCATAGAAGTGCAATTCCTCGGAGCCGCGAGTCAATCGCATTGAAGTTCTCTTCGCTTAGCGAAGATCGCAACTAAGCCAGGCGCGTTCTGGCGCTTCGCAAAGGGGTTGAAAGAGCCGAGATGGCAACATCAAATTGGCCTTCGGATCTGGGTTCCTTGCTAACGTCCCGACTCGCAATCGAACTGGATCAAATTCCTGATTCCCGGACGATGACACTCCTATTGGAAACATTGTATCTCGCTAGCATGCGAACGGAGGAAGGGCAGCCGATTACGGCGCAGGTTACGTACGTTGACCCGGCAAATCCACACACTGAAGGTAGCGGAAGACTAGTTCAATACATTCCGCAATTCATCGCGTTCAATGAGCCCATCAGATTCTCGTCTGAGAGTTTCATCAAGATTGCCAGATCTACCGACATTCGCACGTCATCACTGGTGGTGTATCCGAATTCCGATAGCGATCTCATGATTTGGGGCTTGACAGATCAAGGGAACATGTTCCACGAATTTGTCAATCAATCCGGCGCTGGCTGGACCAAGGGGCTGGGGCAGTTCCAGGTAGACGTTGTCGGAGTGGGCCATCTAAGAATAATTCGTGGATTTGAAGTGCTGGCGGAATTAGTGGGCGGCAGGCTGATCTCAAAAACAACTGATGTTTTGCACTTCGGCCCTATTAGGGCATTACTTGATATCGGAATACAAATGTGTCTCCAAACGATAAGGTCAAATCTGAATGAAGAACTGATAGCACGGTTGTCCAATAAACGAGGTAACTACATTGACGACGCAGTACAAAGGCGCTGGTTATTTCTAATTGGGAGACTTCTGCTGAGAATCCAATCGTTTCGCCATGGAGGGGCAGTTTTGATTACACCCGATCTATCGCCTAATTATCTGGATATCAAATATCCTGTGTCATATGATCGCCTTCCGACGGCGTTCACTCATCGGGAAGTACAAAAGCTTCGCGATACGGACAACGCGTTACGCCCTCGCCTTAAAATTGAAGATTTTGATGATCCAAGATACACCGAGCAGGAAATGAGGGCGGCTCGTGCGCTACTTCTTGACATTTCGGAAAGTGAAACAGAGATTGAAGGCATACTTTGGTTCATATCTTTGCTGAGCAGAATCGACGGCGTAGTGGTCCTGAATCCCCAGCTAGGCCTGCGAGGTTTCGGGGGCTTCATGCGAGTTGAGGATGTGCCTCCGACTATGGTGCTAGCCCTTGATGAGTGGGGACGCCGCACACAGCAGCTCGACTACTCGCATTTCGGCAGCAGGCACAGATCTATGATGAGATACTGTGGGCGGGTAGCCGGTAGCGTCGGATTCGTTGTTTCCCAGGATGGAGATGTCAGGGCAATGACGCAGACGGCGAGTTCCTTGATGGTGTGGGAGAATATTCAGTTGCGCCGTGAGTATAGAAGCGCTTCCCCTGGCGAAGTCACCAATCCCGATGTCAGGTGCTGAGGAAACGATCGATCTGGACCATCAACTCGCCGGTTCGGTGGCAGGCAGCCGCCCGAACTGCGCGGTCCTTCACTCGCGCTGGCCGGCCCACCGATGCACTGTCCAACGAGCGAGATCGTGGATCCAGTGCACTTCTCCTGGTCCTTCGTTTGCGCGCAACACTCACGTGCCTAATCGAACGGTAGGCGGGGCCGACTTAGAGTCAGAACCTGCGATCCGCGTCCGTCCATAGGAACGCGACCGCGCGATTGTGGCCAGCATCTCGACATGTGTCAGCAGATCGGCGTCACCAGCCACCGCTGATGCCAGGCCATCGCGCCTCTCGAATCAGGCGCGGGCGAGTTGCTCCTGGTAGCGCTTCGACAGCCAGCGGTTGAACAGCAGCAGGTGCTCTTCGTAGAACGAGTAGCGGCCGCGTGGCGCGAACCGCGAGCGCATCCCCGTCTGCACCCGGATGTCCACCATGGTGTCCTGCGCGAGCAGCGCCGCCCAGGCCAGCTTGGCCATGCCCAGCAGCTCGGGAAAGCGTGGCAGCTCGACGGTCGACTCGGGGAAGCACCAGGCCACCTGGAGCTGCATCGACTGCGGTCCTGTCGGCAGCATCAGCAGATAGCGAACGTGGTCGTGTTTCGCGCTGATGATCAGGCTGGGCAGAATGTTCACCCAGGTGAAGTGGTTGCGGTCCTCCTCGGCCAAGGTGTCGATGACCGGGAAGAGCACGTGCTCGGTCGGGTTGAACGCCGCGTCCGGGTGCGTCGTGCGCGCCCGCATCACGAGCACGCCGTCCACGTGGCTGAGCGGCGGCGGCAGGATCAGATTCTTGGTCGGCGCGGAGTCGTGGTAGCCGCGATGAAGGTGCGAGCAGTGGTAGCACTCCATCGCGTTCTCGATCATGATCTTCCAATTCCAGGGCTGGTCGTAGCTTGCCGGCGGCAGCGCCACGAGCTGATCCAGTCGATAGTTGCCGAGCAGGTCGTCCACCTCCGCCAGCCGTGGCCCGAGCGGCGCGGCGTCCGCGTCGAAGTTGACGAAGATGAAGCCCCGCCAGATCTCGAGCCGCAGGCTGGGCAGTCGCACCGCCCGACGGTCGAATCCCGGCGTGCCCATCATCTCCGGCGCGCCGCGCAAGCGGCCCTCGAGGTCGTAGGTCCAGGAGTGGTAGGCGCAGGTGATCGACTTCGCGCACGTCCCCGCGCCTTCCACCAGCACCGCGCCCCGGTGGCGGCAGACGTTGGACAACGCCCGGATCTGGCCGTCCTCACCGCGTAAGACCACGATCGGGTCGTCCATTAGCGTGACGGTGAAGTAGTCGCCCGGGTTGGGAACCTGCTCCTGGCGGCCGACGCAGATCCACTCGCGGTTGAAGATCGCGTCGATCTCGAACCGATAGAACGCATGCGAGGTATAGAACGCGGGAGGCAGCGTGATCGCGTCCGCCAGCGCCGCGGTCGAAGCCTCGAGATCCTCGACGTCCAGCGGGAGCTCCGCTCGTTGCGTGCGCCACTCGGTGATCATGCTGATGCCTCCCACGGGCCGTCATAGCCCGCCTCACGATATCGAGTATCCCCAAGCGGCACCACGAGGTCAACGCGGACGCGCGTCCAGGACGCTGGCGGCGTTCGCGTCGCGACGGCGCGATGCCGAGCACAGCGGCGGCCGCGTGGTGCTGCTGGGGCGCCTGGGCCACAATAGCGACGGGCATCAGGGGGCACCGCTTGGTCGCTGCGCGCGCGAATCAGGATGGATCCCTCGAGGCGCGGCCGACCGAGCCGCCGCGCTCGCCGCCGCCCGCGCCCTCCGACTCGCCCGACCTGTCGATCGTCCTGCTCACCGTCGACCACTATGAATCGGTGCGGCTGACGGTGCGCCACCTGCTCGGGCAGACGATCGCCGATCGGTTGGAGCTGGTGCTGGCAGTTCCGTCCGCCGCCACCGCGCGGGTGCTGCCTTCCGAGCTGGGCGGCTTCCACTCCGTCCAGGTCGTCGAGGTGGGCCCGGTGTCGCTGAGTGGCGAAGCCAAGGCGCTCGCGGTGCGCGCGGCTCGAGCCGAGTTCGTCGCGTTTGCCGAGGAGCACGCGTTCCCCCGACCGACCTGGGCTGAGACCTTGGTCGCGGCGCACCGGCGGGGCTGGGACGCGGTCGGCCCGCGCATGCTCAACGCCAACGGTGGGAGCGCGGTGAGCTGGGCCAGCTTCCTGCCGGACTATGCGCTCCCCTCGACCTGCCTCGACGCGCGCGAGGTGGACGCCCTGCCCTGGCACAACTCCTCGTATCGACGCTCCCTGCTGCTCGAGCGCGGCGCCCGGCTCGGCGCGATGCTGCAGGTCGAAGGACTCCTGCACGAAGCGTTGCGCCGCCGCGGTTCGCGCCTGTACCTGGAGCCGCGGGCCGAGACACTTCACCTGAACGTCTCGCGCCTGTCTGGTCTGCTCCGCGATCAGTGGCACAGTGGCCGCGGCTTCGGCGCGGAGCGCGCTCGCTCAAACCAGTGGTCCGCCGGCCGACGCCTTTTCTACGCGGCTGCCACCCCGCTCGTGCCACCGCTGCGGATCGCGCGCCTCGTCGGCGCCTGGCGCCACGGCCGCTTCCCCGGGCCGAGCGCGATGCTGTCGACCATCGTGCCAACCCTGGCGCTGGGCCTGGTCACGCACAGCCTCGGCGAAGCCTGCGGCTACCTGGCTGGTGCCGGCGACTCGATTCGAGAGAAGACGCGCATCGAGTTCCACCGAGATCTGTACCTGAATCGGGCGGACCTGCGGGCCTGGCAGGAGCACCGCCGGGCTGCTCTCGCCGCTCCTCTCCCTGGTCGGTCCACCCGCGCCCCGGCCGGTGCGCAGCCTCCCGCGGCGCCGCCTGACGGCCTCGAAGCGGGCCGCCGGGCGGACAGTCGACGAGCGGGCCTTTCGGACGGTGGTCGCCCGGCCGGCGGGCGTGCAGGGCCGCTGAACGCTTGAACGGCGTGCGAAGCGGTCCCGGGGACGCTGGAGAAGCGCGGTAGCCGCCGTATCGTGATCCCAGGCACTCGACCTGAGGCCTGGGAGACAAAAGTGATCGCCGACTACAACCTCCGCGATGCTCAGCTCGCGGGAACCCCGCTCCAGACGCTCAAGGCTCGCCTCGCCGGCGACCTGCTCCTGCCGAACGACGACCGCTACGGCGAGGCCCACAGGGGCTTCGTGGGCAACTTCGACAATCGCCGCCCCGGCGCGATCGTGCGAGCCGGCGACGCCATCGACGTGATCCGCGCCGTCACCTTCGCCCGCGAGCAGGGTCTCGCGGTGGCGATCCGCAGCGGCGGTCACAGCCTGGCTGGCTTCAACACCATCGACGGCGGTCTGCTGATCGACCTGTCCGAGCTGAAGTCGATGAGCGTGGACCCTGACCGGCGCGTGGCGCGGGTGCAGCCCGGCCTGACCTGGAAGGAATACGCGTTGCAGGCCCAGGAGTACGGCCTGGCGACCTCCTCGGGCGACGTGGGCAGCGTGGGCGTGGGCGGCCTGATCCTTGGCGGCGGCATCGGCTGGATGGTCCGCAAGCACGGCCTGACAATCGACCACCTGGTCTCCGCGGACGTCGTGACCGCGGACGGTCGGCTGCTGACCGCCAGCGCGGTGGAGAACCCCGACCTGTTCTGGGCGCTGCGTGGCGGCGGCGGCAACTTCGGCATCGTGACCTCGTTCGAGCTGGACCTGAAGCCGGCCGGCACGATCCTCGGCGGCGCGCTGTTCTTCAGCTACGAGCGGGCCAGGGAGATCCTGGCGGGCTACCTGCAGATCGCCAACGAAGCGCCCGACGAGCTGAGCACGCAGGGCCTGGTGATCACCGCCCCGCCGCTGCCCTTCATCCCAGCGCACCTGGTCGGCCAGCCGATCGTCGGCATCGCGGTCGCCTACACCGGCGACCTCGAGCAGGGCGAGAAGGTCGTCGCGAAGCTGCGCGCGCTCGGTACGCCGATCGCCGACCTGGTTGGCCCGATGCCCTACCCTGGCATGTTCCAGCTGACCGAAGGGCTGGCGGTCAAGGGCAAGCACCACGCGATGCGCTCGACCTACCTCAACCAGGTTGACGAGGGCATGCTGGACGCGGTGGTCGAGGCGGGCGCCACGATGACCTCGCCCGGCGGGCTGCTCCAATTCCGAGTGCTCGGTGGGGCCATGGCGCGGGTGCCGGAAGGCGCCACCGCCTTCGCGCACCGCGACAAGCCCTACATGCTGTCGCTGATCAACGCCTGGCAGGGCGAGGACCTCGACGGCCGCCACACCGCCTGGACCTCGAAGTATTGGGACAAGATCCAGGGCTACGGCTCGGGCGTGTACGTCAACTTCCTCGAGGAAGAGGGCGAGGCGCGGACGCGCGAGGCCTACCGGCCGAAGACCTACGATCGGCTCGCGGCGATCAAACGATACTACGACCCGAGCAACTTCTTCAATCGCAACCAGAACATCAAGCCGGCGGCCTGACCCCCGCCCCGATCCACTCCCGAAGCCGGCGGCGCCCAGGGCGCCGCCGGCTTCGCCGCGTCCACGCGTCACGCCGCGCTCGACGCGCGTGCTATCGTCGGCTGGAACCCGATCCAGCGCGCTCGAGGTGCCGATGCTCGCCCACGCGATCCGCTCGCTCTACGCCTACAACCGCTGGGCGACCGCCAGGGTGCTCGACGCCGCGGAGCGCCTGACCGACGAGCAATGGCTGCAGCCTGGCACCGCCGGCCGCGGCTCGATCCGCGACACGCTGGTGCACATGCTCTCCGCCCATCTGGGCTGGCTTTCCTGGTGGGACGGCACGCTCTCTCCCGAGCAGGCCTACCGGCGACAGCTCGAGGCGGCCGACTTTCCGGACGCGGCCTCCGTTCGAGCGCGCTGGGAACGGATCGAGGCGCAGACGCAGCGTTTCGTCGAGTCGCTCCAGGACGGCGACATGGCCCGTGTTTACGCCTTCGATGTGCCCAACGGTCCCCAGGTCCGTCTCGATCTCTGGAAAATGATGCTTCACGTCGCCAACCACGGCACCCAGCACCGCAGCGAGGCCGCCGCGATGCTGACTGCCGTCGACCACTCCCCGGGCGACCTCGATCTGCTGTTCTTCCTCGACCCGCCGCGAAGGTAGCTCGCCCGTCGGTCAGCGGGGCACCATGCCCCACCTGGCCAGTCCCGAACGGTACCAGCGACCGTCCCGTGGGCGGGCCGCGAGAGCCTTACCGCGCGCCGGCACGGAGCGTACGCTCGCTCCATCGCAGCGCGGCGCCACCAGGCGCCCGCCAAACAGGAGGAGCGTTCGATGACCCCGACTCAGGTGGCGCTGGTCCAGGAATCCTTCAAGCTGGTCGTTCCGATCGCGGACGTCGCCGCCGACCTCTTCTACAACCGCCTGTTCGAGATCGACCCGTCCAAGCGCGTGATGTTCCAGGCCGACATGACCGACATGAAGAAGAAGCTGGTGCAGACCCTCGTCGTCGTGGTCACTGGCCTTGACAGGGTCGAGCAGCTCGTGCCCGCGGTCCAGGCGCTCGGGCGGCGGCACGTCGGCTACGGCGTCGTCGACGCCGACTATGACACCGTCGGCGCGGCACTGCTCTGGACACTCGAGGCGGGTCTTGGGGAAGCGTTTACCCCGGACGTGCACGACGCCTGGGCCGCGGCCTACGGCCTGCTCGCCAGCACCATGAAGAGCGCCGCCGCCGAGGTCACGCTCGCGCGGGCGGCCTAGCCAAAACCAGGCAGGCCGCGGCGCACGCGCGCCGCGGCCGATTCAGTCCACCAGCTTCATCCGCAGCGCCAGCGCCACCGCCTTGGTGCGGGTGGAGACGCCAAGTCTGGCCAGCAGACCGGCGACGTGGAACTTCACCGTCGAGCGAGACACGCCCAGGCGCTCGCCGATCTCCGGATTCGAGAGTCCCTGCACCAGCAAGCGCAGTACCTCGAGCTCCCGTTCGCTCAGCGCAGGCGCCGACGAGGGCTGCCCGACCCGCCGCGTCAGGACGACCGCCGCCTCTGGCGAGAGCGCCGACCCACCTGCGTGCGCGGTGCGGATGGCGCTCGCGAGCTCGTCCGCGCCGACGTTCTTCATCAGGAAGCTGGTCGCGCCGGCCGTCAGTGCATCCTCGATCAGCGATTCGTCCTTTCCAGCACATTGGGATCCTAAGCTTAGAATTCCACGTGGACAAGTTGTCGC
>JADMIO010996610.1_pt1 | contig 33654 bp, 25 predicted proteins | sample 8958161 | NCBI WGS metagenome assembly JADMIO01 (sample SAMN16585339, study PRJNA669376) | soil metagenome | isolation source: Crop rotation soil | place: USA: Cullars Rotation, Alabama | collected 2011 | reverse complement strand
CAATAATATAACATTGAACTGTTTTTTATACCAGGCCTTGCCATTATGATGTCATCATCCGGTGTATGGAATGTGTTATTTTGTGAGTGTGCTAGACCGGTTCAGGCCTGTATATATTCCATTGTTTTTCAGCTTTCTACCTTTTTATCGTACCGGATGGTTTCCGTCATTTCATCATTTCATGAAACAAAGGCCCTGTTCAAAAAGCACTCTCTTTGCGGAGAAACACTTATCTATTGTAGTGCGTAATTTGTAGTATAGACCAATAAATTCCGCTGACTGAACAGCTATATACCCAAAATGGGGTAATGGTAACCGAAAAAACTTATCCACATTGTGTATATTCTTTCATTTAGACTGAGATAGCCTGCGATTGCAGGCATAATGCCTGCCCCGCTATGTCATTTAATGAATGATAGATGCCGGATCCGATGTCAGTATCAGCCGCTTTTTGCTGCCTTTTCAGGAGCCCGTATGTTGTTTTTTACCTTTTTTCGGTAAAACGGTTAATCTGCCTGATGGTATTAAATGCCTTGCATGCTATGGCAGCAGCCCGAATAAAAAAAAGGCTGTCTCCACTTTTGAGACAGCCTCTTTTCAAAAAATCCGTTGTTTATCGTATTACCAAACATGTATCCTTTCAGCTTCCGGCTTCCACAATTTATCACCCTGTTTTACACCAAAGGCGTTGTACCAGGGCGTAAAATTACTTACCGGTCCGTTCACCCGCCACATAGCCGGGCTGTGCGGATCCCCTTGTATACGCTGCCTCACACTTTCATCCTTCAGCTTTATCCGCCATATTTGTGCAAAGCTCAGGAAGAAGCGCTGGTCGGGTGTAAAGCCATCTACTTTTTCATTGCTTTTTCCCTGTTCTGTATTTTTAAATGCTTCGTAGGCAATAGCCAGCCCGCCAATGTCAGCCAGGTTTTCGCCTACTGTTAAAGCACCTTTTACGTGCAGGCTGTCGGTCAACACCGTGTAGGCATCGTACTGCCGAATCACCTGGTCTACTTTTCCTTTAAACTTTGCATTATCAGCAGCTCCCCACCAGTTTTTCAGGTTGCCATCCTTATCGTACTGGCTACCCTGATCGTCAAAACCATGCGTCATTTCGTGGCCGATTACCATACCGATACCGCCATAATTAACCGCATCATCAGCATTCGCATCAAAAAAAGGAAATTGTAAAATACCCGCCGGAAAAACGATTTCATTGAACGGCGGATTATAGTAAGCGTTGATCGTAGGTGGCGTCATTTGCCATTCGCCCCGGTCAACCGGTTTGCCTTGTTTCGCAATCATATCATCGTACTTCCATTTACCAAGACGCTTCAGGTTCCCTAAAAAATCAGTTGGTACAATGTCTACTTTATATTCTTTCCATTTATCGGGAAACCCAATTTTTTTGGTAAACGCCTCCAGCTTGGCAATGGCTACCTGCCGGGTACTGTCGCTCATCCAGTCCAGGTTTTGTATGCGCTTTTTATACACCTGCTGCAGGTTATCCACCAGATCCTTCATGCGTTTACTGGCTTCATCCGTAAAGTATTTTTTTACATACAGCTGGCCAAGTGATTCCCCGATTGATCCGTCAATCAGTTCCCCGATACGTTCGGAACGGGGTTGTGGCTTTTGCTGTCCGCTAAGGGTTTTATTGTAAAAATTAAAATTGGCGTCGGCAAAAGGTTTGCTCAGATAAGCAGCCGCATCGCTGATAACATGAAAGCGCAGATACTGTTTCCAGTCAGCAATGGGGAGCTTTGTAACTACCGTATTCAGGTTTTTGAAAAACTTTATCTGCCCTACCAGTAATGAATCCTGGTTGATCTTCATGGTTTCAAACACGCCTTTCCAATCAATGGCCGGAGCCAGTTTTGCCAAATCAGCAGGCGCCAGTTTGTTATAATTCCTTTGCGGATCGCGTAACTCCACATTATCAAAATGACCATTGGCAATCCCGGTTTCCGTTGCGATAACGGTAGCGGCATTTTTAGCCGCTGTTATGGAATCATCACCGGTTAATGTAAACAGCGTGGTAATGTAATCGCTGTACTGCTCACGTATTTCTTTGCTTTTATCGTCTGTTTTAAAATAATAGTCTTTATCCGGCAGGCCCAGCCCTCCCTGGTTAAAGGCGCTAATCATGAGGCTGGCATTTTTGTCATCCGGACGTACATCAAAACTGAATAGATATGCATTACCGGTAGTATACTGCTGTGCTATCCATTGCATCATCGCATTATAATCGGGAAGACTGTTCACAGCATCTAATTCTGCTTTCACCGGCGTAAAACCTAATTGCTCAATTTTTGCCGTATCCATTCCACTTTTGTACAGGTCTCCTACCTGCTGCGCTACCGTACCTTTTGCGGCATCGCTCTTAGCGGCGTCCTCACAAAGCTTTTGCAGGGCGGCCCGGTTTGCCTTTCTTAAATCGTTAAAACTACCCACACTGCTTTCTGTAGCCGGGATAACAACCGTTTTATTCCAGGCGCCATTGGCGTACAACCAAAAGTTGTCCCCTGGTTTTACGGAACTATCTATCGTTGTCGGGTCAAGAAATTGGGTACGGGCAGCAACCGGTGAATCGCCGGAATCAGCTTTGTTACCAGATGTGTTGCAGGCTATCAGCCCGACAGTACCTGCCAGTAACAGGCAGGCAAACGTTTTATTCATGTAAAAAATTTAAAAATAGGGAGGCCTCATCTTTGGCTTTCTCTCCAGCTTCATCCCTCTTTAAATTATGCACCTGCTACTATAGGATAAGGGAAACAGATGCCACTGGATGAGAGGGAGTGCTCTTGTGAAGCAGTTTTCATATCTGCTGTGCAAAATTGGTTATAAATACGGTTACTAAATTACCGTTCATGTAATTTAGTAACCATACAACCTACGGCAACTGCTTGTTAGCACTCAGAAAATTTTTACAGAAGCAGCTCCCCACCGTTGAAGCAGACAATAACCAGGCGACTTTATACCAAGTCAATATCAAACTGTACCAGGTTTACAAACTGTTGTATCCGTTCGTCTATTTCCTTTTTTGTAATTTCCTGCAGGCGTTCCGGGCCAAATTTTTCCACGCAAAAAGAAGCCATGGCACTACCTACGATGATGGCCGTTTTCATATTGTTGAAACTAATGTCCCCGGTTTTAGCAAGGTGGCCCATAAAGCCGCCTGCAAACGTATCACCGGCTCCGGTGGGGTCAAACACATCTTCCAGCGGAAGGGCAGGCGCAAAGAATACGTGATTGCCGTGAAACAGCAGAGCACCGTGTTCGCCTTTTTTAATAATTAAAAACTTAGGCCCCATTTCCATTACTTTTTTGGCCGCTTTTACCAGTGAGTACTCGCCGCTTAACTGGCGGGCCTCGCTATCATTTACCAGCAACACATCAACCATTGTTAATACCTGCTTCAGATCGTCCATGGCTATCTCCATCCAAAAATTCATGGTATCCAGCACAATTAATTTAGGACGGGTTTTTAGCTGCTCAATTACCTGTTGCTGTAATTTAGGCATCAGGTTGCCAAGCATTAAAAATTCAGCGCCCTGGTAACTATCCGGCACCTGCGGATTAAAATCAGCGAGTACATTCAAGTCTGTTACCAGCGTATCACGGGTATTCATATCCATATGATAGCGGCCACTCCAAAAAAAAGAGGGCTTATCCGGCACCCTTTCCACGCCATCAGTCATTACTCCCCGGCGGTTCAGATCGTCAATAATAGTGGGGTCGAAATCGTTACCTACAATACTTATTTGCTGTACAGGCTTTATAAAATTACTGGCAGCGTAGGCCACGTAGGTAGCGCTGCCGCCTACTATTTTTTCGGTTTTTCCAAAAGGGGTTTCAATGGCATCGTAAGCCATTGTGCCTAATACAATTAGCGACATAAAAAGGGGATTTTTAAAAAACGCTGCAAACGTAGGGAAATACAATAGAAGGCAGAGAACAGAAATCAGAGAACAGAAGGCAGTCATAGCGTGAATCGTCAATCGTGAATCGTGAATGGTTCAAAATAATTCTATCTTTCCTGATTAACATTTGCTGACTGCTGACTGCTGACTGCTGACTGCTGACTGCTGACTGCTGACTGCTGACTACCTGTATTCCGATGTGAAGTTTATGTGAACCTTTTGGACTATTCGGCAAAAAACACTAACACTTGTTAGCATCCTTTACTTTTGCGGCGGCTATGGCAAAGATTTTAACTACCGACACTTCGAACCGTAAAGAAATAATTCAAAAAACTGCTGCTGCCCTTTTTCGGCAAAAGGGTTATAATGCTACCAGTATGCGGCACCTGGCAGAGGGTATTGGTATTGAGGCAGCCAGTTTGTATAATCACATCAATAGTAAGGAAGAATTGCTCCGGGACATTTGTTTCGGTGTAGCAAACGCTTTCATCGTACATATGGATGGCGTGGAAAACAGCAACCTAACCCCTACAGCCCAACTGGAAGAACTGATCCGTTTTCACATTCGTATACGCCTGGAACGCTTTGAGGAGGTTTCGGTAAATAATAATGAGTGGAAACACTTAAAGGAGCCACACCTTACAGAATTTGTGCAACTCCGCCGCTTTTATCAAAAACGCTGGGAGGCAATTATTGAAAAAGGCATTGAACAAAAATTGTTTAAACCGCTAAATACATACGTGGCCGTGCTTACCATACTTGGCTCCATGCGCAGCGTTGAGTTTTGGCAGCGAAGTAAACGCAACGTTACTGCCGAGCAATTAGAAAACAGCATTGTAACGATGCTTACCAGTGCCATGCAGGCAGTTGGCAAATAGCTCAATTACTCAATGGCTTCATTACTCAACGAAATACAATCGCTATTGTAATTTCCACTTTTCTATTAGCAGAAAGAGTTGCTATCATTTATTTAATTACTGCCAGGCTGAATTTTGCATTCATTGAGCCATTGAGCCATTTTCTAATTTGCACATTAAGATTATGTCTGTTAGTTTTTACCCGCTTACGATTCAAAAAATTGAGCCTGCCGGAACAGGTTGTATAAGTTTATGGTTGAATGTACCCGAACACCTGAAGGAAATTTTCACTTACAAACAAGGGCAATACCTTACACTTCGCACACATATCAACGGGCAGGAAGTGCGGCGTACCTACAGTTTGTGTAGCAGTCCGCTCAGCGGCCGTTGGCGGGTAGCGGTAAAAGCCGTACCTGATGGTATTTTCTCGAACTATGTAGCTACTACCCTTAAAAAAGGCGATGTTCTGGAAGCTTTGCCACCCAATGGCCGATTTTATACCGAACTGAACCCGGCAAACGCAAATACATATATGGCTTTCGCCGCCGGCAGCGGTATTACACCCATTCTTTCCATTATTGAAACGACCCTGCAAACGGAGGCTGATAGCAGTTTCATTTTGGTATATGGCAACCGCAACCGGGGAAGTATTATTTTTAAGGAAGAGTTAGAAGCGTTGAAAAACCGCTATCTCAGCCGCTTTTCATTGCAATACGTTTTTAGCCAGGAAAAGATGGATATTCCACTGCAGCAGGGACGTATTGATAAAGAAAAGTGCGAAGCCATTTTTGGCCGGCTTATCAATGCTGCCACTATTAGCGCCTTTTTTTTATGTGGGCCGCAGGAAATGATTTTTACCGTAAAAAATTACCTGGAAAACAGGGGCGTGGACAGTTCAAAAATACATTTTGAACTGTTTACCGCTGGCAAAGCCGGGCAGGTAGCTGCGGCTAAACGGGAAGCCGTTTTTTCGAATGTGTATAGCACCATCACCGTAAAACTGGATGGGGTTGCATCTGTTTTTCCCTTGGCATTTAATGGTGACAGCATTTTAGATGCTGCCCTGCAGCAAGGTGCTAACCTGCCCTATGCCTGCAAAGGTGGCGTGTGCTGCACCTGTAAAGCCCGCCTTACCCAGGGGCAGGTACAAATGGATGTAAACTATGGTCTTGAGCCGGATGAAATTGCGGCGGGATTTATTCTTACCTGCCAAAGCCACCCAATTACCGAAAACGTTACTGTTGACTTTGATGCCGTCTAGCTGTGAATGGTGAATGGTCAATAGTGAATATTGATGCGATCCGAATATCAAAATTTGTTTTCCACTCAAAGCAGTTTGCAATAGACGATTAATACGGAATGGCACACATATGCATTCACGATTCACGATTCACGACTTGTCCTTTCCACAGTTTTTCCCCATTTTAATAAATTGTGTGGAGCAGCACCCCAGATTGTTCGTTTTATCAGCTTTTTTTCCTAAATAGACCCGCATTTTCCATTGCATTGCATATGGCATATTTTTTTGTATAGTCAAGTTGACCGTGCGTTCAACAACAAGTACCTTCTTCCATAATTAGCAGTTAGCGCTCTTCTTTAAATTGCCCATTGACCTCCCGGCATGGGTTATTGATACATCTTTTGCTGTTGCTGTTGCAGGTTTAAAACAGGTTCCCATTATCCCAAAGGCGACAAAAAAACTTACATAGAGATATGAAAAAGAGAGTAGCGATTATAAGTGAACAGGCATCCCCCCTTACCCTTCCGGGGCATAGTAACAGCCAGGGTATTTATGTAGCCGAACTGGCCAGGCATCTTGCCAAACAACGTTTTTGTGTAGATGTATTCACCCGTAAAGATGATGAATCGTTAGCTGAAATTGTAAACTGGGCTCCCAACATACGGGTTATTCATTTACCTGCCGGCCCTGTGGCACCCCTGGATAATACAGTGCGCCTGGGTTTTATGGGCGAATTTACCAACTGCTTGCTGGGCTTCATCCGCCGGGAGTACGTTACCTATGATTTGGTTCATGCAAGCGGCTTTACCTCTGCCCTCATTGCTTCCAATATCAAAAAGTACCTCAGTATCCCCTACGTAGTTACTTTCCATGCCTTAGGATTGGTTCGCCGCCAATACCAAACCGAAAAAGACAGCTTCCCGCCTATCCGCCACGACATTGAAAAATACATTGTAAACGATGCCGATTATATTTTTGCCGGTTGCCCGCAGGATAAAGAAGATTTGATCTATTACTATCATGCAGCACCTTATAAAATAACCATTGTGCCTTATGGCTTTAATCCGGAAGAGTTTTACCCGATTGAACAAAGCACAGCCAGGAATATAGTAGGGCTCAATACCCAGGAAGCCATTCTGCTGCATGTAGGCAGTCTTACCCCCCGTAAAAGTGTTGATAATATTATAAAGGCCCTCGCCTTTATTAGCAAAAGCATTCGCAAAGTGCGGCTGCTGGTAGTAGGTGGCCCGATGGGAGATGTCCAATCTCCGGAATTGGACCGGTTAAAACAGTTAGCTGCCGATGAGGGACTTACAGCAAGCGTCACCTTTACCGGGTATAAAAAAAGAGAGTTACTAAAATATTATTATTCGGCTGCTGACGTATTTATTACAACGCCCTGGTATGAGCCATTCGGCATTACGCCATTGGAGGCAATGGCTTGTGGTACACCCGTAATAAGCACCAACGTAGGCGGTTTGAAATATACGATCTCCGACGGCGAAACCGGTAGCCTGGTAGCACCCAACGATCCGTTGGCACTGGCCCGTAAAGTATATAGCTTGTTTGTTGATGCGAATAAGATGCTGGATATGAGCGAAGCTGCCATTGAAAGGGTGAATACCTTTTTCACCTGGGAAAAGGTAAGCAATGCCACAGCAGATATTTACGAAGAAGTAATTCGCCTGCATAAAAAACCGGCGGACGAAAAAGTGGTAGCGCTTACACATCTGCCACCATCAGGACTGGGAAGGCTACCGGAAGCGGCCGCCCATTATATGCTGAACGCTCAGTAAACGTATAAATAGGTTTGGGCAAAGCAGCTAATCTGTAATGGGTTAGCTGCTTTTTTTTATACATCCCCCGGTGTTTTCAGTAAAACAAAAGCCCGTCCTGGCTAAGCCGGAACGGGCAAATAAAAATCCAATCTATGTAACAAATAATATTATGCGGTTACAGGCGTAGCAGCAGGGGCAGCGGCAGCATTAATTTTGCGGGCCAGCTTGCTTTTCAGATTAGCGGCTTTATTTTTATGAATCACACCACGTTTTGCCAGTTTATCAATCATACTTTCCACTGAAGGCAGTTGTTTTACAGCTTCGCTGCTTTCTTTTACCGCTTTTATATCACGGATAGCATTACGGGTTGTTTTTCCATAATAACGGTTACGGTCGCGGCGTTTGGCGGCTTGCCGTACGTCTTTTTTGGTAGCTTTATGATTAGCCATGATATAATTTTACTGGAATGCTTATTTTTTTTCGGACGGCAAAAGTAAAGTACATAGTATTAACATCCAAAAAAAATGTCATCTTAAATAGTTTACCTGTCATTATTTGTAATTTACTACCCTATAAACCAAATAATTTTAACGAACATGCTGTTATTTTGAGGAGGGTTTCTCTTTTTACGGGCAGGCTATTCCCGATAAAGTAAACGCCTGAGGTGCCGATGATGCGATTGCTTCGGCAATCCCATACATAGGGAATGACGAGCTGTGAATACCGGCTCATAAATCTGAATACACTTAGTTTACAATGGATTCATGAGGTGTACCTGGCAAATTGCCGTAGTAGTCACAGCTTAAGCATGTAACAGTATAAAAGTCATAAAATGTGTAACGCCGGTGTAAGAACGGTTATTAATACTTTACTACCTGGCATCCTGCTGCTCATGGCAGGTGTACTCCCTGCTCAGCCTACTTCGGAGGAGATGGTGAGAAATGATTTTATCGCCTTATTGCAACGCCTACCAGCAGCAGATCCGAATCCTTCTGTACATTCTTTTACCACGGATTCAGTGATCATGGAAAAGGGGTTCTTTTATTCAGAAACCACGGAGAAAGTGCCAATGCTGATCTACAAGCCCGTTTCAACCGGTAATAAAAAATTACCCGTTGTTATTTGCCTGCATGGAACCGGTGGAAGCAAGGATGATGCAGGCATTAAAGACCTGCTGTACCGTTTTTCAAAATCAGGTTTTATGGCGGTGGCCATTGATGGAAGATACCATGGCGAACGGGTACATGCTGTTGCCGGCCACAACTTGTATGTGGAAGCCATCACAAAAGCCTGGCAAAATGGGGATAGCAGCCATCAGCAGCATCCTTTTCTGTTTGATACCGTATATGATTTATGGAGACTTACAGATTATCTGTGCACCAGGCCGGATGTAGATGCAAAGCGGATTGGGATGATGGGTATTTCAAAAGGCGGCATTGAAACCTGGATGGCTGCTTCTGTTGATACCAGAATTAAAGTAGCAGTACCGGTTATTAGTGTACAAAGTTTTAAATGGAGCCTGGAAAATGAACGCTGGCAGGGCCGGGCTCGTACCATCTGGGGGGCACATGTACAGGCTGCTAAAGATCTGGGCGATACCGGTGTGACCAGCCATAATGTAAAAGCTGTCTGGAATAAATTATTACCGAACATTATGGATGAATTTGACTGCCCTTCGATGATCCGGCTTTTTGCACCACGGCCCCTGCTGATATTAAATACAGAGAAGGATGCCAACTGCCCGTTGCCCGGTGCACAGATTGCTTTTGAAGCCGCCACCAATGCCTACCGTTCAAAGAATGCGTTGGACAAATTGAAAATAGATGTTGAGCCGAATATGCCGCACCAGTTTACACCAAAGCACAAGGAGATGGCCATCGAATGGTTTAAGCGGTGGCTATGAGCAGCTTTGCCAGGGCTGATGTTGCGGGTGATGCTGCAGGGATAGCAGCGCTATCAGCCATTAACAACATTTAACGGCTGTATCAAAAGCGATTTGTTAGGTTTGTGAAGCATGCCCTGTTCAACTTTACTCAACAACAATAGGTGTTGGTAATGTTTACCACTTAACCAATCAGCCAACGCTGCTTTTCTTTTACAATCAATTCTTTCTAAAAAATCACCCATGAAAAAGCCGTATTTCTACGCTGCACTACTTGTTGCAGCATTTACATTTACCTGTGTTATGGCCTTTAAAACCATAAAAGATGATGATGGATCTTCAGAAGTGAATGACATCCGGTCTATCAGTGCCATTGCGTTCGGGCCTGATGGTGTTTTATTTATTGGCGATAGTAAAAGTGCCACGGTGTTTGCAGTTGCTACCAAAGACACGAAGAAAGGAAAAGCCACTGCTATTGATGTAAAGAACATTGATCAGAAAATAGCGGCTGCACTGGGCACAGCTGTTACCAATATTACCGTTACGGATATGGCGGTAAACCCGGTAAGCAAAAAATTATACATTGCCGTACAAAACAGCGATGGCACGCCTGTCCTGCTAAAATTAAACGGCGATCAGTTGGAAGCCGTAGCCCTGAAAGAATTAGCCGCTACGTCTGTTGTACTGAACAATGCACCGGCGGAAGATGCAAAAGACAACCGTGGCCGTTCCCTGCGCATTTCCACGATTTCCGATATTGGCTATGCGGATGGGAAATTACTGGTAAGTGGTTTATCCAACCACGAATTCAGTTCCTCGTTTAAAAGCATTCCCTACCCTTTTACCGGCAAGCAGGACGAAGCTACGCTTGAAATTTACCATGCGGCACACGGCCGCTACGAAACGGCGGCTCCTATCAAAACCTTTACAACGGCCACCATCAACAATAAAAAATACCTCGTAGCAAGCTATACCTGCACGCCACTGGTACTTTTCCCGATGGACGAACTGAAACCCGGTATGCACGTAAAAGGCAGAACGGTTGCCGAAATGGGTAGTGGCAATACACCCGTTGACATGCTTAGCCTGCAAAGTGGCAGCGATAATTACCTGGTAATGGCCAACACCAAATACCCGGTTGCCAAAGTAAATTATAAAAATGTGGCGTCTTTTGAAGGCACGCTTACCGAACCGGTAAAAGGAACGGCCGGTGTAGCGTTTACGGCAACACCACTAACCAACGTGATTCAGATGGATAAACTGGATGACAGGCAGATCATTATGCTGCAGAAAAAACAAAACGGCGATGTAGATTTACTGACTACCAATGACAGTGGCTTATAATTTTATGATACACAGCAGGATCAGGTTAGGCCAATGGCTTAGCCTGATTTTTTTTGTGTGCCTGTTAGCCCAACGGTGCCGGCAAAAAGAAGCGGGAATAGCGATTGTATGGAATGACAAACAGGCAACAGGCATTACCGTCTCAAAAAAACTGACAGGTGATACTATCCATTATTCTTCCGGCGGTTTGCAGGTTCGGTTAAAAGGGAACACGACTCCCATGCTGGGTAATTATAAAAGTATAGACGACCAGATTGTGTTTACACCGCTTATCCCCTTTTCGCCTGGCTCTGATTATGAAGTAATCTATAAAAACAAAAAGATCGGTACGGTACAGGTTCCGGCTCCGGATGCTGCAAATGCGGCTTTTGTGATGCATGTATTTCCAATGGCTGATACCCTGCCGGAAAATTTACTGAAAATATATATTCAGTTTTCGGCGCCGATGCGGGAAGGGGAAGCATTACAATATATACATCTGTTGAACGAACATAACGATACCGTACCCGGTGTATTTCTTGACCTGCAACCGGAATTGTGGGATACCAGCCTAACCGTGCTGACCCTGTGGCTGGACCCCGGCAGAATAAAACGCGATTTAATCCCAAACCGCAAAATGGGTAATCCTCTGCAGCAAGGGAAACAATATACCATACATATATCCAACAACTGGAAAGATGCACAGGGATTACCATTGCGCCAATCGTTTAACAGGCAGTTTACAGCCGGTAACAGAGACAGTATTTCGCCGCAGCCGGAACAATGGAAATTACAATTACCTGCGGCAAAAACAAATAATAAATTAACACTATATTTTGGCGAATCACTTGACTATTACCTGCAATTGGAAACCATCCAGGTTTTAAATGAAGAGAAGAAGCGGGTAGCAGGCAAAAAGTTCATTTTAGAAAACGGAAATGGCTTTTCCTTTTCGCCTGAACAGCCCTGGCAACCCGGCCGCTACTACCTGCATGTTGCATCCTATCTGGAAGACCTGGCCGGCAATAACCTGAACCGGCTTTTTGACAGCGATTTACAGGTAAAAAAAATAAAAGGCGATCAGGAATTTATGGAACGGGAATTTGTTATTAAATAATCAGATTATTTTTTAGTAAGGTGTCAAACCTATTTATCAGCCATCCATTAAATTCTCACAATAAAGTACCTGTTTGCGCCATGTAAGAACGATCGTATTCATCATTGTCTGCAAGCCACTTATTGCCAATATTGAATCTTGCCGTCAATATTTTTTGGAATGTCATATTTGATTAACAATCACAACTTTTAACCTTATTACTCTTTCACAAAACGTATTGTAGATTTTACAAATTCGTTGGCGCCGGTAATATAGTATACGCCTGCGCCCAGTGAACCCAGATTCAGGTTAATTCTATTGTCGCCCTCAACCAAAATGACAGAACGTGTTTCAAATTGGCGGCCCACCATATCCGTAATGGAAAGATGCATTTTGCCGGCCCTGGCAGCGGCTATGAACAATACCGCTTCATGACGCACCAGCGTCGGTTTCATCCCTACGAGGTCGAAACCATTGCTCCTGTTATTGATCGCAACCACATTTGTGTAAGTGAAGCTGCCATCTGCATCAATCATTTTAATACGATAGTAATTAACACCATTCAAAGGTTTACTGTCCACAAAATTAAATGGCGTTGCACAACCTGCCTGGCCGGCAGAAAACTTGCTGAGGCTGACAAAACTGCGACCATTACCGGAGCGCTCTATTTCAAATGTAATATTGCCGGAAGTGCAATTTACTTTCCAGGTTAACTGGTTACCCGAATTGGTTTTGCTGCCTTTGAAAGATTCCAGTGCAATGGGCAGCGGAACATTGCCGGGATGCAGGTAAAAATTCGAGAAGCCCGGTGTCGTCACCTGTACCCAACTGACACCATTGACTGAACCATTACCGGTTTGAGTTAGTAACGTAGCACTGCCGGAAAAATTCGATACACAATTGGAACCACTAACCCTGGAAACATTCAGCGTGGGGAGCGTAGCGCCCAATACGGACAATTCAAAATCTGTAAAAAACAATACCACATCCGCGGTAGTAGCCGTGCCTGTGCTGTTAATAAAGAAATTCCTGTGGAGGTAGGCTTTTCCTGCCCCGTCCAACCTGGGGGGACCAACAACAATGGTTCTTAGGCCGGCGAAAGCCGTAGCATTTCCTGCCGTTTGTTTTAGCAATGCATTCAAATTGCCGCTATTATCCACCAGTGACAGCCATCCTCTATAGTTGGCATTAACGGAGTTTAAAGCCTGTCCTGCGGAACAGGCCGCCGGAGAGGTGGACATCATGGAAGTGGTCAATTCATCAACTGTGACGCAATAAGTGCCCCTTGTGTCGGAACCGGATGACAGGTCTGCCTGCACCCAATAGGTAGCGCCCGGTGTAAGGTTGATTGCATACAGTAAAGAACGTGTAACACCGGTTACACCATTATCATCGTCGCAGGCGATAATGGTAAATGTGGCGTAATTGCTGGAATCGGAAGCCGAAAACAGGGCAATCCGTGAATTGCCCAACGTACCGGCACCGTCATTTGATATTTTTACTGCACCTCCGGGCGGGGCCACGAATTTATACCACATACCTGCATAGCCTGCGGTTCCTTTGCAGCTTGGGTAGGGCTCGGCAGGGCTTTGAGACGCCAGCGTATTATTATAAGGATTCCCGGTACATCCTCCTCCAACGGTCAGCGGGATGGCCCCGCTCGCCTCATCGTTCAGCACCACGCCGGTAATCGTTCTGGTACCTGCCGGATTGGAAATTGCCGGCAGTACATTGCTTCCGCCTACCGTTGCTGATGTAAATGTAGCATCCACTTTGTTGGTAACCGTGGCATTGCCGGCGATATCATATACCAGCCAGAAATAATTTGAGGAATTGAAAAACCCTCCAACGAGGGCCTGCGAACCGACCACACTAAACGCACCATTTGGATTGGTGATCGTAGTGCCAAATGGTGTTGAAGGGTCAAAGGATAAGGAGTTGCCTGTAAAATAAACCCGTGCATTGGCAATGTCGGCTGCATTCGTGGTACCGGCTGTATTAAAGTTTAATTGTGTAACATTCAATGGAGCCAAACCTCCGCTCACCACAACCTCCGCACGAATAATTACCTGGTTGGACGTACCGGCACCCGTATTTGCTGTGGATGCCTGCGCTGTTGTTGAAGATACATAAGCCATGGCAGAAGGGGTAGCGATACCCAGGTCGAACGTACCAATTACACCTGGGAAGGAACTATAGGTGGCTACCCTTACGTAATAAGTATTGCCCGGCGTTAGCCCATAGATGAGTGCGGGTGCAGTTTGGTTAATACAATAGAGTGCCGTTGTAGCATTACAGATGTTTAATATCTGGAAGGAAAGATTAGGAATGCCTGAAGTTGCTCGCAACCACACGATATGGCTTACTTCTGTCGCCACAAATTTAAACCAGACGTCATCATCAAAAGCACCACACGACGTATTCGTAGCCCCCGGAATGGATGCCGTGGCGCCGAGAAAAGTTCCGGTGACAACATTTGTAAAAGTTGTTGTAGGATTTACGGGAACAGGAATAGCTCCCGCACAATCATCATACACCGGTGGTGTGCGGATACAAACATTAAACGTTGTTGCCGGGTTACTAGTATAATCATACGTGCCGATCCGGAGATAATAGGTATTTCCGGGAACCAGGCTACTAAGGCTGGTTTCAGTTTCATTACTGCATTTCAGGATGGTACCACCACAGCCTGTCCAAACCTGCAAACCAAATCCGTCCGGGCTACCGGTGGCGTTTAACAGGGAGATCCAATGCGTAGTATTACTTGCAACAAACTTAAACCACACATCATACCCGGCTAATCCAAGGTCACAGCTAAAAACACTGCCCGTGGCGTCTTTGGTTGTCCCGGCAGTCACAAAGTTGCAATTGTAGTCAGGATTAACCGTTAGCATAACCGCATTTTCGCAAAGGTCATTAGCTGGTCGTGGCGGCGCAGTACCGAGACAAATCGTGAAGCCAGGGAAGGTTCCGATTCCTAACTGAGAAGTAAAGATTCTCAAATAATACGTCTGCCCGATTGTTAGGCCAGCCACATTAAACGCAGATCCCACGGTAACATTACTGCATAATCCCGGTACTGCTATCAGGTTTCCCGGCGTGCCCGAATACAAGGCCGCCGACATATTTCCGGTGGCGGGTTTAGCAAGAAAGCTTATCCTGTGTTCTGGCCCGGTGGCTACAAAGCGGTACCATACATCTGCACTGCTGGTATGAATTGAAACGCAATTGGCTACTCCATCCGGTGAAAGTGTAGCCCCGATGGTGGTACCGGAACTTGTGACAACACAATTATAATCGGCATTAGGAGTTAACAATATAGCATTGCCTGCTTCATCGTTCCCTGCTACGGTATTGAACGAAACGGTTCCTGACCATGGACTTTTGTCAGCACCACCGCAGGCAGCCCTTACCCAAATATAGTGGGGAGTACCGGGAGCCAGGCCTGCCAGGTTCGCAGTGGTGATACCCGCGCCCGTTGTGCCTGAAGGGGTTGTATTTGTAACAGGGATAATACCGGTGGTATTATAATAATATTCATAGCCGTTGGCGGGCGGGGAAACAGAAGCGGTCCAGCTTGCAATAGCTGTGTTTGCGGTAATTGTCAGTTGCGGAACCGTAACAGCCGGGACCGGATAACAGGTTAGCGGAATATCAAACCCAATAAGTGGCCTAGAGGAAGTTGAAGAATTGATGTTGTCTGGCAAAGCCCCGCTGGTGTTGTTCGAATACCGGGTGGTATTTGTATTGCTGGTGTTGATACAGGGAATGTTGTACTCAAAATCCCAGTTTACCACGTTACTCACTGCCGGGTTGGTGTATTCAAAAAAGACTGCCAGGTTTTGCGTGCCGGAGTATGTGAAATTATTGGTCAGCGGAAAGTTCTTCCAGCCTTCAGTTGTGCCGGCGATGCTTGCAGGGTTACCGTCATAAACGAGGCTGGCACCAATGATATCTGCTGACCAGCTTCGGCTGCCAGGGCCCCAGTCTGCTGCCGTAATTTCTTTCAGGTATATTTTGAAAACCGGGGCGCCAATCATTGCATTGCCGGCCCCACTACTGTTGCGTCGAAAATACAGGCTGGTAATCACCTGGCCTGAAATACCAGCGAGCTGCGAGGAAGGATAAATGACCATCGTTCTGTTGGTTGAGTTTGCAGCCGCCCCGCTATTCATAGGTCCGTAAGTGATTCCACCCGTGCTGTTACTACATGTGGCAACTGTAAAGGTCTGGCTTTGCACTACCACACTCAGTAACAACACAACCCAAAATAATAACCATCTTTTCCCGGCATCCAGCCCATTCTCGGGCCATTTGAAAGCAACATTTTTCATGCACATTTCCTGTTAAAAATTTGAAAGAATGTGAAACGCATTTTTACCATTATTGGACAATAACAGTAAAAGGCATGCAAACAATTCATTTGGCCGCTGGAATAGTCTACACTATGCAAATCTTAATAGAAAGGAAGTTACATTTTATGGCCAAAAGATGCTTTCAAAAAGTATTCACATCACAACCGGCTTACTTATAGTGAGGCATTGTTTTTTTTGCTTTGGCCATAAGTAATAATTGAGGTCGTAAGATAAAGAAAATTGATGCTTCGTTATTAATAGATGATTAATACTTATTCGGGCACGGAATGCCGTTCAAAACATTGGGGGTAAATTGATGATGGTACTGCATTCGCCCAACAATACGCAGGCACAGCCGCATATTGCTGAATTGGAAGATACCGGAAGTACATTAAAAATCATTGGCGAGTTGAAGGAGTAAAATGAAGCATGATACTCAGCACTAAAATTTGAAATGTAACCGTATAATCTGTTTACCCGTAACATCTGTGCCTATTCATTGCTCCTATTCCCCCGTCCCCTAATGCATCACATTCAGATTTACCCCCGGCCTCACCGTAACGGTGGCACCCGGGTTTACTCTCAGGGTTCTGCAGGATGAATTCGTGTTTACCGTAATGGTTCCGCTGTTAATTACCACATCTGTATTAGCATCCGGTACGGCGCCGCAGCCCCAGTTGGCCGCCGTATTCCAATCAGTATTAACCGTTCCTGTCCAGGTGGCCACAAAACGCAGGAAGAAAGGATTGCTATTTACGCCATCTACGATGCACCGGTATTGGTAGCCATACCAGGTATTGGGGATATTATTTAATTGCAGGGTAAGTGTAGTAGCACCTGTATAATTGGCATTGTTGGCAATATTGGCAAAGCCGCTACCGGTATTTACCTGCCATTGATAACTGGCCCCGGTAATATTAGAGGTAACAGCGGTATTTCCGCCGGGGCATACGCCAAATGCAGGAGGTTTTTGTATAAAGAAATTTCCAAATCCATTCCCGTTTAATTCCAGATAGTAGCCTCCCGGAACTGCTTTCCAGGCAGTGGGGCTTATCACCTGCTCACCGGCTACAGGCGTATAAACGTCGGGTACGTTGGTTGTGGTATTAGGCTGCCGGATGGCCACCAAATCTGCCGGGCTTTGGATGGCATTGTCGGCCAGTTTCAGCATAGTAAATTCCTCATTTGTAAAAAACAACCGCAGCCCGATGGTAAGGCCGGAGCCTGACGGTGTGTTTTCTGTTTTGATGGTATAGTTGCGGTCAAGATAAGGCACATTATTATAGCTGCGCAGGGTATACCGGTTCTGAAAAACGACGGCTGATACCACCCCTAAATGATGATCATCTTTTATTTCGGCAAGCGGACCGGTAGTTTGTATGTTGTTAATGATGCTGGCCACTTCTAACAGGCTCCAGGCCTTACTGGAACCTGCCAGATAAGCAGGGTTGGCAAACGTGCCACCGTAAGGGTTGGGTACAACTTTCACAGGTTTATACGGCGGTGCATAATTAAACCCGCTTAAGCTATCCAAATGATGCATAAAAATATTTTCTCCTGTGTTTCCAGGTACATTCCGGTTGTCACGCCAGGCAATCATACCGCTGCCATCTAACGGATGCAGTGCTACAACCGGTTGTTCAAAATTGTAATAACTGTTGTTGTACAGTCCGGTGCCTATTGGCCTGCCCATAGCACCCCAGGCCAGTTCGGCGCCGTTACGGATGGGGCTCACCCGTGCCGACCGGTAGTATTCCCGTATGTAAAACATGGCCCTGCCGTATTCATCTACCTTCACCAGTGGAAAATCATAATTAATATTCGATCCGCTGAACCCCGTATTAATTTCCCTGCCAATTACTTCTCCGTACTTAGTGGTTGTCTGATAGGTTACAGCAAATGTATTTGCCGATTGTTTTTCTACGGTAAGGTGTTGCAGGCGTACCTGCCGGTCGCCGGCAGTACTCATTAAAGCAGCTGCATAAATATGCTGCCCACCAACGCTGGTGCCACCGCTGGTAAAGCTAAAATCGGGGTAATAATTACTGGTTGCCAGGATGGTATCTCTGAAGGGGGCTAAACGATCCGATGCTGAAGGAGGCGTAGGATTGAACCCTAATTCCGGATTCCCAAAACTGGATCGTTGAAAAGGAACGCTATCATATTTTTCCGCAGCATAAGCATAGCACTGCACTACAAATGGCGAAACAGTATTATTGCTATACGTTCTTCGGGTAACAGCTATCAGGTCCACATTAATATTTCCGCCGGCAGGAAATACCGTTGTGCCCTTCGGATAAGTATAATCATAGCCACCCTCATCAATTAGCTGGTAACCGTTAGAAGTCATTATATTGGAAGTAACCACATATACTGTTTGCCCGTCAAGGGTACCACAGGTAGTCACAATATCGTGTTTGGAAAAACTGTATAGCCGGTACACATCATCTTTTTTATAATTGACATACCTGGGGCAGGCTATGCCACTGGTATTTCGGAAATAGGTTTTTACCCTTGCATCTTTTTTTGCCCGCCAGATACGGTTGTAAGCCAACATTTTGCCCTGGCCGCCGGCATTGCCATTCATCGCCATAATTATATTGCAACCGCCCTGGCCATCATACCAGATATTATAATCCTGTACGCTGGTGCCGGGGTAATCAATATAATACCGGATGCCGCAAGGTGAAATATCGCTACGCTGGATACCATTTTCATTAACCCGGCCACCACCATAGTTTTTCAGGGTACCATTTTCATCTTTATAGCTGTAAACAAATATGTAGTTTTCGCCATAAAAATTTCTGCTGAAGGATAGATAACACCCTTTGTTCCCATCGGCCGTTAGCAATGGCGCAGAATACGAATAACTCTGGCCTGCAGGTGTGGCAGCAACAATAAAGCCCGGCCCCGCAAATGCACCGGTTCCGTTATTGCGCATGTGTTGCACGGCTATGCGTTCCCAGCTATAGCTACTAACACTGTCATCCACATAGCCAATATAAAATCCGCCGGCGCTATCGGTAGCTGCATAGCTGCGGTTGCGGTAATCCTGGTTACTGCTAAATACATAACGCTGTGCGTTGAGGCCATTGGCTACCGGTACACCGTTGGCAGCCCATAACCGGTTGCCTGCCGCATCGTATTTCTGTGCATAAATGTCCTGATTGGTGGTGGCCATATTTCGCTCGTCTTCCCAGATTACGAAATAGCCACCATCGGGGTAACTGTTAATGACAATGGGATTTTTTTGTACGCCTGTTACATTACTTACCGGCGTATGCAGGTTGTCGTAAAACTGGTTGGTGGTATTATTCCACTGCGCCGATGCTGTGGAAGCAGCGAGTAATAAAACCAGTATAATTATATTTTTCATTTCAATAATTTAATCCTTGGTTCGTACCCCACGAATCACTATCAGCGATAATGAAAGTTGGGTATTATGGTTCGTGACACACAAACTATCGCAGTAAATAGTTTTCGTTTGCTGACACTTTTGCTTCTTTTACAATTCACTTACCGGGTTGATTGAATAGCATTAGCATTCGCCCACTTCCAATACACTTCTTTTGAACCGGTATATAATAGCGGAGCCGGAACTATGGGCGGGCGTTCATTTCTAGCCGCTGCTGCCGGCAGTTTACTATGCACAGCCCAATCACTTTCCGCCCGGGATTGATGCTGAATTAAACATGCCAGGCAACTGGCTATGCATTGCGTTTGATCAACAAAATTGCGGATGGCTGCGCCGGGCAGCGGGCCAAAACCATTATTAAAATCAACGAACTGGCTGGGTGTGCCATACCCTACACAGTAGCTCATAATGGTAGCACCGGTAGGGGGCGGAGGCGGCCCCTGCGCACAAGTACCTTCCACGCCGCCGCAACTATCTATTGCGCCATACACATCGGGATTACTGCTTAGCTTCCAGCCGCACCAAAATGTATGATGGGCGCCCAACAGATGTCCCATTTCATGCATGACCAGGTAAATGGCTGCACCCGTGGTACTAGGGCCTACCGGAAAATCGGTGGCTCCGGTAGCAATAGTGGTATAGTTTAAATCGTTATAACAACACGCCGATACATTTGGACCATAGGCCTTGCAGTTACCCGGAGAGTTGGCTTTTACTCTTCCTATATCATCTGCTATTCCGGAACGGCCGATAAGAGTGGTACTGAAATCCAGCCCGACACAGATATTTCCCCAAAAATTATCCTGGTTGTAATTAGCCAGATCGGCCAGTGCATTTTCCCTTGTGTCGCCCCGGTAAGGATCGGTGGTGGTCCATACATTGATGCCCATGATCTCCACGTTAATCTGCTCGTTAAAGTAACCGGTAGCTACTGCGTTAAACAATTCGTATACATAGGAAATAACGGAATCTTTATTGCTGCCCCGTTTTACATACAGGCTGTCAAAGCAATCCACATATACATTTACGCATTTGTCCTGTACCGTATTGAGTTTACTGACAAAGCCATGCGATTGAATGGCAGCAACCAACGGTGAAGTGGATTCACTTTTGGTGCCGCAATCAATGGGGGTTACGGGAAACGCTATCTGCCTGCTGTTGTATAAGCGATAGGTCAGCGGGTCTGTTTCATCGGCCCTGGTAAGCTGTAAGGTTCTATCCGTTGTGGTTGCAATCAGGGATAAATAATTTTCATTTACCGTAAGCACAACGTTGTTACGGTTCTGTTCGCCGGATATGATTCCCCGGTAGGTTACCGGTATTTTTACATCCTGTATTACCTCCTTGTTATTTTCAGTAAACTTAATATTTCCCAAATCGAATTTCACCAGTTCACAGGTAACAGTTTCCGAGTTACTCAGGGGTATTACCAGTTTTAATGCTCCTGGCTTCTGTGTTATTATCTGCCGGATGAAAGCTGTACTTAACCGGAGTTCCTGATAGATTCCCCGGCCCGTTAGAACTGTATTGGTAGAAAATCGAAAAGCAGGTATTGGTACAAAAGAGGACTTGCTTTCCTTTTTATCCATTACCATTTTTTTCACCGGCCAGTCCTGTGAAAACGACTTATAAGCTGTTGCTAATAAAAGGATGATAATAATTTTCTTCATTGGTTATTATTTGAGCAGTGTATTAATTATTTTATTTATCAGAAGGTGCGGGGTTATTTCAAATACTGCCGGCAATTGTGGAAAAGCCAGGCAATCCAAATGCAGCTACACAATATCACGGTGTATGTTATGCCACTTTAATCCTATAAAATGCCTACTGAGGGCAGGAGGCTGATACCGGAAAGATAGCCTGCCTGTATGCCGGTAACGGTACTATTTAGCAGCTGGTGCTCCTGGTTGAGCAACTGCGGGCAAATAAAGCATGCTATTGGTGAAAGGCAGTATGCAAGTAGCCGCAGGAATTGATCTGTAGCAACCGTTTTATTCTTTTTCCACTGAGATAACCCACCCGTATACAACGCTTTAGCGTTGTAGCCAGCAGGCAAAGTACAGCCGGGATTAATTTGGGAAGGATTTACTTATTACGATAATTGCAAAAAGAGAAAGAACGGCAACTGCCCGTAAAAACACCCTTGCGCAGGCAAAAAGCAACAGCTACTTTAGCCCTTCCATTTACCATTAACCTATATTGTATGAGCGGCATCCGGTATAAGCTGTTTTGCATATTTATTTTTGTGTGTATCACAGGCGTTTCTTCTGCACAAACTGATTCAGCAACCATTATTAAAGGATTAAAAGAGGAGCTTAACAAAAGCTCAGCACTTAGTAAAAAGTTGCAATCCACCCTTGATTCCGCATCCAGACCTGCACCCTGTGTTGCCTGTATAAAAGACATTACAAATCCTACGCAATTATTCCTGGTATATGCACCGTTTGCCCTGCTGTTATTGTTTACCATCATATTTATTGTCTGGATCAATAGGAGCAACTTTACCATGGAAGATGCGCTTTCTATAACGCCTTCAGCAAAACAGTATGAAGCAGCAGCTAAGGCGAATGTAGCGCTTGCACAAAATGCAGCAGCTAACAACCAGCTTGTCCCTCCTGTGCCTGCCGTACCCGATCCACAGCCACAACGCAGTACCAGCCGGCTGCTGGCATTCATTACTGGTGTTACCGCCATCCTGATTGCCATTTGCCTGGTAAGTTATTATGCGTATGCGATGTTTGCCGGTTGCGGCAATGATGCCCAGTTAAACGCACTCTGGAAAATATTGCTGGGGTTGGGTATCGGCATTATTCCGTATGGTATTAATGTGTGGAATGGCAATCCTAAAGAGCAACCCGCAGCAAAACCTTAGCCTATGCTTACCTATGTTATTAATTTTTTTAAAGAACTGGCAGCTACGATTACCTGGCCGGTAGCCATTTTGATCATTGCCATTTTATTCAGGCGGCAATTGTTGCTTGCTATGAAAATCATAACCGGCAGGATAGAAACAGCCGATAAATTTTCCATTACCAAAGACGGGATCACTTTTGAGCAATTAGCGAAGAAAGTTGATGAGGTAGAAAAGAAAACGATTGAGACAGAAAAGAAAGCCGAAGATGCACAGGAAACATTGCAGGCAATAGCAGGTGGCGGCGGCGTGGGCGGCAATAAAAATATGACCGGTGCTACCCAACTTACCGAAACAAGCGCAACACGGTCAATGGATGAGCCCCTCCCTGATCCTGCTACTGACCCCAACGACCCGCAGCAGGGCAAATGGGGTGAAAAGCCTAAAAATAATAATCGGGAGCTACTGGCCACTGTTACGGAATTACCCGGTAATGTGCCGCTATACCGCATTCAACTGGAGGTTGTTTCCACCACCCCTTCAAAACCGCTGACCGGTAGAGTAGTGTTTCATTTGCACCCCAGTTTTCCGAACGATCAACAGGAAGTAGCCGTAAAAAACGGAAGGGCTTTGCTGGCACTACTTTCTTATGGGTCCTTTACTGCAGGAGCCGAAGTTTTTGAAGACGATGGTATTACCCGGCTTGAATTAAACCTGGCAAATGTACCAGGCGTTTCAGAACACTTTATGAATACCTAACTTATACGAAATCAAAACAGGCAACAGGCAATAAGCAAATCAAATACAAACTGCGAAAATGAAGTCCGCAACAAATAAGTTATATAAATTAAAGTAAGTATGTGAACACAATTAGATGAAGCTTATTATCATCGTACGTCATTGCGTCCGCCGCGGCGGATGCCGAAGCAATCTCATTATCAGCAAATTACCCTCATAAGTTTGCTTTTTCGGGCAAGCCCCCCCATCGCAATGACGAGACGAGTACCCTAACTTAATTTTGTTCTTTTACTTAAAACCAGGAAAATAAGCGGTAGAAGAAAGGGGCTCAAAGCATATTACCTGAGAACCATATGGCAGCCCCCGGCATCACAGGCTTTTGTAGCTTCCACCTGGTCATGATGTATTCTTATGTTTCACACCAGAATAAGTCAGGTTGAGATAATAATCCGGCTGGATGGCATTGATTTGCTTATTTCCTGATGCCTGTTGCCAATTTTGGTTTTATTCTCCCGGTACTATTATTTCCAGCGCTTCCGGTACAATGTTCGCTTTTACCTCATGTATTTTTCCCAGGTATTCCCCATCTACCTGAAAATGGACTTTTCTTTTGGAAGTGATATGGACGTAACCGGTGTGATATACTTCTGTTTTGGCAGGATCGTATCGCTTGTGTGTAAAAACCATTTTTAATATTTCCCTCAACGAAATCTTTTTTACCACAATTATTTCAAATAACTCGTCTTCCAGTGAACCATCCGGGTTAATAAGTGCGCCGGTACCATAGCAGGTAGCATTGGCAATGACAATCATAGCGGCCCTTTTGTGCTTTAGTTCACCCTCCACCCGTATCTGCACCTGCATATAGGAATGTATCCGGAATACCGTCCAGGCGGCTTTTACATATCCCCACATACCCCGTGCCTTGTAGGTATCAAACTTTTTAATAACATAGGCATTAAAGCCCAGATCGGCCAAATGGATACACAGTTCCCCGTTTACTTCGGTCAGGTGAATTTTTTTCAACGTTCCCTGCGTAACCAGTTCCATTGCTTTTTTAGCATCCACCGGTATATTTAGTTCCTTGGCCATGCCGTTGGCAGAGCCTGCGGGTAAAATGCCTAAGGGGATATGGATCTTAATACAACATTCCGCCACCAGCTTCACCGTACCATCGCCCCCTACTGCTACTACCCTGTCCGGCATTACTTCCCTTATTTTTTTTTCAACATCCTGTGGGTTACAGCTATCCGGCAATTCAAATAATTCAGCTGTATGGCCTTTCGGTTCAAAATAATCCCGGATGGAGGTTTTCCAGTCGGTATCATCTTTGCCAGAACCTTTATTGATGACAAAAAGTAATTTTAGCGCTTTTTCATCCTGCATCGGAACGGAAGTATTTGAATGTAAAATAACTGGTCATGCCATCTCACAACAGCTCTAACTTATTTGTAAAAATATATCACGGTTACGGCCATGCACACAATCTGATATTGTTTGGCCATGTTTTCAGGCAAAAGCCGAATACATCCAACAGCTATACAAACGGTGTGCTACCAAATATCCTTCGCCTGCTACGGTTATTTTTTGTAAGCCCCGTTCCCGGAGCAAAACTGCGGCTAAACTGGAACAATGAGCCTGTGTATACCACAGCAGAAAGCGATGGCTTTTTTAAGTTTGAATGGCAGGCAAAGGATGGAATAAAAGCCGGGTGGCATCAGGTTTCAGTAGACTGTCTTGACCCGGCCGGTGCGGTAGCTGCTAATGGAAAAGGACATTTATTTGTACCACATATTACGCAATATGGTTTTATATCCGATATTGATGATACAGTACTGATCTCTCACTCATCTACCTTTTTTAAAAAGCTGGGGGTCATGTTTTCATTAAATCCGCACACCCGCAAAGCTTTTCCACAGGTAGCAGAACATTATGATCTGCTGGCCCTTGCACAAACAACGGCAGAGGTGCCGAACCCCTTTTTTTATGTAAGCAGCAGCGAATGGAATTTATACAATGACCTGGTAGATTTTTTTGAGTATAACCATTTGCCGGCAGGTGCTTTTTTACTAAACCAGGTAAAAAAATGGTTCCAGTTATTTAAAACCGGCACTGGCAAACACGAAGGTAAACTGTTACGCATCGTACGGATTATGGAAGCTTTTCCGAATCAGGTATTTGTACTTTTGGGTGATAACTCGCAACAGGATCCATCCATTTATGCAGCAGTGGTGACCAAATACCCCGGAAGAATTTTTGCCGTGTACATCCGGAATGTGTATGATAAAAAGGTAGCCGCTACCCAGGAAATGTTAGCTGCTATAGAAAAAAAGGGTGTACATACCTGCTTTTTTACAAACAGTGCGGAAGCAATTGCACATTCCGGAAAAACGGGCCTGATTGCGGGATAATATCAAATCAAAATAAGCAATGGCCAATAGGCAACAAGCAAACCGTGTAAGCTGGCTGTTTTCTTTCCGCTGCCTGCTTTCGTGTGTTATCAATACCCCCTAAGCATTACCGCATAGCCGTATGTTACCAAATCAGCTATACTACACCAAATATTTTTTTGCAGGATATACTTTGCCTGCCTGCTATCGGAACATTCAGTTGCACACGGAGATGTAGACACTGGACGTGAATTCACGCTATCCGGTGCATGAGCAATGATCCCTGTGCTTTTACCTGATTCACCATTCTATTTTCCCGTCAGCCTCGCCGTAACGCTCATGAAGATCACTTAATCTGGATTGTTTGAAGGATGTATTCTTCTTATAATCAGCTATCAACATATTGGTTTCGGGGTAGCGTTGCATTTCAATATAATTAGCCATTAATTCCAGTGTTCCTGTTTCGAAATAAGGCATTTTCTTGTATAGCTTTTCCAAATAGGCCACCGCTGTTTTATCATCCTTCTTTTGTGTATACACCAGTGCCCGAAAATAATCAAGTAACGGATCCTTTACCAATGAATCAACCTGGTCAAGCACTTTCAAGGCTTTTGCAAAATCACCGCTTAAAAAGTAGCCATCGAACATGGCAAATTGTGCAGAGGCATCATTCCCATATAAGTTTTCAAATTCATTCAAAGCTTCGATATAAGTATCATTGTCCAACTCCGAGGTAATCTGCAGCTTAATCAGTTGAAAAGCCTTTTCTTTTTTTAACCCTGACGGCAGCTGGTCAAAAGCCGCTTTTGCTGCTTTAAAATTCTTTTGGGCTCGCAATACCCGGAGTCTCTTCATATTACCAGCATACTCGCTCATCTGCTGGTTGCTGCCATCGCTTTGCTGTAGCACACTACTGAATATCTGTGCCATGGTAGCACTCAGGTTTTCACCGCTCAGGAATATATATATATCCTTTGCACTGATTTTACCGCCATATTTTGCCAGCACAAAATCATGGTAATTGATCCCATTCTCTCCATATAACCGGAAAATAATATGTTGATGTCCTTCCTTTTCGTATTGTTTTAAAAATTCGTACAAGCCATCTTTTCCCATGGCATTAAAAATTTCCCGGCTAATGTTTCGTTCCTTCAATCCCTTTATTATACCATTGCGTAAAGATCGGTCGCCTTTATCACCGGCTACTTTCATTACCTCGTCTGAAAATAAGTCTATGTCTAACACCTTATCTAAAAAATCCTTATCATGTTTTTTAACGGCCGCAGTAATTCCGTTTGCATAATCAATTGCTTCAGCTTTTGTCACGGGTTGTTCTTTCTTTGCACAGCCCGTTAGTAGCAATAGTAAAAAGAGGTAAATGGGGTGTTGCTTCATTTTGATTTGTCTGAGGTGTAATGATTATAATTGACAGTCCTTTTGGAGGATTGAATCTTTCAAATAATAATGCAGGCTTCACTGTTGCCGGTCGGTTGAATAACAATTCCGGCAGCTTTCATCGCCAACAGGTAATCTTTTACCTGCCTATGCCGGTTGTTTTTTCATTTTGAATTGTTCAATAGCATTTTTTGTAAAGCTGCTCAATACCAGCCGGCCGCTGATGGCTGCTCTTTCCCGTAGCAATTCATCCCAGTTTTCGGTGCCTTTCCAAAACATTTTTTTCATCTCCCGCATGGCATCCGGGTTGCTATGCGCCAGTGTATTGGCCAGGCGGTACACGGATTCGTCCATGTTCTCAATATTCGGATGCACTTCGGCAAACAAACCTTTTCTTTTGGCCCATTCGCTGTTGCGCCACAAAGTCGAATCAATAGCTAATTGCGAAAAAGCCGACGCACCGATTTTTCTTTCAATGGCAGGGCCTACTACAAAAGGGCCAATGCCTACGGACAGCTCACTTAGCCTGATTTCGCATTTTTCCCAGGCAATGCCATAATCTGCAGCTGCTGCAATACCTACGCCCCCCCCTATGCACTTGCCTTGTATGCGGGCAATAATGAGCTTGGGACATTTGCGCATGGCATTGATAACGGCGGCAAACCCGCTAAAAAATTTCAGGCCTTCGGCTTCGGTCTGGATACCCGATAACTCGGCGAAAGAAGCACCGGCACAAAATGTTCCCTCGCCGCCACTGCGCAGGATAACCACTTTTGTATGTGCATCCAGGCCGGCTGCATGTATCTGGTGAGCTAACTGCTCTAATAATTTACCCGGCAGCGAGTTGCTTTGCGGATGAGAAAATTCGATCGTATTGATTCCGTGCTCTACATGAGCGGTTACATATCCTTCCATTTGAGTTGGGTTGTTTTTTTAGAGGTAAGAAATTATTTTGCAAGGAGTAAAGTACGTATTTTGAGAAATGGAAATACAGGATTTTGCACAATTTATCTTGGCGCATCCAGGAGAGATTGAAGTTGAAGTAAGTTTTGCCACTAATTTATTTCTCTGTGTTCTCCTTTCCTCTGTGCCCTCTGCGTGAAACCGCTTTTTTGAATACATTTCACGCAGAGAGCGCAAAGAAAAAGAGTATGGTTGCACAGCTGACATGCATCAATGTTTTGATCTGCCCATCTTTAATAAAAACGCATTAGGGCAAATAGTTATTCACAATCCTGCTTAATCCGTCTTTTAGCAATACCACATTAAAATTGATCAATAGGCCTACTTGCAAAGTCGTAAGTCTCAAATAGCTCAGCACCTGTTTCTTATTAACCGGGCTAAGTCCTTCTATAGATTTTATCTCAACGATGACTTCATCCTCTACAATTAAATCAGCTCTAAGCCAACATCCATTTTTACTTCTTCGTAGTATACAGGTACCCCTACCTGCCGGTCAACCTTAAATCCCCTCTTTTTTAATTCATACGCCAGCACTTCCTCATAAACCGATTCGAACAAGCCTGGCCCTAATACTTTATGTATTTTTATAGACGCATCAATAACCTGACTTGTAATTTCGTTGACGTTCATAAGTTTACAGTTGAAAAATCATATAAGCAATTCAAAGATTTTTGTAATCGTTAAAACACTACAGGTTCCTACTGCAACCATCCTCCTTTTCGCCTTGTCTCTGTGCGAAAAATTACTCCTTTTTCTTCACCATCGTCAGTATTGTTGCCACGCCAATTATTTCATCCGCCTGATCGAATATCTCTACTAACCATTTTACAATTCCTTTCGGTACATCATGTCCATCGTCTTTTAGCTCCTGGGCTGTTTTCTCCCGGCAGGTAAAGCGAACATAAATAGTGGTACCGGCATACACCGGTTTGGTAAACCGCAGTTCATCAATTCCATAGTTCAGCAGTACCGGACCTTTTTTGCTATCGGGCACAAATAGCCCGGCAGCCGCACTCATAATAAAATAACCATGGGCTACCGGGTGGTCAAACAGGGTGCCCTCTAAACTGGTATGGTCGGTGTGGGCATAAAAATGATCCCAGCTTACATTAGCAAATGCTTTTATATCCGCATCGGTAATCGTTCGTTTGCCGGTAACCACCTGGTCGCCAACCGTCAGTTCCTCAAAATATTTATGAAACGGGTGAATGCGTCCTTCGTGCCCCACTGCACCGGGCTGATGCTGTTGCGTAAGTGCCGAAATAGTAGTAGGTGAACCTTGTACCGCCACCCGCTGCATATAATGTTTTACGCCCCTCACGCCGCCCATTTCCTCACCACCGCCTGCCCTGCCCGGCCCCCCATGCACCAGTAATGGCAACGGGCTGCCGTGGCCGGTGCTTTCCTTCGCACTTTCTTTATTCAAAATTAAAATACGGCCATGCCAGGTACCGGTGCCTAACACATAATCCCTGGCAATGCCGTCGTTTGCCGTAACAATGCTTGATACCAGCGACCCTTTCCCTTTTCGGCTCAGTGCAATGGCTTCTTCCATTCCCCTGTATGGCATCAGGGTGCTTACCGGGCCAAAAGCCTCCACACTATGTACGGCCTCGTCGGCAAATGGTTGTGTGTTCAGCAACAGCAGCGGGCTGATAAAAGCGCCTTTTTGGGCATCGGCATCAATTACCTCTACACTGTCCAGCGACCCATAAATAATTTGCGAAGCTGCTAATAGTTTTTGCACCTGGCTGCGCACTTCGTCCCGCTGTCCCTGCCCCGCAAGTGATCCCATACGTACTTTTTCATTCAGCGGATTGCCAATACTGGTCTGGCTAAGGGCTTTACCCAAATCAATATGTACATCTTCCAGTTTATTTTCCGGTACAAATATGCGGCGGATGGCGGTGCATTTCTGGCCGCATTTAGCCGTCATTTCCCGCCTTACTTCCTTAATAAAAATATCCCATTCCGGCATGCCCGGTTCCACATCTTCTCCCAGTACAATGCAATTGAGACTGTCGGCTTCCAGGTTAAAAGGTACATTGTTTTCCAGAATATTCGGACGGCTTTTCAGCATCAGGCCGGTAGTGGCGCTGCCCGTAAAGGTGATGACATCCTGCGTGCCAACATAATCCAGCAAATTACCGGCACTGCCGCAAAGCAACTGCAAAGCTCCATCGGGCAATATGCCGGACGCATGGATTTCCTTTACCACGGCTTCGGTTACAAAAGAAGTAAGGGTAGCCGGCTTTACAATAGCAGGGACACCAGCTAATAAATTTACCGCTATTTTTTCCAGCATGCCCCATACCGGGAAATTGAAAGCATTGATGTGAATGGCTGCTCCTTCCTTCGGCAGTAATAAATGGTGGCCCATAAATGAGCCTGCTTTACTAAGGTTATGCCCCTCACCATCATAGGTATAGGGCATATCGGGAAAGCGGCGGCGCAGGCTGGCATAACTGAACAGGTTGCCAATACCCCCTTCAATGTCAATCCAGCTATCGGACCGGGTGGCACCAGTGGCATAGCTGAGGGTATAAAATTTTTCCTTGCAGGCAGTGAGGTGTAATGCCAAAGCCCGCAGCATCCGGCCCCGGTCGTGAAAAGTCATGCGGCGCAGGGCCGGGTTACCCCGTTCCCTGGCATATTGCAGCACGGCCTGCATATCAATGCCGGCGGTAGAGGCAGTGGTAAAAGGTTCACCGCTAATGGCGTGGTAAAGGGTCTGTCCGTCGCCGGTTCCGGGAATCCATTGGCCGGTTACATAATTTTGAAGTGCGTTCATGGTGGCAATCGTTTTCGTTGGGCAAATGTGATGAAAGGTGAGCGATAAAGTGAATACGGACACAAACTTTGTGAAGGTATTCAGGAGATCAACACCAGTTACAGGCTGATTACAAATGCCTTCGTATTTTAGTGGTTTGGTAAATGAAATTATTATGGGAGCACTTGTATCTGTTTCAGATAAACATTACACGTTTGAAGAGTACCTGAAGCTGGAAGAACAGGACGACACCCGCTATGAATATTATAATGGTGAAGTATTTGCGATGGCTGGAGGCTCCATGAACCATAGCATTATTGCCTATAATATTAATCGAAATCTAAACGATGTCTTGGGTGAAAAAGGCTGTTTTGCTTTCCAGGCAGATGTAAAGGTAGAATTGAAAAAAGATGGTGCTTACTTCTACCCGGACGTGGTACTTACCTGCCATGCCGATGACATTCAGGATGGCTATTATATCAGAAATCCATTGTTAATTGTAGAAGTGTTATCGCCATCTACTGAGGTGTATGATCAGCGTATAAAAAGTATCGCTTATCGCCGGCTACCATCGTTAAGATATTTTTTGATAGTAAGCCAAACCGAACCATTGGTGCAGGTATATAGCCGCAATGCGTCTACTGCCTTATTCCAAATACAGGATTTTAGCAGTATGGATGACATAATAACTTTTACTGAAATCAACTTTTCATTAAGCCTGCAACAGATTTATCAAAGAGTCAGGTTTGAAAAGGATAAATAAGTACTGGCTTATTTACGTAGCTGTATCTTAGCAGTTTGATAAATGAAATTGTTATGGAAGCAATTGCAGCGATTTCAAATAAACAATACACTTTCGAAGAGTACCTGAAGTTGGAGCAACAGGAGCATGTCCGTTACGAATATTATGATGGGGAGGTATTTGCCATGGCGGGGGGTTCGTTGAACCACAGTGATATTAGCGGAAACATTTATATTTCTTTACAAGCAACATTCCGCAAACGGGGATGCCGTTCTTTTCAGGCTGATGTAAAGGTAGAAATTGGTGATAGCAATACTTATGTTTATCCTGATGTTGTACTTACCTGCGATACAGAAGATGTAAATGCAGATTTGCTGATAAAGCACCCGCTGTTGATTGTCGAAGTGCTTTCACCTTCTACCGAAAGCTATGACCGGAATGTAAAATGGAATCATTATCGCCGCATCTCCTCCTTGCGATATTTTTTATTTGTAAGCCAGCAAAAGCCTTTTGTAGAACTGTATAGCCGTAGCACTCCGAACGCTTTGTACCAATACCAGGCATTTGACCAACCGGAAGACATTATTTATTTTCCTGATTTGCAATTTCCACTAAGCCTTCTGCAGGTATATGAAAATATCCGGTTTGTGGAAAGGTCGTGATGGCAATCAGAGCCTGTTTTTAACGAATGTTTGAATAATCGCAATTGTAACGAATAGCAGATAACTGTCACTTGATTGCTAATTTTGCGCTCTGTAATAAGCCATCTAAATGGTTGTATTGAACAGCATCTTCGAAAGTTCTGTATGTAGTTAAAAGGCAGGCATTGATAGAGTCAAGTGCCTGATAAAGTAGGGTTAACCAGAAATGAATTGAGGATAATCTGCACTGTGATTACTGATAACATCCTTAATGACGAAAGTTTCACCGTCGGTATCAAAACTGATAAACCAAAAAGTTTTTCTATTGTGCTGATAACGGCAATACCAGGCACCATGTGCAGGATTGTTTGTTAACTTTCTTTTTTAAAATGGGACACTAATAGATAAAATCAGTTATCGCATCAGCATACGCAATTGCATCTTCATAAAAACCGAAGTATTCTTCCTCATACAAAGCTTCAATTAAATCCACTAACTTTTGTTTTACAAATGGGGTAATAATTACTTTCCCCATAGCTGCCGTATTTTCTGATGCATAGCCTGGCGTACATCTTCCGGACTGATCCCATTTTTACAATCTTCATAAAATTGTGCCTTTGCATCATCGCTTAGTTTGCAAAAGGCGGATACTAATTCCTCTTTATCTTCAACATCACCATTTGCTTTATCTACAATAGGGTTCTCTATATTATTCATACGTAAAAGCTTTTAGTAAAAATAGGAATAAAACTACTTGTTTGCGCTAGGCAGCACGGTGGCGATAAAGAACTGTAGCCTTACGCCAGGTGGGAAGTATTGGACGTAAATAGTCCGGACTTTATCTTTATCCGGTAAGGGAAAAGCCAAATTTCCACAACTTCACGAAAACGCAACTATGAAGAATTACTTCGTACTCAATTTAATCCAGGTAATTTTTACCTTGGTGGGTATTGGTATGCTGGCAGCCGGATACTTTGCCGAACCAGCCGCCCTTACTGATGATGGATTTCGGCTTAATTATTTTTTCTATGCCATGGGTAGCTTTTTTATTGTTTGGCCCATTATTCTGTTTGGAACAATCAAATATTTCTACCGCCGTGCTGCCGAAAAGATTGCTCACCTAAAAGCAAATGGCATCAAAGGCAAGGCCAGGGTTGTTGCGTTTCACAGAACAAATATTACCATCAACAGGATTCCTCAAATGATACTCCATCTTTCGATTAAGACAAATTTGGGAGAGCAGTTCCAGGCTTTCCAGCACATTGGGATCCTAAGCTTAGAATTCCACGTGGACA
>JADMIO011298036.1_pt1 | contig 33661 bp, 25 predicted proteins | sample 8958161 | NCBI WGS metagenome assembly JADMIO01 (sample SAMN16585339, study PRJNA669376) | soil metagenome | isolation source: Crop rotation soil | place: USA: Cullars Rotation, Alabama | collected 2011 | reverse complement strand
GCCGCGACTTCAAGTCACGTGAATTCCAAGCTTCGGATCCCACTGTGCTGGAAAGGTGAGCGGCGGCCCGCACGTAGGCCGCGGCGGCGCGCCGGGGATCGCCGCCTCGATCGTAGTGCAGGGCGAGCAGCGCGGTGCTCGCGTCGCCCGATGCGCGCTCCTCGAGCCACCGGGCGATGACGAGGTGCAGCGGGCGCCGGATCTTCACGCTCAGCGTCTCGTAGGCCACCTCGTACATCGCGGAGTCGGCGAAGACGTACTCGCGCTCCCCGGGGAACATCGCCGGCTCGCGCGGGCGGATGAGCTGGCGGTGGCGAAGCCGCGAGAGGAGCCCGGCCTGCGTCGCATCGGGGGCGCTCCGGGGAGACGGACGCTGCAGGCGTTCGATGGCCCCCTCCCAGAAGGTCCGCCCGACCACGGCCGCCTGCGCCAGGATGCTGCGCGGCTCCGCTTCGAGGCGATCGAGGCGGGCCTGGGCGATCCCCTGCACCGTCGCGGGGAGGGCGAGCGCGCCGAGCTGCTCTTCCCGGATCGTCCAGTCGTCCTCGACGCGCACCTCGATCACGCCCGCGTCCACCAGGAGGTGGAGCGTCTCCACGAGGATCAGCGGGTGGCCCTCGGCGCGATCGACGAGCGTGCGCACGACCGAGGGCGAGAGGTTGGGGACGCGGCGCAGAAAAGAGCGGACCATCTCTTCCATGTGGCGGCGCGCGAGCGGAGCGAGATCGACGCGAGTGTTCGCCGCCTTTCCCTCGCCCCAGGCCGGCAGGCGCTCGAAGAGCTCGGGGCGCGCCGAGCACACCGCCAGCACCGGCAGGTCTTCCGCGCGGAGGAGGAGGTCGTCGAGCAGATCGAGGCTCGCGCCGTCCGCCCACTGGATATCGTCGCAGAGGATCACCATCGGGGCCGAGTCGGCGGCGAAGCGGAGCAGGCGCGCGGCCGCGGCGAAGATCCGCAGCTTCGCCGCGCTCCCCGCCTCGTCGAGCGACGTCTGCTCGGGCGCGTCGTGGTCCGAAGGGCGCGCCCCGAGCAGGATCGCGACCTGGCTGAGCGCGTCGTCGAGATCCGCCGGATCGAGCCCCTCGGCGAAGGGGTGAGGCGAGAGAGAGCTCTCGTGCTCCTCCCGTGCTCTCCAGCGTCTGCCGCGCAATCGTAGCCACCGCATCCCTCGCCGGAGCTTGTGCATCACCGCGGAGGGGGCGTCGCTCTCGAGGATCTCGAAGCGCCGCCGGACCATGGACGCGACGAGGCCGTAGCTGGTGCTCCGGAAGAGCGGCGAGCCCTGCGCCACCATCACCACGAAGTCTTCGCGGCGGAGGATCAAGCTCGAAAAGAAGCCCGCCAGCATCCGGCTCCGGCCGACCCCGGGGGCTCCGACCAGGGTGACGAGGCCGGCCCGCCGCTCGGACAGCATCGTCTCGAGCGCGTCGGTGAGGCGCAAGAGCTCGGTGGCGCGCCCCACGAGCTTCGTCTCCACTCCGTAGAAGTCGGACAGCGCCATCACCGGTCGGAAGGCGATCGGGCCCTGGACCCGGTAGACGGGCAACACCTCGCCCCGGCCCGCGACCTCGACGGGCGCGAGGGGCTCCACGTTGAAGAGGCCCACGACCTGCCGGTACGTGTCCCTCCCGATCACGATGGCCCCCTTCGGCGCGGTCTGCTGGAGCCTCGAGGCGAGGTTCACGGCGTCGCCGATTACCTTGATCCGCGGGTGCGCCGCGCCGCCAGCCGGCTCGGCGAAGACCCGCCCGGTGGTGATCCCGATCCGCGCTGTCAGCCGCGAGGCCCGGAGCGCCCACGGGAGCGCGACCCGCCCGATCGCGGCCTGGATGCGCAGCGCCGCGACGACCGCCCGCTCGGCGTCGTTGTCGGTCGCGCGCGGGACGCCGAAGAGGGCCATCGCCCGATCGCCCCCGGGGAGCTCTTCGAGGACCCCCCCCACGGCCTCCACCTGCTCCTTCACGGCGGAGGAGCAGTGGTCGACGATCTCCTTGACGTCCTCGGGATCGAGGCGCGCCGAGAGGCTCTGCGCTTCCATGAAATCGACGAACATCACCGTGCAGACGCGGTTCTCCCCCTTCACCGCCGCGACCGTCGGCGCGCGCTGGAGACCCAGGTTCGAGGATTCGCCCGACGGTGCTGTCGCGGCGAAGACGGTCTCCGCCGCGGCGATCGGCTTCCCCTGCGCGCCCGAGCCTGCCTGCGCGGTCACGAGGGCGGGCCACATCGCGCCCAGATCGCGGAACCGGAGATCCACCCTCGACGCGAGCGCGCGCGCGAGGACCGCCTCCACCGTGGGGCTCGCGCTCACCCCCCGCGCCGACAAGCTCGGCCGGGTGTGCTCTTCGATCGCCGCGGTGAGGAGCTGGATCACGTCGTTGCCCGCGAGGGCCGGCCGGCCGGAGGCCGCCTCGATGAGGATCAGGGCCATCGCAAAGACGTCTGTCCAGGTCCCGGTAGCTCCGTAGCGCTCGCTGAACTGCTCGGGGGCGCCGTACTGCGGGGTGAAGGGCTGGAGCGCGGCGACCGAGCGCGCGAGCGCGCCGCTGGTCACCGTGACCTCGGAGATCACCTTGGCGATCCCGAAATCGAGGATCTTCAGGGTGGTGCTGCTCCCGGACTTCGCGAGGAACAGGTTGGCCGGCTTGACGTCCCGGTGGGATACGCCCTCTTCGTGGGCGATCGAGAGGGCACCGGCGGCCGGCGCGAGGAGCTGGATCGCCGCGTCGAGGCCCCGTGGCGCCTCTCCCAGGGTGCGGCGGCGCTGGAGGTCGCTCGCCAGGGTCTCGCCCTCCAGCCACTCCATCACGATGTACGGCGTCCACTGGCCGTTCGGCGCGGTGGCGGCCCCGATGTCGAGCGCCTGGACGATGTTCGCCGTTCGGCGGGAGAGCCGGTGCAGGAGGCGCGCCTCCTCGAGGAATTTCGCGAGGAGGGCGTCGCGCTCCAGCCCGCCGGTGCCGGGCGCGATCCGGAGGCATTTGACGGCGATCGGTAGCTCGAAGCCGAGGTGGGTGCCGCGGTAGACGACGCCGAAGCCGCCCTCGCCCGCGACGGCTTCGATCGCGAACTTTTTGTCGATGAGCGACCCCACCCACCCGAACGGATCGGCCAGTTGCATTCCCGGCCAGTCTACGCCCGAACCCGGCCCGAGAGAAAGGGGACGAGGCTCGCGTCGGCGCGGACGGGGACGCGATCGGTCTCCGGGGGTGCGACGGCCGATCGAGCGCGGCTCGTTGCGCAAGGCTGCGCGAAGTGAGTGAGGCTTGCGCAAACTGAGCAACCCGCGAGTCCGCTCGGGAGAGCGCCGGGAACCCCACGATTTCTCGTGCCCTTTCCTTGCATGGGCAAGCCCTCGCCGATGGCACCGTTCCTGCTCCGCAGGGTCTGCCTCATGATCAACAGCACGACGCAGAACCTCGCGATTGACGTAGCCCCCTCCGATACCGGCGATCGCCTGGGCGTCCTCCCCGAGCGCGGCACGCGCGCCGAGGACGCCTACCACAGCATCCACGACGAGCTCCGGCGCGACGAGCCCTCCGGCTCCAACCTGGGCAGCTTCGTCACCCCGAGCATGGACCCGTGGGCCGAGAAGCTCATCGTCGAGAACCTCGGGAAGAACCTGGTTTGCAGCTCCGAATATCGCCAGTCCAAGGTCATCCACGATCGCCTGGTCGAGACGCTCGCGCTCCTCTACCACGCGCCGAGGTCGCTCCAGTACACCGGCACCGCCACCGCCGGCTCGTCCGAGGCGATCCAGCTCGCGCTGTTGGCCCACAAGTTCAGCTGGCGGAGCCGCCGCGCCGCCGAGGGGAAGGCCGGAGACCGCCCCAATATCGTATTTTTCTCCGACTCTCACGTGTGCTGGGATAAATTCGCGCGCTTCTTCGACGTGGAGGTGCGCAAGGTGCCGCTCCAGAGGATCGGCGCTGGCTACGGCTACTCGATCTCTTCCATCAAAGACCGGATCGACGAGAACACGATCTGCGTCGGCGCCGTCGTCGGGACGACCTATACCGGCGCCTGTCACCCCGTGGCGGCGATCAACGCCCTGCTCGAGGAGATCGAGGCGGAGCACGGCTGGGACATCCCGATCCACGTCGACGCGGCGACGGGCGGCTTCCTCCTCCCGTTCATGGCAGCCGGCGAGCAAATCGAGTGGGATTTTCGCCTCTCGCACGTGCGCTCGATCAATGTCTCGGGGCATAAATACGGCCTGGTGTTCCCGGGGATTGGCTGGCTCGTGTTTCGTGACTCGACCTGCCTGCCGGAGGAGCTCGTCTTCGACGCCCAGTACCTCGGCGGCTCGCTCGCCACCTTCACGCTCAATTTCTCCCGCAGCGCTGCCCCGATCATCGCCCAGTATTTCAACTTCGTCCGCTACGGCAAGGAGGGTTTCCGCGCCGTCGCCTCCCACTGCGGGAGGCTCGCCCGTATCCTCGGCGACTGGCTCTCGCAGGGGGGCAACGTGGAGCTGGTCTCCGATCTCGAGCTGCCGGTCGTGTGCTTCCGCCCGAGGGCCGGCTCCGGCGTGGATCCCTTCGAGCTGAGTCGCCTCCTCCGTACCCGCGGCTGGGTCGTGCCGGCCTATTCCATGCCCGAGGGCGGCGAGGGGGACACGATCCTTCGCGTCGTGGTCCACGAGCGCTTCGACTGGAGCATGGTGTCGGGGCTGGCGAGCGCGATCGAGGACACCTGTAACGAGATCCGCGGCGAGCAGCGCGACGCCCTCCGCCTTGGCCAGGTGAATTGAGCCATGCGCCCTTCGACCACCGCCGAGGCAGAGCTCCTCCGTGAAACGCTCCGAGCGGTGCTGCGCGGGCTCCCCTCCTTCCTCGCCTATGGCCATATCGGGCTGCTCGGGATCATCGATTGTCTGATGGTCGGCCCGCTCGGCGTTACCCCGCTCGCGGCCGTGGGGTTCGCCGCCAACGTGCTCGCTCCCTTCTACATCCTCGCCACCGGCGTCGCGTTCGCGCTCCCGCCGCTCATCGCCCGTGAAGGTCCGAGCCGCGGCGCGGCCGGCGCGGAGGCGCGGCTCCGAGAGTGCCTCTCTGCCCAGGCGCTCGTCGCCGGCCTGAGCATCGCTGTCCTGCTGCTCCTCTCGAGGCAGCTCGGCGTCTTCCGCCAGCCGCTCGACGTCACCCGGGAGGCGCGCCCGTACCTCATCGGGATGACGGTCGCGCTGATCCCCGTCTTCGCCTTCGCCGCCCTGCGCGAGTATGCGATCGCCCTGGGTCGCCCGATGGCGCCCGCCGCCTTTGCGACGGTGGCCATCGCGCTCAAGGTCCTGCTCGGCGCAGCGCTCATCCACGGGTGGGCCGGCGCGCCTCCGCTCGGAGCGCTCGGCGCGGCCCTGGCCACCTCGATCGGCTATGGCACCGCGGCCCTGCTCTTCGCGCTCTCTCTCGTGCGCCGCGGCCTCCTTCCCTGGTCGCGCCCGGCGCGAACGGCCGCGCGCGGGCAGCGGTCCTTCACCGGGGAGTTCTTCGCGCAGGGCCTGCCCGTGTCGCTGCAGCAGCTCTTCGAGATGGGCGCGTTCTATTTCGCGGGAATCATGAGCGGGTGGCTGGGCGAGCGCGCGCTCGCCGGCCACCACATCGGCCTCGGCGTCGTGAACGGTGCGGCCCTGCTCTCGCTCGCCATCTCGCAGAGCACGTCCGCGCAGGTGAGCCGGCGAAGGACCGCCCCCCGCGGCGCCGCCGCGCGCGTCGTCGTCGGCGGCGCGGCGCTCTCGCTGGCGGTCATGTCCATCGTCGCCCTGGTCCTCGTCCTCGCGCGGGGAACGCTCTTTCGCGCCGCGCCGGGGGTCGAAGCGCTGGCGCTGCTGGTGGCCCCCGCGCTGCTCGCCGACGGCGTGCAGATGACCCTCACCGGCGCGCTGCGAGGGCTCCTCGATACCAGGTTCCTCTCCCTCGTGACGTTTGGATGCTGGTGGCTATTCTGCCTCCCGCTCGCGTATGCGCTGGCGTTCGTGCGGGGATACGGCGTGTATGGCATCTGGGCCGCCCTCGCCGCGACGCTGCTGGTCAGCGCGGTCGTCCTCGCGGCCAGGCTCGCGTACCTCGTCCGAGGGGGGCGCCCTCGGAGCGTCGCTGAGCCTTGCAGGAAAACCACGCTCATCCCTCTCGCCCCGGAGACCTGAGAATGACGACCCTGCGAGGCCTCTCGGACGTGCGCGCGTTCTTCCAGAACAATCGCGCGCCGCTCTTCTATGTCTGCACCATCCCCTATAACCTCCTCGGGTTGCGGCGCTGGGTGGATAACCTGTTCTTCCTCGCTGCGGGAGACTTCTTCGACGGCGCTCTCCCCGGATCGTACGCCCCCGAGCACCTGGAGCCCGAAGGCGATGACAGCTTCGAGCGAATGAACGTTCGGCTGCTCTCCGATCCCGGGGTCCAGCGGTTCATCGCCGACAAAGGCCCCGGCGGGAAGGCGCTGTTCCTCATGTTCGATGAGGAGAGCGAGGCGCGGGCGCGGGCGCTCGGGCTCGAGGTCTGCTTCCCGACAGCCAGGCTCCGGCGGGGCCTCGACGACAAGCTGGCGACGACGCGAATGGGCGACGAGGCTGGCGTCCGCTCGGTCCCTCACGTCCTGGGGCGAGTCAGCAGCTATGCGGCGCTGCGGGGCCTCGCCGCGCACCTCGGCCCCGACCTCGTGATCCAGCTCCCCTTCGGCGACTCCGGCCAGACCACGTTCTTCGTCTCCGACGCCTCGGACTACGCTCTTCACGCCTCGATCATCGAGGGCGCGCCCGAGGTGAAGATCATGAAGCGGATCCGCTGTCGGGAGGCGGCGATCGAGGCCTGTGTTACCCGGCACGGCGTGGCCATTGGGCCGCTCGCCACCGAGCTCGTCGGCTTCCCCGAGCTGACACCGTATCGGGGCGGATGGTGCGGTAACGAGATCGGCAAAGGCCTCTTCGACCCCGCGATCGTCGACGCGGCGGTGGACGTGACGCGGCGATTCGGCGAGCGGCTCGCGGCCACGGGATACCGGGGCATCTTCGGGCTGGACTTCCTCCTCGACGAGGACACCGGCGAGCTCTATCTCGGCGAGCTGAACCCCCGGATCACAGGGTTGACACCGTTGACCACCCAGGTCGCCGACGAGCTGGACTGTATATCGCCCCTGCTCCTGCACCTCCTCGAGTGGTCCGGCGTCGACTACGACGTCGACCTCGCCGCGCAAAACGAGCGCTTCCGGAGGCTCGAGGGCACCCGCGGGGTTAGCCAGCTCATCATCAAGCAAAGCGCGGAGGCGAAGGGCGCCGTCAACCACGCGCCGCCGAGCGGCATCTGGCGGCTCGACCCGGGCGGCGGCGCACGCTTCGTGCGGCCTGCGTTCGAGCCGAGCGCGATCGCCGCCGAGGACGAGGCGCTCGTGGTACGCACCGTGACGGAGGGCGCGGCCCGAGCGCGTGGAACCTGCCTGGCGCGCTTGATCGCGCCTGGTCGGATGATGACCGCCGAGCACCGGCTCGCGCCGCGGGCGCGGGCGTGGATCGACGCCGCGGTCGGCGCGTTCAGGCTCACCCAAACGGGCGCAGGAGGTTGAATCCGTACCTGGAGAGCTCCACTTCTTTCGTGTCGGGATAGTGCAAAAGACGAGCCTTTTGCCGAACTCTTCCCGGTAAACCTTGGCGACGCTCGTAAGGAGGATCGAGATGCTGAATAAATTTCAAACGATGGGTGGTTTCCTGGGGGCGTTCGTGATCGGGTTTGGTGGGCTAGTGGGCGGCGCCCTCGGGTGCGGGGGCTCGTCGCCGGCCACGACGAGCACGGTGGGAGGTGGCAATACCGGTGGAGGCGGCGGCACGGGTGGGACAGGCGGTGGCGGCGATGGCGGAGGAGGCGGGAGCCTGGCGACCCTCGATGTCCTCGTGAATGACATGCCGTACGAGGGGCTCGTCCTCCCCGTCCCCGCGCTCGCCAACGCGCGGGTGCTCTTCGACCCGCCCGGCGGCGGCGCCCGGCAGGAGGCGATGAGCGACGCGACCGGCCACGTACACTTCACCGGCATCGACTGGTCGAAGGGGAGCGGGAGGCTCACGGCCATCGGCGCCGACACGAAGGCGCTCTATTCGCTCCTCGACATCAACCCCGACACCATGGCGAAGAACGCCACTCTTGGGCCGCCGCCCTCGAGCTTCGCCGGAGGGAAGGCGGACGCCTATCTCTTCCTGTTCGAGAGGCACTGGGCGCCGAAGCTCGTCTCCCTCAGCGGCAACCTGCAGAACGCCAAGCCCCAGGGCTCCGTCATCGTCTCTCCGACCGTCCCCGGATCGGTCGGGTTCGAGGTCGAATCGAAGTACGATATCCTGGTCCTCGCCGACACGCCCTTCTCGCTGATCACCGACGAGCGGGTGTACCTGCAAGGGCCGGGGAAGGGGTTCGAGGTCAGCTCATCGACGTGGAGCCGCTTCGACGTCGCGGCGTTGAGCGCAGCGGGCACGAAGGATCTCGATCTCACCGCCGGCACGCCGATCACGCCGATCGCGATGAGCGGGACGATCGTGCCCCCGGGCGGCGCGAGCGGGCCGTTCGCCGAGGCGATTCAGGCGCACGTGTACGTCCGGTGCATCGGGTCCGCGGCCATCTGCGGGGTCACCCGCAAGACGCAACCGACCGCGGACGGCGCCGCCTGGAACTACGATCTCGAGTACGTGCCCCTCGACGGGTTCACGCCGATCCGGCTCGGGGTGATCGCGTTCAACAACGATCGCGTGTCGATCACGGTGCGCGACGGCGCGCCCGTCGCGGACGAGTCCTTCGCGGAGTTCGTCGTTCCCCCGGTGATCACCAAGCACGGTCCCGGCCTGCTCGATCCGATCGTGCTCGAGCCGCTCAGCGACGCGCTCGCGCGCATCAACGCGCTGGACCCGGCGACCGGGCTCCTGGCCTGGCAAATCGACAGCCTCGACCGGTCCGTTACTCAAATCAATCTCCCGGAGCTTCCCGCTGACGTCGCGGCAAAGCTGCCAGCGACGCTGCGCGCCGTGATGCTGGGCCTCGGGATCGCCGGGTACGACCCGATCCAGGCCAGCTTCCGTCAGTATAGCTATGGTAAATCGTTCAACTTGCAGAAATAAGGCGCGGCGGAGCACACCCTCTCTACGGCTTGACGGGGGAGATGGGCGGAGGCGGGCTCAGCTTCGAGCTCAGGACCGCGCAGGTGGGATCCGGGGTCTCGCAGCCGCAGACGTTCCCCTTACTGCCGTCGAAGGTGAACGGCGGTTGGCCCTGGTCCCGCTCGCCGTCGAGGTCGACCTTGTTGCACTGGACGGCGCTCGAGATAAGGAGGACGGCCGCGCTGATGTTGGCGATGCCGGCGCGACTATTGGACTCGATCCGTGTCTCGGTGATGGTGGCCCTGGCCGGCTTGCTCGCGGCGGACGGGAGGGTGGAGATCACCAGGATTCCATCTCCATGCACCCCGTCGCCGTTGGGCTGGGTCTCGCGCACGAGGGTCGCCTCGATCGTCGCGTCCGCGTTGAGGACGGCCACGCCGACCTCACGGTTTTTCTCCACGACGGAGGCGCGGAGCGTCAACGACGGGCGCTCCTCCCCACTCGTGCGAGATTGAAGCACGATGCCAACCCCGTAGCCCCCATCGATCTCGGGCTGGGTGTCGCGCACGATCGTCGCCTCGATCGTCGCGTCCGAGCCGTCGACGAACACGCCGATGTCATGGTTATTTTCCACGAGGGAGGTGCGGAGCATCAACATCGAATGCTCCTCCTCAATTGTGCCAGGTTGAATCACGATGCCATCCCCGGAGTGCCCGTCGCCCTCGGGCTGGGTGCCGCGCACGATTGTCGCCTCGATCGTCGCATCCGAGCCGTAGACGAACACGCCGACGTCATGGTTATTCTCCACGAGGGAGGTGCGCAGCGTCAACGCTCCGCGCTGGCGCTTGTATGGGCCGTCGTGGGGCAGCGCCTCGCGCTCGCCGTATATTCTCTCCTGGAGCACGATGCCGCGTCCGTACTGCCCGTCGCCGTTGAGCTGGGTGTCGCGCACGATCGTCGCCTCGATCGTCACGTCCGAGCCGACGACGAACACCCCGACGTAACGGTTATTTTCCACGACGGAGCTGCGGAGCGTCACCCTCGAGCGCGCGTGACTGCCCTCGTTATCGAAGACGACGATGCCCATGCCGGAGTTCTCGCTGCTCAGCGGCTGGGTGTCGCGCACGATCGTCGCCTCGATCGTCGCGTCCGCGCCGAAGACAGCCACGCCGACGTGGTGGTTACGTTCAACGAGGGAGGCCCGTAGTGTCAACGTCCCGCGCTGGCGCGTGAACGCGCCCTCCTGGACAATGAAGCCATGTCCGTTTGTTCCATCGCCGAGCGGTTGGGTGTCGCGCACGATGCTCGCCTCGATCGTCGCGTCCGAGCCGGCGACGAACACCCCGATCGAATGGTTGTCCTCGAGGAGCGAGGCGCGGAGCGTTACGTTCGCGCGCTCGAGCGTGATGTCGGAGTCCCTGATCTGGACGCCGGCTCCAGACCACCAGTCGCCGACGGGCTGGGTCTTGCGCACGACGGTCGTCTCGATGGTCGCGTCCGAGCCGAAGACGGCCACGCCGGCCTCATGATTGTCGTCGATGAACGAGGTGCGTAGCAAGAGGCGCGCGCGCCCGTAGGTGTCGCGCCCCGCGGCCTGGATGCCGGTTCCGAACAGCCCATCGCCGCGCGGTTGGGTCTTGCGTACGACGGTCGCCTCGATGGTCGCGTCCGCGCCGTAGGCAGCCACGCCGACCGCCCGGTTCTGCTCGAGGAGCGAGGCGCGGAGGGCCAGCGTGCCGCGCCCCTCGGGCCGGCTGTTGAGCACGATGCCCATTCCCCCCGTCTCCTCGCCGCCGGACTGGGTGTCGCGGATGACGGTCGCCTCGATGGTCGCCCGTGCGCCGAGGAGGGACACGCCGGCCTTCGTCGTCGCCTCGATCAGCGACGAGCTCACCGAGATGATCGGCGGCGAGACAAGCGGGCTTTGCGCCTGGATTCCAGTGCTGCCGGTGTTATGAATCCAGACCCGATCGACGATGAGCTCGCTGGATCCATCCACGAGGATGCCGCGCGCTGGCCCGGTGATCGCGAGCGAATGCACCTCGACGGCCTTGGACGTCGTTATTGAAAAGGTGCGGTTCACTTTCCCGGTGCCCACCACCTCGACCAGGGCAGGACACCTCCCCCACACCTTCACCGCCCCCTCATGGATCCAGGGATCTTCCAGGTAGGTCCCCGCCGCCACCGCCACGGTAGCGCCCTCCTGGGCGTGGTCGATCCCCTGCTGGATATGCTTCCAAGGCTGCGACTCCGTCCCGTTGCTGTCGTTCCAGGGGTAGGCCGCGTTCACATACTGGGTCTTCTCGTCGACCGGGATCGTTCCATAGTCGCCGACGCCGCAGGGGGCGACCTCGTGACATTGAGCGTCCCCTGGGACGGCCATCTGCCCTGGTGGGCACGGGGCCTCGGGGAGAAGGGGAGTGCAGCCGCCTTGCCCATCCGCTGCGAAGCCCTGGGCGCAGGCGTCGGGCGGCACCCCGGGCGGAGGGAGGTCCGGCGGTAGCCCTGGGGGCTGGACGTCCGGCGGTACCCCGGCCGGTTGACAGGTGCCGCCGTCGATCGGCATCTCCCCGGGAGGGCAGGTGACCTGGCCCGCGTCCAGAGGACCGGTGCCGGGCGCGTCTTCGTTCGGACCGCAGCCCAAGAGCGCGAGGGCGAGCGCGAAAGCCCTGTACCTCGTCACGGCGTCCCCCCGTCGACCCCGGAAGGAGGCGGTCCGTTCTTCGCGATCGAGGCGCGGGAGGCGGCCCGCTGCCAGGCCTCGATGAGCCTCGTGAAGCCGTTCACCACCGCGTGGAAGCTCTCGCTCTCGGCCCGCTGCGTCGCGCTCCGCGTCGTCCCGGCGGCGGTCCGGAGGAAGGCCTCGAGCGGGGGTGTCAGGATCCTCGACCAGGCATCCCGCGGCGTGGCGGCGCTATAGGCGCTGAGCACCCCTATCGATTTGCCGAGCTTGTCGATGCCGTCGGAGAGCGCCTTCGGATCGAGCTTGCCGGCGGTCACCGTGGCGACGATCTCCCGGGCGTCCTCGATCGCGGCCCGAGCGAGCCACTCTCCCTGCTCCATCGTCGCAGGGCCTTTGAAGTGAGCGGTTCGAAACGAGGCGAGCGCGACCCCGAGATCCTCGTGGAGCTTATCGAGCTTGGGGAATCCAGCGATCAATCGGGCATGGAGCTCGCCGCCGAGGGCGAAGTTGTCGCGGGTGTACTCCCCTTTTTGGTAGTATTCGCTCGCCGCGGCGAAATCCTTGCCGAGCTGCACCGCGAGCGGGGCGTAGGCGGCGACCGCGGTGTCGACGTCGCCGAAGCTCGGATCGACCAGGCTCACCGCCATCGTACAGGCGCGGGCGCTCCTCTCGTAAGGCACCCGGGGGGGCGTGGGGGCCTGAGCTTGACCGTTGCCCGGACTGGTCGTGCCAGCGGCGGCGAATCCCGGGATATGGCCCTTGCCAGGCCGGCTCTTGCCGAGCTTCGCCAGATAATCTTCGCGGGCCTGGAGGAGGACGAAGGTTTCATAATAGCAGACGTCGACGCGGTACCGCTTCATCACCTCGGGATCGATCTTGGCCAGCGGGGAGAGCGGGGCCGGCCGGGAGGTCGGGATCTCGACGAGGACACTGGGCGCCTCGGCGGGGGCGCTGCGCGCGAGCTGGGTGCAGATCCTAGTTTGTATTGGACTTCGCCGCCGTTTCAAAGCGCCCCAGTGGATCGCGCTCACGCGGCTTTCTTGACCTTGGCGTCGTGAGTTCGGGTGGGCACGGGCTGCGACCGCAGGGTGACCCTGGGCTTCGCGGCCAGGAAGCGAGCGAAGTCGTCCCATTGGTCGTTGATGAGGATGCACCGGAGGAGCAGGACGGCCTCGGCGCGATCACGGCTCCAGCGCATTCCGGGTCCGTCGAGGCGTACGCCGACGAGATGTCGAACGGCACCCTCGACGATCCCGCTGCCGATATCCAGACCTTCCTGTCGAAGCCGGTGGTACTGGAGGCGCGTGGCGTGCTTGGTGAAGTGGGCGAGGATTTTCTCGAGCACGTCGCGACGGTACTTGTTGCCGGGACCGGTGCGCGGCGTCGCGTCGAGGATGACGCGGAGCTCGGCAAGAACCTCGTCGAGGTGCCCGAGGCGCAGGCGCTTCTTTTGCGCAGCGACCCAGGCTTCGAGATTCTTGCGGTTCTTGCGATGAAGCGTCTTGCCTGCCTTCCACAGCTTCTCGACAATGTGGTACCAATCCACGCACATATCGGCATCGGGGAAGTACGTCGCTTGAAGATCCCACAGGACCTGCGCGCCGTCGCCAATAAAGAGCACCTTGGAGAACTTGGCCGTCCCGTAGCCGCGCTTCTTGGCTTCACTCAGCAACCCCACGAAGAGAGCCTTGTAGCTCTCGAACGTGGCGTACACGCGCTTGTTGATCGGTCCTTCCAGTCCGTCTTTCGTGCGCGCGAGCGTGTAGAGCACCCCGACCGCCGCCATCTTGGCGTTCTTCGACTTCGTGCCTGTCGTCCGACGGGGTCGCGGATGTTCGCGCCGCCGCGCGCGCCGTCGCTGTCGCACCGTCCCGCTCTTGCTGCGCCGATGGGGCTGGGTGCGACGCCGGTACTCGCGACTCGAGATGGCCGGTGCTCCCTTGCCGTCGGCAAGGATCATGAGCACTTCGCCGTCGTTCTCCGGCGGCGGTGCCTGGTCGAGAAAGGGGCGCGCCTCTGCTCCGACACCATCGACCATGCGCAGCGTCGCTCGCTGGCTCGGAGCCCACTCAAAGAGGTCGCCAAAGGTCTTCCGCGCTGCGGCGAACGCCATCTGCGCGCACAGCTTCGTCAGCGTCAGGACGACGAGCAACGAAAACCCTGTGCAGAGGCCGATCTCGCGGTTGACGGGAAGGTCCCGTGCCAGGCGTGGCCACCCGACGCGTCGCCCGACCGGCGTCTCGAACCCGACCTTGCCGAAGCGGGTACCGACCTCGGTGGTCTCGACGCCGACGATCGCGTAGTCCTTGCCCTCGTGCTCGTAGCGCGCGAGGCGAGGTCGGCCCGCCTGTCGCGCCAGATTCAGCACGATCAGCGCTCGCCCCAGCGCGAGCAGCTGCGTCCAGAGCGACGCCTCCACCACGGCAAGCGCTTGCGGCCCCGCCGTATCCGCCGTCGAGAGGATTCGTGTAAATATCGCCTGGACTTCTTGTCTTGCCTGATCGAGACTCGCCATTGGGGCCCGTTCTGTGGTTGGAAATTCGTGTCGCAACCGAATATCTGCCCGGAACAGGTCCCGCTTTGCAAGCCCCTCGACGTAACCGATCGATTTTGCTCTAGTTTTTACGATTCAAACTGGGAACTGCACCCGCGCGAGCTCGACGATGGGCGGGCTGATGATCGGCTCGGGCCGGGGCGGTGGCGTCTCGGCGCCGCAGGAGGCCGATCCGAGGAAGAGGAGGGCGAGGAGCGACGCCCGCCGGGGCGCGGGCGATGCAGGGCGATGGGTGTGGAGATTCAAGGGAGACCTCCCTTGTAGATAGATCAGCACGGCATAGAGCATAGCATAGGCGATGTTCGCGAGATCCCAGCGCGTGAATACGCTCGTACGCCAGGGGCCGACGAGCATCAGCAGCTCGACTCCGACGATGAAAAATGTCGCCTGTTGGGGGATGGTGAACGGCTGCTTACGTGCAATCCAGGTGAGGATCGAACCACTCGCGACGACCAGCGAAGCGAGCTGCATCGCGAGGTAGACGCGAGGGGTCACGCTTTGCCTGAGGGGTCGAGCAGATCGATCGCGAGCTTTACCGCCTCGTAGGCTTTCGGGTAGCGTGGCTCGTCGGGTTGGGCAGCGATCAGGTCGCGGATTTGGCTTAGTTCCTCACGGAAGACAGCAGCAATTCGACCAGGGTCGGGCGGCTCGATGGGCATGCCCGGAAGCTACTCGCCTCCCCGGGGTCCCGTCCATAACGGGATCTTTCGTGGCGAAGACCAGCAGCCTGAGCCTGCCGTTGGCAAGGAGCAACGTCTTCCCTGGCTCCTCCATGGCCACCTTGCAGACCCACACCGCGCAGCTACCCTGAACCCCGGATCGTAAAACCGCAGAAACGCCCACGAAAAAGCTGAATCCCCGCCAGGATGCTCAGCCCAGAACGGAGGGTTTGCGATGGCCACGCCCGAGAATCGAATCGTCCGCCGCGCCGCCGCGCGCCTCGCGACCGACATCGATCACACCCTGCCCGAGCAGGTCCAGCACCTCCTCGCCGGCCAGGACACCCACGCCTGGGCCACGGGAAAACGCTTTGGCGCCGACCAGTCCGTCGTCGTCACCATCGCCGGCTACCTCATCGGCGCAACCCACGCCGCCTGGGCCCTCTGCGTCGACCCCGCCTCCCCCGTGCACCGATTCCCCACCGAACCCGAAGGGACCGCCGTCGCCCAGGCCATCCTCGACAAGCACATCCGCGCCGTCGTCGCCGCGCCCGAGAGCATCCCCGGCTACGTCCGCGACGAGGTCATCGCCGCCTGCATCGAGGAGACCCTCGCCGAGGCGGGGCGTCACGAGCCTCGAGCCTGAGCCAGGATCGGCGACCGGATCATCGCCGCCCGGAAGCAGGAAGCGCGGGCATCCCCGCCGTTCAGAGAGAAGCCGTCCGTCGAGCTTGGAAAGATCAGGCGCGAACTCTACGATGCCTGGAATGCAGGACGCGGGAGCACAGACGACGAAGAACATGGCGTTCGAGCTCACCGGGAGCCTGCTCACCGTGGTTCACAACTCGAACCCTCCCAGCGATCGAGAGTGGAGCGAGTACGTCGTCCTGACCGCTCGAATGTTGGATGAGGCCGAGACCAGCTCATCCAAGGCGCGGCAGTTGGTCATCACCAGCGGCGGGGGGCCGAGCCTCCTCCAACGGAAGGCGCTCTACGACGCAGCCCGAAAACGCACCTGTCAGGTCGCGGTCGTCTCCAGCAACGCCTTCGTCCGCGTCATCGTGACCGCGATCCGCGTGGTCAACCCGCTCGTGCAATCGTTTCATCCGGATCATACGGGCGAGGCGTTTCGCTTCCTCCAGATCACGGACACGAGGGCGGCCAGCCGGAGGATCGAGCAGCTCCGCGCCCAGGTCAGCGAAGGGAGGACCACCAGCATCGCCCGTTGATCCGGGAGGAGGTGGTCCCCCGTGCACCCCGGTTTCCCCGGTGCTCCCGCCTCGCTCTCCCGAGCTATCTTCCGCGAATGTCCTCCTCTCGCTTCCCCCTCGTCGCGCTGCTCCTCCTCTCCCTCTCCGCCTGCAGCGGCGACGACAGCGGCGATCCCGGAGGAGCAAGCTGCGCCCAGGCCAACCGACCGGTGGTCGTCATCAGCGGATCGTCCCCGATGATGAGCGGCATCACGAGCCTCGAGGTGATGCTGGCGTTCAGCGCCCCCGTCCAGGGCGTCGTCGCCAACGACACCGTCACGGCGACCGGCGGAGCCGCGACGATCGCCAAGGTCTCAGGTGGGTCCAGTGACTACACCGTGACGATCGCTGGCCTCACCGACGGCGGCATGTACACGTTCCGGGTCGATCCCCAGGGAAAGAAGGGCGGCGCCATCACCACCACCGCCTGCGACCTTCCCCTCAGGCAGGCCGCGGTGGTCGATTTTTCCGTCCCTGCACCGATGAAATGAGTAGACCTGCGTGAAATTCTGGACGCTCATCCCTGGCACGACTCGATCGCAGGCGATAACGGTAGAAGGATGGATCCGCAGACCGCTCTCTAGCGTACCCTCTGTCAAGGCCGATGTTGCACGCTGACGTCCATTCTCACCTCGACCAAATCGTCGCCCGGATTGTCTTGTCTCCCCAGGTGATGGACGAGGAGCGCGCCGCCTCCGAGAGCGGCGCCGACAGCGGCTGTACCCTCTGCGCCCGCGCCCTCGTGAACGCGGGCGATGCCTGCGTCGACTTTGCCGTGGCCGAGGCGCCCCCGGCCCCGCCAGCCGCGCGGCTGCGCGAGAGCATCCTCCGCAGCGCCAGGGGGCGACGCGCTCCGGTTCCTCCGCGCGCGCTCCCTGCCCCGCCGCCCAGCCGCTACCCGCCTGATCCGAGCGCGAGCGTGGGCCGCCTTCACATCGGGGGGCGCGGCGACGCCGAGCGCACCGTCGAGATCGATGCGCTCGGCGCCCTCGAGCCCCACGAAGATGAGACCACGCCCCGCCTCTTCGCCCAGCTCGAGCGGCTGATCCGCTTCCCGGTCCTCTTCGTCAGCATCGTCCGGGGCGAGCGGGTCGGCTACCGCGTGCAGCGGGGGCTCGATCCCAAGCTCGCCGAGTCCCGCCAGATTCGCCGGGAGATGTCGTACTGCACCCACACGGTCGACACCGGGGCCCCGTTCATCGTGCAAAACGCCGGGGCCGAGGCCTTCTTCCGCGGCAGCCGGATGGTGCGCCGCCTCGACTTCAACGTCTACGCGGGCGTGCCGCTCTGCACCTCGCGCGGCGTGACCATCGGCACCCTCTGCGCGCTCGATTATGCGGCCCGCCCCGTCTCCAGCGAGGTGATCCGGATGCTCGAGCTCTTCACCCGGCCCGTGCTCGCCGAGATCGAGCGCTCCCGCCGCGTCCCGTTCAGCGACGAGCCTGGAGTCCACCCCCTCGGCTGGTTCCACGAGCTGCTCTCGATCGAGCTCGCCCAGAGCCGCCTCCGCGCCCAGCCTTCAGCGCTGATCGCGGTCCCCGGGCCGGCCTCCTCCGTGGTCGCGCTCGCCCAGGAAGACGAGAGCCTCGGCCGGCTCGACGCCTCCACCGTAGGCCTCCTCCTCCCGGGGGTCGATCCTACCGCCGCCGAGGCGCGGGCCTCGGCGATCCGGGCGAACCTCACCGCCCAGGGTCTCCCCTCGGGCGGGGTGCGCCTCGCGCTCACCTCGGTAAACCTCCCCGACGCCACGACCTGGGTCTCCTCGGCGACCTCCGCCTCCTCCGCCCAACTCCCCGCTCTGTGAGCCACCCCGCAGATTTCTCTCGCCTCGACGCGCGAACGGGCGACAATCTCCCCTCGGGTCGGCTAGCCTGCCGCCCTGTTCGTCGGGCCGGCATCGGCAATCAGGGAGTTTTATGCGGATCCTCGTGTGCGAAGACCAGGACGCGATACGGCACATGATCGAGACGCTGGTATCCGCCAGCGGGCACTCGGTGGTCGGCGTCGCGCTCGGGGCCAAGGCGGTAGAGCTCGCGCTGTCCGAGCCCTTCGATATCCTGCTCCTCGACCTGATGCTGCCCGGGTCGCTCGACGGCTTCGAGGTCTGCAAGCGGGTCCGGGCCGAACCGTCCATCCAGGATCTGCCGATTTTCATCATCAGCGCGATGGACGATCCCGAGTCCAGGGCCCGGGCGATGTCCCTGGGGGCCACCGCCTTCTACGGCAAGCCCTTCCGACCCCTGGAGCTGCTCGGAGAGATCAACAAGTTCGCGCGCCGGCCCGCTCCTCGAGCGTAACGCTGGACACCGGGCACCATCAGGCTACATGGGTGGGCCGATGAACGCGATCCTTCGATCCCGGGCTTTCGTTGCTCTGTCGCTCGTGCTCGCCGCCGGGTGCGCCGACAAAACCATGGTCTCCGCCGACGCGGGCGAGGCGCTCGACGCCGGGCCCGCCAAGCCGGTGCTCGGCGGAAAGCTCGGCGCCGCCCTGGCCGCGGCCGAGTCCCAGCAGGGCCGCCCCCAGGGCGGGTCCAACGCGGCCAAAGACGGCCCGCCCGAGAACGGGATCTTCCCGCCCGGCGGGGCCGACGCGGCGCTTGCTCCCTCAGCGCCGCCGAAGATCGAGGTCATCAACGACGGCAGCGAGCCCCGGGTGGCCCTCGCTCTCGCCCCGGTCGGTGACGAGCAGAAGACGACCATGACCGTGGGCGTGCAGCTCGCGCAGGGCCCGCTCCCCGGCGTCGACTTCGAGCTGGCCTTCAAAATCGACCGACCCAAAGACAAGGACAAGGTCGACCCGCAAGGGTCGCTCCCTATCGTCGCCAGGGTCATTTCGGTCGAGCCCCCCAAAGAGCTCGCGCGCGGCCTCCCCAAGGAGCTCGTCGATTTCTTCTCCAGGTTCAAGGGCAGCGAGCTCCGCTATCAGCTGAGCCCCAAGGGCGTGGTCAGCGGCCTCACCGCGACCGTCTCCAAGGACGTCGAGGCGGCCAAGGTCGAAGACGGAATCCGCACGATGGGCGACATCACGTTCCGCGCCATGGTCGACTCCTTCATGATGATGAACGTGCCGCTGCCCGACAAACCGGTGGGCGTGGGCGGCTATTGGATCGTCACGGACCGGGGCACGTCGTTCAACATGGACGTGGTGCGCTACCGCGTCTTCCACGTTCAGAAGATCGACAAGGGGCAGGCGGCGCTCACCGTCGACATTCGCCAGTACTCGGTGAAGGAAGAAATCGATCTCGGCGCCCTGGCCAAGGGCACCAAGTTCAAGCTCGATCGCTTCGATTCCCAGGGCAAAGGCGTCGCAGCCTGGAGCTCGGCGACGATCCTCCCCCCGGGCGACGAGGTGAGCGTGCGGGTGATGATGGCCCCGGCCGGACAGCGCGGGGCGATCCCCCTCGCGGTCGGCGCGAAGACCAGCGAGCCCGAGAAGAGCGAGAAGACGGACAAGAAGAAGTAGCTCTTCAGTCCTGCTCGCCCGCCGCCGCGCGCAGCCGCTGGGCCTCGGCCAGCCGATCGCCCAGCGTGACGCGGAGCTGCTTGAGATCGTAGCGGTGCGGCCGATCGCCCTCGGCGAGCGAGGCGATCTCGAGGGCGATCGCGTCGGCGTGCTCGCGCGGGCGCGCCGGGATCTTGAGCAGCTCGCCGAGCTTGGTGAGCGCGGCCGACTCCTTCTCGTGGACCTCGCCATCGAGCCTCGTCATCCACGAGGCGACGGCGTAGACGAAGAGGCGATCGGCCTTGGACATCGTGCTCCGATCGATCGTCGCCAGATCGACCGGGCTCTTGGTCGCTGCTTCGATCTCGGCGATCTCCTCGATCTCCAGGCCCTCTTCCAGGGCGGTGCGGACGATGGCGTCCGCCTCTTCTTCGTCGAGCTTACCGTCGGCCCAGCCGATCGCGGCGAGGGCCAGGAACACGTCACGTCCAAGTCGATTTCCGCTCATGCGGAGCACGATACAATAGCCGCGCCCGCCTGTCTCAGGAGGGCGAGCCCGGGCGGCGACCTGGCCAGAAGGGCGAGGTGAAGCGGCGCACGGCCGCGAAGGGGCGGAGGCTCTGCCCCTCGTCCACCAGGATCCGGACCCGGGGGCCCGTCTCCACCACGAGCGGGCCCGGGTGGTCGTGGACGTCGCCGTCGCACATGTACCGGACCACGCCCGAGCGGGCCTCGAGCACGGCGCGGCGGGCGATCCGGTCGTAGGTGTGGGCGTCGCCCATGGGCCGGGCGCGCCAGACGTCGGGCAGGCTGCGGACGAAGCCCACGGCCGAGGTGTGGATGCCGAGCAGGTGGAAATGGCCCGGCGCCTCGTTCCAGCGGTAGAAGGCGCGGAAGCCGAGGCTCACCCGATCGACCGTGGAGGCGCCGATGGCCAGGTAGTCACGCTCCGGGAAGACGGTACCGTCGTCGAGGGTGACCCGGCCTGCCCAGCGCTCGGCCACCGGCGTGGGCTTACCCGCGACGACCAGGGCGCTCGCCTTGAGCAGCACCTCGGCCGCCCAGGCGGCGTTGCGCTCGGGCGCCTTGTTGTACTCGGAGATAAAGCCGTAGATCGCCCCGGTGCCGAAGATGAAGCCGTAGTGATCGCCGATGCGGAGCACGTGGCGCTCGACCGAGCAGAGCGGCTCGGTGCCGCGCTCGGCGTAGCGGGCGATGAGCTCGGAGAGCAGACCCTCGGGGCCTCCCCGCGGGACACCGACCGAGTTGGCGACGGTGTTGAACGTGCCGCCGCGGAGGAAGGCCAGCGCGGGCAGGGGCTCGCTCTCGTAGGCGTCGAGGAAGCCGGTGATCGTGACGTGGTTGGTGCCGTCGCCGCCGGAGATGCCCAGGACGTCGATCTGGAGCTTGCGAAAGTCTTCGGCGATGCGCGCCAGATCGTCCCGGGTGTTGGCGGTGCGCACCACGCCGTGATCGCCGAGGGTGCGGGCCAGGCGGAGCGCGGCGCCGGGATCGTGGAGGTTCTGCCGCGAGCGGGGGTTGAGGACAACGCCGATGCCAGCCATGATCCGTGCTTTAGCCTTTTTTGGCCGCGCCGGAGCGACGTTTCCGCTGCGTAGTTACTTACGCCCCTTGGGGGACTTCCAGCGGGGCTCGAGGTGGGTGCGAATGATGTCGGCCATCAAACCGAGGTGGGCGCAGTGGTCGGGCTTGTCGTCGCCGGTGTAGCCGCGCATGTGGAAGCTGCCCTTGTCGAAGCGGTCGATCATGTCGAGGCCGAGCACGTCTTGCCGGTTGGCCTTCTTGGGGCGGCCGTGGAGCTGGCCGACCACGTAGCTGGCGACCTCGGTCGTCGAGGCGTACCCCGGGGGGATGATCGACGAGTGGCTCATGAACATGAAGGTCTGCTTGGCGGCGGCGCGCTTGGCGTAGGAGACGAAGGGGCTGATCTGGTCGGTCTTCAGCGTCTTCGCCTGCTCGTCGATGTAGCCGGTGTGGAGCGAGTCGAGGAGGATCACCGCGTCGATCTTCTTGCCGCCCGTCTGGCGGAGGATCTGCTCGATGGCCCCGTAGCCGGCGCTCCACGAGGAGAGGGCGATCTTGCGCACGTGCGCGGCCTTGAGGCCGGCGTGCTTGGCGACCTGGGCCTCGACGTTGCCGATGAGCTGGTTCCAGGTGTCGGGCGAGGCGAAGCCCGCGGAGTACGCGCCCGAGCCGATGCCGAGGTCGATGCCGACGAGGAAGATGTTCTTGGCGGTCTTGACGAACTCTTTGCGGATCGGCTCGTGACCGTGGAAGTGGACCACCAGGTCGAAGGCGCCGCTCTTGCTGACGCCGCCTTTGTGGGGCTTCAGCAGTTGGCCGACGGAGAGGCCGCTCCCGGTCCAGGCGTCGTAGACGCCCATGCCCGGGTCGGGGGTCATGCAGGGGTTGAGGCCGCCCCGGCGCTTCGGCTTGAACGGGACCCACGGTCGGGGCGCTTCGTCAGCGCTGGGGGCCGGTTTGTCGGCCTCGGGCGCGGGCGTCTGGGTGACCACCACTGCGGGCCTGGTCGGGCCGTCGGTCGACTCGTCGGCCTTGGCCGGCATGGAGCTCACGAGGCCGACCGCCCCGAGGATCGCCAGCAGCGCGGCGGCTCGGCTCAGGGTGCGACGGGCAGGGGCTCCGGGGTGCTGCATTCTCCTGGTCTTTCCATGAAACCGGCGGGGGGTGAAGTTTGTTGTGTTCGTGGGCTTCACATGCCAGGGGGCATCATCCCCTGCATCCCCTGCTGTTGCTGCTGCCGCGCCGCCGCGCCCGCGTCCGCCGCGGCGAGGATCTTCTCTTCGGCCTGCGCGGCGAGCTTCTCGACCGTGAGCGCGGCGTCGAGGGGCGAGAGCCCGTTGAAGAAGGTGATGAAGGGGCCCTCGAGGCCGGGGTTCACGCCGCTCAGCACCAGCACGATCGGGATGGCCGGCTTCTCGACCTCGGAGAGCTCGGTCGCCCGCTCGCGCCAGCGGGAGGCGCCGAGCGCGAGGCGGAAGCCCCACTGGAGGGCCAGACCAAAGATGCATCCGCCCATGACGCCCACGATGAAGACGTCGGTGTCGGCGCGCTGGAGGGCCGCGGCGAGCAGGCCGCCCAGGGCCGCGCCGATCACCATCCCGGGCTGGCCGCCGTTGTGCTGGGCGGCGAGGCGCAGCACCGCGGCGGCGTGCACGCCGGGCTGACTGACCTTGGCGGCCTCGCGCAGCGGGACGAGCGTGGTGAGGCGGCGGATCGAGGCGATGCGCACGCTGATGTAGCTGAGGAGCAGGGTGATCACCGAGAGGCCCACGCCGATGCCCACCGCGATGCGGCGGGGGATCACGCCCTCGGGGATCGGCTCGCGGATGACGGCGGTGTCGGCCTTGCCCTGGGCCAGCTCGGCGGCCTTCTTCGCCTCGGCCTCGGCGTCTTTCGCCTGCTGGACGACCGTGGCGATGGGCGCCGCGCCGAAGAGCTTGAGGAGCGCGCGGGAGGCCGTGATCTGGTCGTTCTTGTCGGCGCCGGGGGCGGGGACCTCGGCGGCCTTGGCGATCGCTTCCCAGGCGGGCAGGGTGTCGGGGCGGGGGCCGACGACGCCCTCGACGGTGAGCCGGCAGGGCACGAGCATCTTGGCGAGCTTGTGGGTCGGCTGGGCGGCCGGCCAGGCGAGCGCGGCGTCGGGCTCCTTCTCTTTCACCGGAGGCACGAGCTTGCCCTTGACGAACACCGGGCGGACCTTGACCGGAGGGCCGGCGTCGGGCGGCGGGTCTTGCGCGTCGAGGTGGGCGGCCTTGGCCGAGCTCTTGAAGACGTCGATCTCGGTGACCAGCTTGTCGGCCGCGGAGATGCAGGGGCGCAGGGTACCCGCGCGGATCGTCGCCTGTTCGGCGGCGTTCGCGGCGGCGGGGTCGGGGATGAGCTTGCCCTGGGCCAGGACGAGCAGCAGCACCGCCGGCGCCATGCCGAGGACGAGCGCCGCCGCGCCGATGAGCGTCCAGCGTACCTCTTCGCGCCGGGTGTACTCGTTCACGGGCGGACCACCCGCCGCGGGGGGCGGCGATCCAGCGCTGGGGAGGCCGTTCGGAGGCTTTCGGGCATTCGATCCGTTTAGACCAGATGCGCTCCTTCCGCTACAGGCTAGGCGTGCAGGTCCGGAACCTGGTCCGTTCCGGGTCGACTCGTGTAGGGGGTCGGGACCACCCTTGCACGCCGCCGCCATGCCCCCCAGCGCCCTGAAACCTACAAAGGAGGCCCCCCCGGAGGCGAGGGTGCCGGGGGCCAATCCTTTTGCCCCGCCGGGGGAGAGGGCCGACGCCGAGCTCGCCCGATCGACAGGGCGGGAGGGGGTCGCCGCGACGGGCTGGGTGGCCTCGACCTATTTCGCCCAGGGCCTGCCGTTCTCCATCGTCCACAACATTTCACAGGAGTTCTTCACGGCGGTGGGGGCGGGCCTGAACGTGGTCGGCTTCACCGCGCTCTATGGCATCCCCTGGAACCTGAAATTCTTATGGGGCCCGCTGGTCGACGGCTACGGCACCACCCGGCGCTGGCTCATCGGGGCCGAGATCGCGCTGGCCCTGGGGGTCGCCGCCATGGCCTGGCCAGCGCAGGCGGCGGACATCGGCCTCTGCGCCCGAGCCTTCATCGTGATCGCCTTCCTGGCGGCCACGCACGACATGGCCATCGACGGCTTCTACATGCGCGCGCTCAGCAAAGACGACCAGGCGGCACTCTCGGGCCTGCGGGTCGCGGCCTATCGGGGCGCGCTGCTCGTGGGGAAGGGGGGGCTGGTGTGGCTGGCCGGGGCGGTGTCATGGCGCGCCTGCTTCCTCGCGGCCGGCGGCCTCCTACTCTTGCTCGCCGTGCTCCACGCCGCGATCCTGCCCCGCGAGACCAAGCCGCAGAGGGCTGCCTCCCGCACCGTCGACCGCCTCTACGTCGACGCCTTCAAGACCTTCCTCGCCCAGCGCGGCGCCGTGATCTCGATCGCCTTCATCCTCGTCTACCGGGGCGGCGACGCGCTGCTCTTCGCGATGTCGGCGCCGCTGCTCCAGAGCCTTGGCCTGGCTACCGCGACCCGCGCCGCCGTGAGCGGCGTGGCCGGCACCATCGCCGGGATTGCGGGCTCGATCCTCGGCGGCGTGGTCATCGGCCGCTACGGCCTGAAGAAGACGCTCACCCCGATCGCCGTGCTCCAGAGCCTGGCGCTCCTCATCTACCTCGGCCTCGCCGTCGAGCGCCCGCCGCTGCCCTGGATCGTCGCCGGGGTGATCGTCGAGCAGGTCATCGCCGGCGTAGGCAGCGCGGCCTTCGTGATCTTCCTTATGCGCCGCTGCTTCGGCGACTACAAGGCCTCCCACTTTGCCATGGCCACCGCGCTGATGTCGGTGGCCACCACCTCGTTCGGCGCGCTGAGCGGCCTGCTCGCCGAGCGCCTCGGCTTCTCGGCGTTCTTCGCGCTGGCCTACGTGGTGTCGATCCCCGGCGTGCTGCTCTCGCTGGCCGTTCCGAAGGAGTGAGCGCAGGCCTTGCGGCCGCTCCGATCTAGGACCAAGGGTCTTTCCCATGGAAATCGGACGAAAGGCCCGGCGCCTCGGGGCCTTGACCATCGCCGCGCTCGGCCTCGCCGCCTCGCCGGCCCGGGCCGCCGGCCCGGACCAGACGCTCGACGTCCCCTTCACCCGGTACACGCTCCCGAACGGGATGGTGGTGATCCTCCACGAGGATCACGCGCTCCCGCTCGTGGCGGTGAACATCATGGTCAAGGTGGGCTCGCGCTTCGAGGAGCCGCACCGCACCGGCTTCGCCCACCTCTTCGAGCACCTGATGTTCATGGGCACGGGCCGGGTGCCCACCAAGATGTTCGACGCGTGGATGGAGGCCGAGGGCGGCTGGAACAACGCCGGCACCAGCGAGGATCGCACCGACTACTACGAGGTCGGGCCCTCGCACTCGCTGCCGCTCCTGCTCTGGCTCGAGGCCGATCGCTTCGCGTCGCTCGGCAAGGAGATGACGCTCGACAAACTCAACGCCCAGCGCGACGTGGTCCGGAACGAGCGGCGGCAGACCAGCGAGAACCGTCCCTACGGGAAGGTCGAGCTGCGCCTGCCCGAGCTGATGTACCCCGAGGGCCACCCCTACCACCACCCGGTGATCGGGTCCCACGAAGACCTCCAGGCCGCGACGGTCGACGACGTGAAGGGCTTCTTCGCGCGCTGGTACGTGCCCAACAACGCCTCGCTCGTGGTCGCGGGCGACTTCGAGCCGGCGCGGGTGAAGGAGGTGATCGAGACCTATTTCGGTTCCCTCGACGCGGGCGAGGTGCCCAAGGCGCCCGCGGCCTCCGAGCCCAGGCTCACGAGCGTGGTGCGCGAGACCATCCCCGACACCGTGGAGCTGCCCAAGGTGGTGATGAGCTGGCACAGCCCCGCGCGCTTTACCCCCGGCGACGCCGAGCTCGATCTGGCGAGCGTGATCCTCGAGGAGGGCAAGTCGAGCCGGCTCTACAAAGCGCTGGTCTACGATCACCCGCTGGCGCAGGAGGTGAAGGCCTCGCAGGGCTCGCAGGATCTCTCGTCCGGTTTCACGATCGAGGCCATCGCCCAGCCCGGGGTCAAGCTCGACAAGCTCGAGGCCGCGATCGACGCCGAGGTGGCCAGGCTGGTCAGCGAGCTGGTGAGCGACGAGGAGCTGACGCGCGCCAAGAACCAGTTCGAGACCGGGTTCGTCTCGAAGATCCAGTCGATCGCCGAGCGGGCCGATCTCCTGAACCGCTACCAGACCTTCGTGGGCGACCCCGGCTACATCGAGAAGGATTTGCAGCGCTACCGCGGGGTGACCGCGGAGTCGCTCCGGCAGACCGTGAAGGCTACGCTCGATCCCAACGCGCGGGTGATCCTCCGGATCGTCCCCAGGGACGACGCCAAGAAGGGCGGTGGGAAATGAGGGCCGCCTCGCTACGCCGAGCCGCCTTTGCGTTCTTGCTCGCGCTGCCGGCGATGGGTTGCGACTCGGGCGGGCCGGTGACCGTCCCGCTCGCGGGGCCTACCGCGCCCCCGCCGCGGCCCAAGCTCGCGGATCCCATCGGCAAGCGGCCTGTGCTCGGGGAGCCGCGGGCCTATACGCCGCCCGCGCCCCAGGTGCTCAAGGCGGCGAACGGGATGACGATCTGGCTGCTCCCGCGGCACTCGCTCCCCCTGGTCTCGGCGAGGCTCGTGGTGCCCGCAGGCTCGGCGGTGGATCCCGACGGCAAGGCCGGGCTCGCCCACATCACGGCCGACATGCTCGACGAGGGCGCCGGGGCCCGGAACGCGGTCGAGGTGTCGACGGCGATCACCAACCTCGGCGCGACCTTGAACACCGGGACGCGGGTGGACGGGAGCTATGTCGGCGTTTCGTCCTTGAAGAAAAACTTCAAGGCGGTGTTCGAAATCTTGAGCGACGTGGTCGCTCGTCCCCGCCTCGATCCCAAGGAGTGGGAGCGGGTCTCCGAGCTCTGGAAGAACGATCTGAAGAAGCGATCCCAGGATCCCCTGGCCGTCTCCCGGGTGGTGATGAGCTCGATCCTCTACGGCTCGAACGCACCCTATGGACGTCCGCCGGATGGGCGGATCGAGGGAGCCAAGAAGATCAAGCTCGACGACGTGACCGCGTTCTATGCCGAGCGCTGGCGGCCGGATCAGGCGACCCTGGTCGTGGCCGGCGATATCACGAAGGACGAGCTCCTCCCGATGGTCGAGGCCTTACTCGGCGGGTGGAAGGCGCCTACGGGTGCTCCGCCCGAGGCTCCGGCTGCGCTCGGGGCCGCCCAGGCCAAGCCGCCGAGCCTGGTGCTGGTCGATCGGCCGGGCGCTCCTCAGTCGGTGATCGTCGTGGTGCGGGAGGGGGTCGCGGCCGGCGATCCCCGGGCGCCTCTGCTCAGCTTGATCAACACCGCGCTCGGCGGCTCGTTCACCTCGAGGCTCAACCAGAGCCTGCGCGAAGACCACGGGTGGACCTACGGGGCGCGCTCGAGCTTCAGTGAGACCCGGGGGCTCGGCTCGTTCTCGGCCGGGGCCGCGGTGGTGACCGAGGCCACCGGGCCGGCGCTCCAGGAGATGATCAAGGAGCTCGAGAAGATGGCGACGGCGGGCCTCTCCGAAGGCGAGGTCGGCAAGGTGAAGGCCCAGGATCGGGCCGATTTGATCCAGTCCTACGAGGGCGTGGGCGATATGGCCGGGAGGCTGAGCACGCTCGCGATGCTGGGGCTCGCGCCCGGCTTCGATGGGACGGCGAGCGTCGCCCGACAGAAGGCGACGCGGGCCGAGCTCAACGAGCTCGCGGGGCGGGTCACCCCCAGGGGCGCGTCCATCCTGGTGGTGGGGCCCAAGGCTACGGTGACCGCGCAGCTCGCGGCGATCGGGCTCAAGGATCCGGAGATCTGGGATACCGAGGGCTTCCCTCAAAAGGGAGCGGCGAAGAAGTGAGGCCGCCGGGACCGCTGGGCTCTGGAGCGGAGCCCGGCGGCCGGACGCGAGCGCTGACGATCAGGGGGCGCTGGGACGGAAATCGACCGGATCGGTGGGCGATCCGGTGTGGAGGACCTGGTCGCCGAACCAGTAGATGAAGCGCGGATCCGGCGTGCCGTCGAGGTAGGCCTCGAGCTCGACCACGGCGCCGGGCGCGGTGTCGAAGGTCATGCCGTCGACGTCGGTCGAGGTCTCGGTGAAGAGGTGGACGGTGCCGTCTCCGGAGACGGCCACCGCGTCTTTGTCTTCGAGCTTTTCGCCCTTGGCGTTGCTGATTTTACCGCTGTCGTCGACCACGGTCAGGAAGGCGTCGAAGGCGCAGCTCGGCACGCTACCGTCTGGGTTCTTGAAGAGCAGGCTGTCGCAGGTCATCCAGACGTGCCAGTGACCGCCTTCGGCGTACTCCACGAAGATGCCCACGCCCTCGCCGGGAGGCGAGTCGAGCGTCTTGCCGGGGGTGATCGACACCTCCTTGGGGTCGTCGAGCAGGGGCGTGGGATCGGGCGTTGGGGTCGGGGTCGGGTCGCCGTTGTCACCGTCGAAGATGCAGCCCACCGAGGCGACCCCCATCGTCAGGGTGAGAACGGCAGGCCACACCCAGAGTGAACCAGGGTTCACGAAAGAGAGGAACGATCGCATTGCACAAGCTCCTTGAGATCAGTCAATTCAAGACCCGGACCAAGCCAAGCTCAGCGACGGCCGCCGCGGTGGCCGCCTCCGAACGAGGGCGACGCAGGCCGAGCCGCGGGCGCGGAGGGGCGGAACGACGGCGCAGAGGGGCGGAACGACGGCGTGCTGAACGTCGGACGGGGGGCCGCGGGGGCCGGCGAGAAGCGCGGCGTCGGGGCCGGCGGCGAGAAGCGCGGCGTCGAAGCCGGCGGCGAGAAACGGGGTGACGCGACCGGCGGCGGCGAGAAGCGCGGCGAGCCCTGCGCTCCCGCGGCGGGCGGCGAGAAGCGCGGCGAGCCTTGAGCTCCCGCGGCGGGCGGCGAGAAGCGGGCGTCGTTGTTGTAGACCGGCGCGCCCCTCGACGAGAGATCGACGCTCGGCGCCCGCGAGACCTGGCCGCGCTGGGTGGGCATCGTGCTCCCCTGCCAGGGGTTGTCGCCGCCGCCGCGATGCGAGGGGATCACGTTGCCCTGCAAGGTACGCGAGGAGACGCTGGAGCGGCGCACGGCCGCGGTAGAGGCGCGGCTCGCGAAGCTGCGGGCCCGCGCATCGGGAGCGACCCGCACCTTGGGCGCCGAGGACGCGGCGATACCAGCCTCCGCGAGCGAAGGAGCCGCGGGGCGGAAGCCGCGACGACCCGCGTGCGCGGCGTCGGGCTGCGTCCCGTGCGGCCCGTTGACCGTGGGCGTCGCCGCCTTGTGGGGATGGGTGCTGCCCGCCGCGGTGCGGACCACGGTCGCGTCACGGATCACGTAGGTGTAGACGCGCTCGTGGAAGACGTACGCGGTCGGGCAAAAGCAATAGGCCGCGTAGGGCGTCGTCCAGAGACCGACCGCCACGCCGCCGGACCAGTACCAGGTCGGGGGCATGGGCGCCCAACCGATGTAACCGGCGTCACCCACGCGCCAGGTTACCCAGGCCGGCGCATAGACCCGGCCGGGGATCCACGCCCAGCCGCGCCCGCCGATCCATACCCAGCGACCGTAGTGGAAGGGGATGTAGCCCCAGTCGTAGTCGCTCGCCCACATCCAGTCGCTGTTGTCGTCGAGGACCCAGTGGCCGCCCGACTGATAGGGCGCGAAATCGACGCCGACGGTGGTGGTATCGGGCACCCAGACCGTCCCGTAGGTCCCGTCGTCGACCCAGACGCCGTAGGGCGCGAGCGGCTCCTGGAAATCGGTCAGCGCGCTCGGGTCGGTGTCGGCGTAGTCGTCGGGCGCCTCCTCGTCATCGGTGTCGTTCACCTGCTGCACCTGAACGGACGGCCCGGCCGTGCGCCCGGCCGGGATGTCGTTGGCGTAGCCCTGCGGTAGCGGTCCCCCTGTCTCCGCGCTCGCCAACCCGGGGAAGGCGACCACCAGGGCCGCCAAAAGGGCGGCGGCCAGCCCTCGCCAGCGCGGGGAGCGCGACGAGACGGAAGCGGAGCCGGTCAAGGGGGAGGAGGAGGCGAGCATGGGCAGCATGATGGGTCCTGTTCTCGGTGGGCGCCAGCCAGGCGCACGCGTACGGCTCGTGGAGCTCTCGGAGCTTGCAAAGCTCGTTCCCGAGCCTCGTCCCGTTGGACGAAGCTCACCCCCGAACTATTTCGCGTCACCGGTCGAAAAAGTGCCGGGCGGGCCAGCACCTGCCCCAATCCTAGCACGGGACCCCTTCACAGGAGTTTCGCAAAGGCCGCCCCTCACTGTAACGTGGCCGTGGTGTTGGGTCGAAGCTGGTGGATGGCGGCGATGGTGGCCGGAGCGATCGGGCTCGGATCCGGGATCGCTGCGGCCGATGGTGTGCGGATCGATCAGCTCCAGCCGGCGAGCCCGCAGAGCCCGTTCGTGCGAGCCGAGGGTCCGCACGAGCCCCTGGCCGAGAGCGTTGAGTACGCAGCCTCGCTGGGCCTCGAGTACAGTCACAGCCTCCTGCGCGCCGTCGGCTACGACAACGCGGGCGGCAAGCAGCCCCTGACCACCCTGGTCGACAACGCCGTCCTGGCCCGGATCGGCGGCTCGATCACCCCCATCTCCTGGCTCTCGGTCGATTTGAGCCTCCCCTTTGCCCTCTTCGAGGGCGGGACCACCCCCGGGCACTACGGGTCGGCGGCCTCCCCCGAAGCTGGAAAAGCGCCCGCCTTCGGAGACCCGCGCCTGGGCATCCATTTCCGTCCCATCGACACGAAATCCTTCGGCCTCATCCTCGGGGGCCGCTTCTGGGCCCCTGTCGGTGCGCAAGAGGCCTACCTCTCCGACGGTCGCTTCCGCGCCGAGGTCGATCTGGGCGTCGCCGGCCAGGTCAAGTCGTTCCTCTACGGCTGCACGCTGGGCATCGCCCCCGGCTTCTTCGCCAAGCGTGAGGGAGATCGTTTCGCCGCCGCCTGCGCCGCCCACTTCGTCCCGACCCCCTTCCTCTCGGTCGGCATCGAGCCCACCCTGGCGATGTTCAGCGTCCCCGACCCGAAGGGCGACGCCTCGGTAGCCTTCCTGATCGAGCCGCTCGTCGCGGCCCAGCTCCGCTTCGGCGCCATCCGCCTCGGCGTCTCGGCCGGCCCCGGCTTTGGAAGCGCGCCGGGCGCCGCCTCCCTGCGCGCCCTCGCCAGCGTCGCCTACGTCGGCAGCGGCGCCCCTCCAAAGCCCATCGCCACCGGCCCCTCCGATCGCGACCTCGACAGCATCCTCGACGCGCAAGACGCCTGCCCGGACGAAGCCGGCCCGACCAGCCGAGATCCCAAGCGGCACGGCTGCCCTGCCCGCGACCGGGACGGCGACGGCATCCGAGACGACGAAGACTATTGCCCGGATCGCGGGGGCATCCCCTACCCCGATCCCAAGGCCACCGGCTGCCCCGACACCGACAACGACGGCCTGCCCGACCCGATCGATCAGTGCAAGAACGAGCCGGGCGCCGCGCCTACGGGCTGCCCTGTGTACGCGCGCCTCAGCACCGCGGGCTTCACGGTCTCCCCGGCGATCGAGTTCACCAAAGACGACAAGCTCACCGAGGCGGGCATCGCGGCGATCGAAGAGATCGCCGCGACGATGCGGGCCAACCCCAAGCTCGACCAGGTGAGCTTCGGCGTCGGGACGAAGGGCGCCAACGCCAAGACCGCCGACAAACGCGCCCAGGAGATCCTGCTCATCCTCCGGGGCGGCCACCTCGACGGGGCGCGCTACGAGGTCGTGCTCCGCGACGACGTCCCCTCCGGCGGCGTCATCGTCCGCAACATCCGCTGATCACCGCGAAGGGCGGGCATTTTGCGTCGGGGCGTACCGAGCGGCCCCGGACAGACGTACCGCGGCCCCTTGCATTCCCGGATTCGAGCGGCGCCACTTCTGCTACATTGAACGTGACGAGGGGAGTCGTCCCATGGTGCACTGGTCTGGCTTCGCCGACTTTTTGTTTCCAGACAGCGCCCACCTCGCGTTCGCGCGCGCCGCGGAGCTCGCCGAAACGGACACCCACGAAGAGCACCCCGACGCCTGGGTGATCGAAGACCGGCAGGTGAGCTTCTCGCTCCAGACGACGAGCAGCCGCCCCGTGATCGACAGCATCAAGCGCCTGCTCGATCTGCTCGCCATGCAAGCCACCAGCGGCGAGGCGGTGATCGAGGTGACCTTCCCCCCCGAGCGCTGGCTACGCCGCGCCTCGAGCCCCTCGTTCTCGAAAGAGCTCTCCCTCGACGCAGACGAGCTCGAGAACGGGCCCACCAGCAAGACCATCCGGACCGCATCCTGAGAACGCGTTGTGACAACCTGTCAGGAGCACCAGGAGCGCCGGGCCACTTCGTCAGCACTATTTTCAGGGGGTCGCAGGAAATGCCGCACAGAAAAGGCCTCGGGAGGGTTTGCGCCATGGCACGGGCTGTGCTCAAAGGGGCGCGGAGTGGAGCGCTAGGCATGGATGGATCGCGATCGATGAGCTGGACGAGACGACGAGCTCGCTGGGGGTTGGGGATCGCGTTCGCGTTCTCTCTGGGGGCCGGCGCGGGCGACGCCAGCGGAGCGGGCGGGGGCGAGACGACCGACACCGACGGTGGGACCACGACCCTGGGAAAGGTCAGCCTCGACTCGACGGTCACGCGGAGCATCGCCAAGCGCGGCTCCAACAACGAGCCGGAGTGGATCAGCTACACCGATTGCAAGAGCAACGCCGCGCTGACCTTCTCGGTGACGATCACCGACACCTCGTCGACGCTGAAATTCCAAGCCTTCGTGAGCAAAGACGGCTCGGACTGCCGGGAGGCCACCAGCCGCGCCGATCCCGACCTCTGCGTTCCCCTCACCAACGTCGTGGGCTCGACCACCACGAGCCCCACGGTCAAGGCCGATATGGCGTCGATCCTCAAGGCGAGCGGGCTCTCGAGCTGTGAGAGCACCACGAGCGACGACCTGCCCATCCAACTGGGCTTCTATTTCATGCTCATCAAGAACGAGTCCAACTACACGTCCGTCGATTACGCGATCTGGAACGGCACCAACGTCGATCTCTGGGGCCCGGCCCCTCCCGATCCCGTCGAGGTCTCCCCCGGTGGAAACAAACTGATCGTCAATTATCGGAGCGACGACGCCGGTGCCGCCGACTCCGACATCGCGGGCTATTACCTCTACTGTGATCCAGCGCTGTCCTTCATCGACGGAGGATTCACCAGCTCCTCGAGCACCAGCGGCTCGACCACCACCACGACCTCGACGACCTCGACGACGACCACCACCACGACCTCGACGACCACCACCACGGCGGGCGTTGGGACGGGCGGCTCCGGGGGAATGGGCGGCGCCGGGGGTAAGAGCGGCTCCGGGGGAATGGGCGGCTCCGGGGGAATGGGCGGCGCCGGGGG
>JADMIO011210336.1_pt1 | contig 33663 bp, 28 predicted proteins | sample 8958161 | NCBI WGS metagenome assembly JADMIO01 (sample SAMN16585339, study PRJNA669376) | soil metagenome | isolation source: Crop rotation soil | place: USA: Cullars Rotation, Alabama | collected 2011 | reverse complement strand
GCCGCGCGCCGAACCGCCACGCGATCCGGCCGATCCGCGCGCGCATCGCGATCGGATCGGTGACGTCGGGCGCGATCCGCGGCAAGAGCGCCGCCATGTCCGCGATGCCGCGCGCGCGCACCGGATCGGATGCGTGGCGCAGCTCGCCGATCGCGAGGCCCTGATCGGCGCGGAGCTGGAGCGCGGGATCGATCGTCTCGCCGAGCTGCGCCGCGTGCGCGAGGTCGGCGACGGCGGACGGCGCGAACCGCGCGGCGCGGACCCAAGCACGCCGGACCAGGAGGTGGGCGAGCCGGCGCCGATCGTCGGCGCTCCACCGCGTGCCGATCGGCCCGCCGACCCGCTCGATCTCGAGCAGCTGGCGGATCGCCGACCCGGGCCGGTCGTGCTGCTGGTCGAGCCGGGCCAGAGCGCGGCGCGCGTCGAGATCGCCGCCGTGGCTCGCGATCCGGAACTCGAGGTCGGCACGCGCGCCGTCGACGCCCTTCTTCGCGATCAGCGCATCGACGTTCGCGGGCTGGCGCGCGCCGCACCCGGCGACGAGGCACACCAGCCCGAGCGCGCGCACGCACGGATGGTACGTCATGACAGTCGGGATCGGAGGTCGTCGAGACGGTCGATGGTCCAGGCGCGGGCGAAGGCGGCGACGTAGGCGGCCTGCGATCCGGGGTCGTGCCAGAGGGCCCAGGGGGGCGAGACGAGGCTTTCTTGAATAGGGAACAGTGAACGGGGAACAGGGAACGAGAATTGCGGCCGCAATTCCCGGTCCCCTGTTCCCGGTTCACGATTCCCTGTTCGAGACGCGTAGAGGCCGCCCTCGAGCGCGGCGAGCGCGTGGGCGAGGGTTTCTTGCCGCGCGTGGATGCGGGCGGCCGCGGGCTCGCGGCGCTCGAGGATGCGCGACGCGGTGATCGCGACGGCCTCGTCGAGGGTGCGCGGAGGATCGAGGCCGGCGATCGCGACCCAGGCGTGGCCGAGCTCGTGCGCGACGGCGGACCAGGCCTGGACGGTCGCGTCGGCGCGGATGACGACGATCGCCTCGCCGGGGCGGATGGCGAACGTGCGCGGTCGCGCGTCGGCGATGACGATCGCCGGCGGCGGCAGCGCGGTGAGCTCGCGCCACAGCGCGAGCACGCCGGCGCGCGTGATCGGATCGGCGCCGATCGGCGGCAGGCGCGCGGGTCCCGAGTCGCGCAGCTCGATCGAGCCGACCTCGTAGACGTCGTGCGCGAGCGCGAGAAAGTCCATTCCCCATACGCGTTGCGCCGCCGCGTTGCGCCGCGCCGCCAGCGCGGACAGCTCGTCCCAGCCCGCGGGCTCGACGGGGCCGACCGCATTCTCGACCGGCACCAGCGCGCACAGCCGCCGCAGCTTCCGCGCGCGCGCCGCGAGTGCGGGATCGCGCAAGCCGTCCCGCACCGCCGCGAGCGTCGCCGCGTCGGTCAAGACCGCCGGCGCGGGTGGTGCCGCCCTGCCCGCTGCATACGCCGATGCGAATGCTCGGACGTGCGCCGGTAGCTCGACCGCGAGCAGGCCCTCGATCCGATCGAGCGCGAGCTCGGTCGCCAGGGTCATGTCTTCGGCGGGTGCGGCGACCGGATCCCGAGCCGGTCGAGCTCGACGATCACCAGCTTGAGATCGGTCCACACGTCGCGCTTGCGCTCGGGCTCGCGCAAGAGATACGCGGGGTGGAACGTCGGCAGCACCTTGTAACCGCGCGCGTCGTGGAACCGGCCGCGCAGCGCGCTGATCGGCGCGTCGCGGCCGAGCAGGCCGTTCGCCGCGGGCCGGCCGAGCGCGACGATGATCCGCGGCCGGATCGCGTCGATCTGCGCCCACAGGAACGGGATGCATGCCGCGACCTCGTCGGGCTGCGGGTTGCGATTGCCGGGCGGTCGACTCTTGAGAATGTTGGCGACGTAGACCGTCGGCCGGGTCCAGCCCATCGCCTCGATCATCTTGTCGAGCAGCTCGCCGGCCTTGCCGACGAACGGATCACCGATCCGATCCTCGTCGGCGCCCGGCGCCTCGCCGACGAACATCAGCGCCGCGTCCTCGGCGCCGTTGCCGAACACCAGCTTGGTCCGGGTCGCGTGGAGCTTGCAGCGCTGGCACTCGCCGAGCTCGTCGCGGATCTGCGCGAGCGTGCGGCGGGGCGTGTCGACCGAAGGCTCGGTTACCGGAACGGCGACTTCCGGCCCGGCCGCGCGCGTCGGCGAGCCCGCGCGTGCGGCCCACGCCCCGGCACGGACATGGCGTTCGAGCTGCCGGCGCAGGTCACCGACCAGGAGGCGGAGGTCATCCACGCCCGGTTCATACCACCTCCCTGTGAACCGGGAACCGCAGCGGCACGATGAGCGTCACGACCGTGCCGCGCGGGCTGCGCCGCCGCACCGTGCACTCGCCGCCGAGCCGGCGCGCGCGCTCGTTCATTCCGAGCAGGCCGAGCGTGCCGCGCGGTCCGATCTCGGGCAGGCCGACGCCGTCGTCGGCGACCTCGAGCCGGAGCTGGCCGCGATCGAGCGCGAGGCTGACCTCGACCGCGCCCGCGTCCGCGTGCCGCGCGACGTTGGTCAGCGACTCCTGGAAGATCCGGAACACCGCGGTCGCGAGGCCGCGCTCGAGCTGGATATCCGACAGCTTCGCGACCACGGCGCAGCGGATCCCGGTGCGCCGCGCGAACTCCTCGGCCTGCCACTCGATCGCCGCGCCGAGCCCGACGTCGTCGAGGATCCCGGGCCGGAGATCGGCCGAGATCCGACGCACCGTCGCGATGATGTCGTCGGTCGCGTGGCCCATCTCGGTCAGCTTCGCGCCGAGCACGTCGTCGTTGATCCGCCGCGCCAGCCAGCCGACGTCGAGCTTGAGCGCGGTCAGCGCCTGGCCGAGCTGGTCGTGGATGTCGCGCGCGATCGTCGTGCGCTCGTCCTCGCGGATCGCCTCGATCCGCTGGGCCAGCGCGCGGAGCTGGTCGTCGAGCGCGCGGCGCTCGAGCACGATCGCCGCGACGTGGGCAGCGCGCTCCATCACCTCGCGCGTGCCGGCGTCGGGCAACCCCGGCGCGCGCCGGTACAAGGCGAAGCTGCCGAGCACGCGGCCGTCGGTCGCGACGATCGGATGCGACCAGCACGCGCGCAGGCCGTGGGGCGTCGCGATCGCGACGTAGTCGGTCCACAGCGGATCGGTCGCGATGTCGGCGACGAACACCGGCGCGCGCCGGAACATCGCGGTGCCGCACGACCCGGCGCGCGGCCCGATCGTGCTGCCGTCGATCGCGGCGACGAACGCCGGCGGCAGCGCGGGCGCGGCGCCGTGGCGCATGGTCACGCCGTCCTCGTCGAGCAACAGGATCGACGCCAGGGTCTGCGGCGCGGTCAATTCGATCGCGCCGACGATCACCGCGAGGATGTCGGGCAGCGTCGCGCCGCCCGCGAGCATCTCCAGCGCGCGGCGCTCGCCGGCGGCGAGGATCTGCGCCGACGCCTGCGTCGTGACGTCCTCGACGGCGAGCCCGACATGGCCGCCGGGCAGCGCGAACAGCGTGGCGGCCAGGACCGGCGCACCGGCGTCGTCGGTGAGCCGGAACGGCGGCACGGTCTGGGTGCCGTGCTCGAGCGCGCGCGCGCGCGATGGCAGCGCCGTCTCCGCCAGCGACGGCCACAGCTCGATCATCCGCCGGCCGAGCATGCCGGCGAGCGTCCGCCCCATGATCCGCTCGGTCGCAAAGTTGTACGCGGCGAGCACGAGCCACGGCGGGTCGTGCGAACGATCGACCCGCCACGCCGACAGCCCGATCTCGACGTGCTCGAACACGTCGGCGAAGAACGCGAGCTGATCGTCGCGCGCGGCCTGCTCGGTGACGTCGCGGCACGTGCCGACCAGCCCGGTGATCGCCCCGGCGGCGTCGACGACGGTCCTGCCGATCGTGTCGAGCGTCCGCACCGTGCCGTCGGGCCGGACGATCCGCTCGCGGTAGGCGAACCGGCCCGGCGCCTCGAGCGCGGCCTGGATCTCGCGCTGGATCCGCGGCCGCTCGTCGGGGTGGATCCGGCCGAGGAAGAAGTCGACGGTGATCGCGACCGACCCGGGCTCGAGCCCGTAGATCCGGTACAGCTCGTCGGACCAGGTCACCGCGCCGGTCGCGAGCGACCACTCCCAGCTACCGAGGTGCGCGATCGCCTCCGCGGTCTCGAGCTGGGTCCTGAGCGCGCGTTCCGCAGGGGTGCCGCCGTCCCCGTCCATCGCGGCGTGAAAGTACCACGCGACCTGAGGCAGGATCGCGTCATGCCCCGCGTGCTGCTGGTCGACGACCACGAGGTGGTCCGCCGCGGGATCCGCGCGATCCTCGAGGACCGTGTCGACGGCGTCGCGATCGCCGAGGCGGGCACCGGCGACGCTGCGCTCGCCGAGCTCGCGCGGAGCGCGAGCGAGGCGTCCAGGCGCTTCGATGCCGTCATCCTGGATCTCTCGATGCCCGGCCGCAGCGGCATCGATCTGCTCGCCGAGATCAAGCACCGCCACCCGGCGCTGCCGGTGCTGATCATGAGCCTGCACGGCGAGGATCAGTTCGCGGTCCGCGCGCTGCGCGCCGGCGCCGCCGGTTACCTCAGCAAGGCGGCCGCGCCGGAGCAGCTCATCGTCGCGTTCGACAAGATCGTCCGCGGCGGGCGCTACATCAGCGAAGCGGTCGCCGAGCGGCTCGCGGCCGAGGCCGCGTCCGGCGAGCCCGGTGGCGCGCCACACGATCGGCTCAGCGACCGCGAGTTCGAGGTCATGCGCGGCATCGCGTCGGGCGAGACCGTGAGCGAGATCGCCGACCGGATTCACATCAGCGTGAAAACCGTGAGCACCTACCGGACCCGGCTGCTCGAGAAGATGGGGATGTCGACCAACGCCGAGCTCACGAAGTACGCGATCACCAACGGTCTCGTGTAGGCGGGCCGTGTAGGACTGACGCTGACGCGAGAATCGGAAGTTGACTGACCGTCAATCCGACGGCGGCTGGCGTCTATTACGCATGATGAAGATCCTGGTGGTCGACGGGTCCAAGCAGCAGCGCCACGAGATCGTCGAGGCGCTCGCCCGGCTGGAGGACATCGCGGTGCAGGGCGCCGTGCCCGACGTTCGTAGTGCCTTGCCGGTCCTCGCCGGTGACACCCCCGATGTGGTCGTGGTCGGCGGCGCCGAGCTGCGCGACGCGGTCACCGGCCTGGTCGACGACGCGACCGGCGACGAGCGGCTCGCCCTGCTCGGCCGGATGACCGGCGGGGCGATCCACGACCTCAACAACTACCTCGCGCTGATCGACGGCACGGTCCACCTGCTGGCGAAGACCGCCGCCGACAAGAGCCTGATCGATCAACTCCGCCGCGGCGTCGCGCTCGCGACCCGGCTGACCGGCACGCTCCTGGTCTACGCCCGCGGCGAGGTGCCGACCTTCGCGTCGATCGATCTCGGCGCGCTGGTCCGGTCGACGCTCGACCTCGCGCGCAGCTCGGTCAGCGACATGGTCGACGTGATCGACGACGTCGACGCCGATCTCGCGCCGGTGCGCGGGGTCAAGAGCGAGCTCGAGCAGCTCGTGCTCAACCTCGTGATCAACGCGGCCGACGCCATGCCCGGCGGCGGCGAGCTCCGGGTCCGGGTCCGCGGCCTGAGCGGCTCGGTCGTGCTCGAGGTCGCCGACAGCGGCGACGGCATCACGATGCCCGGACTGACCGGCGCCGACCTCGCCAGCCGGCCGCGCCGGCTCGGGCTCGGCCTCGGGATCGTTCGCAGGGTCGCGGCCCGGCACCGGGCGACCCTGCGTTTCGCGCACGGAGTCCCGTCCGGAACGGTCGTGACCGTGGTGTTCTCGTCTCAGCAATAGGGGGGGCAGCACATGAGTCACCGGTTCCACTTCTTTCGCGCCGGCGGGGTCGATCAGGTCAGCTTGCGCGATCGCGAGGACCTGCGGTCGCTCAAGGACCTCGATCACAAGCTGTGGGTCGCGCTGGCGATGCCGGTCACCGGCGTCGACGTCGATCCCGAGACGCTCGCCCTGCTCGACCACGATCACGACAAGCGGATCCGGGTCGAGGACATCCTCGACGCGATCGCGTGGGCCGAGACCGCGTTCGCCGACATCGACAAGCTCCTGGTCGGCGCGAGCTCGGTCGAGCTCAGCGCGATCAAGGACGCCAAGATCCTCGCCGCCGCCAAGCGCATGCTCGCCGACCTCGGCAAGCCCGACCGCAAGGTGATCGATGTCGCCGACGCGGTCGCGATCACCAAGGCGTTCGCCGACACCGTGCTCAACGGCGACGGCGTCGTCATCGCCGAGTCGACCAAGGACGCCGATCTCGGCCGCGTCATCGCCGACGTGATCGCGACGACCGGCGCGGTCACCGATCGCAGCGGCAAGCCCGGCGTCGACGCCGCGCACGCCGATCAGTTCTTCGCCGCGGTCGATCAGCGCGCGGCGTGGCTCGCCAAGGGCGCGGGCATCGCGCCGCTCGGCGCCGGCACCGCCGCCGCCGGCGACGCGCTCGCCGCGGTGCGCGCCAAGCTCGAGGACTACTTCATGCGGTGCGGCGTCGCGGCGTACGACCCGCGCGGTGCCGCCGCGCTCGGCGGCCAGGACGCGGACCTGGTCGCGATCGCCGGTCGGACCCTGACCGCGACCGACGCCGAGCTCGCGCGGCTGCCGATCGCGAAGATCGATCCCGCGGGCAAGCTGCCGCTGGGCGCCGTCAACCCGGCGTGGGCGAGCCGGATCGCGGCGTTCGTCGAGCACGCCGTCACGCCGATCCTCGGCAAGAAGGACTCGCTTGTGGCCGCCGACCTCGCGGCGATCGTCGCCAAGGTCGCCGACTACACCGCGCACCAGGGCGACAAGCCGACCACCGTCGTCGACGGCCTCGACCCGGCGTGGCTCGAGCGGCTCGCCAAGCCCGAGCTCCGCGCCGAGCTCGCCAAGCTGATCGCCGCCGACAAGGCGCTCGCCGACGAGTACGACCAGATCAGCGCGGTCGACAAGCTGGTGCGGATGCAGCGCGACTTCGGCCGCGTCGTCCGCAACTTCGTCAACTTCTCCGACTTCTACTCGCAGCAGGACGGCGTGTTCCAGGCCGGCACGCTGTACCTCGACGCGCGCGCGATGCACCTGTGCGTGCCGGTCACCGACGCTGCCAAGCACGGCGCGCTCGCCGCGGCGTCCGACGCGTGCCTGATCTACTGCGACCTCACCCGCCAGGGCGTGACCAAGCAGATCGTCGCGGCGATGACCAACGGCGACACCGACAACATCACGGTCGGCCGGAACGGCGTGTTCTACGACCGCGACGACAACGACTGGGACGCGACGGTCGCGAAGATCATCAGCAACCCGGTCAGCGTGCGCCAGGCGTTCTGGTCGCCCTACAAGAAGCTGGTCCGTGCGATCGAGGACAACGTCCAGAAGCGGGCGCAGGCCGCCGAGGCCGAGGCCCACGCGCGGGTCGAAGCGGCCGGCGCCACGGTCGCGCACGCCGACAAGCTGGTCGCGCCGGCGCCGGCCGCGCCGGTAGCCCCGGCGGCGAAGCGGATCGATCTCGGCACGGTCGCCGCGATCGGCGTCGCGATCGGCGGCATCGGCACGCTGTTCGGCGTGATCATGTCGAGCCTGTTCGGGCTCGGCATGTGGATCCCGCTCGGCGTGATCGGCCTGCTCCTGATGATCTCCGGCCCGTCGATGCTCCTGGCCTGGCTCAAGCTGCGCCGGCGCAACCTCGGCCCGATCCTCGACGCCAACGGCTGGGCGATCAACGGCCGCGCCCGGATCAACGTCGCGTTCGGCGCGGCGATGACCGAGCTCGCCAGGCTGCCGAAGGGCGCCAAGACCTCGACGCGCGATCCGTTCGCCGACAAGAGCCGGCCGTGGAAGCTGTACTTCGTGCTCGCCGCGCTGCTCGGCACCAGCGGCGCGTGGTACTTCGGCAAGCTCGATCGCTACCTGCCGAAGGCGGCGCGCTCGGTCACGATCCTCGGCGACCGCGCGCCGGCTTACGTGGCGCCCGCGCCTTCACCCGCCCCCGCTCCGTCGAACTAGTCAGCAGCCCGACGACGCGATCGAGGATGCGGTGCGCGACGACGCTCTTGTCGGCGCGCGCCACGTCCTCGTCGCCGGCGGCGTCGACCAGGACGACGCGGTTGGTGTCGGTGCCGAACCCGCTGCCGGGCTCGGCGACGTCGTTGGCGACGATCAGATCGCAGCGCTTCGCGGCGAGCTTGGCGCGCGCGTGCGCGACGACGTCGCGGGTCTCGGCCGCGAACCCGACCAGCACCGGCGTCCGGCCGCGGCGCGACGCGCCGAGCTCGGCGAGGATGTCGGGGTTCTCGATCAGCTCGATCGCGGCGCCCTTGCGCAGCTCGCCGCGCTTGAGCTTGTCGCCGGCGGGGCGCGCCGGGCGGAAGTCGGCGACCGCGGCCGCGAGGATCACCGCGTCGGCGCCGGGTGCCGCGGCACCGACGGCGCGCTGCATGTCGCGCGCGGTCTCGACCCGCACGACGGTGACGCCGACCGGATCCGGCAGGCTGGTCGGCCCGGCGATCAGCGTGACCGCCGCGCCGCGCCGCCGCGCCGCCGCTGCGAGCGCGAACCCCATCTTGCCGCTCGACCGGTTGCCGAGGTAGCGCACCGGATCGACCGGCTCGTGAGTCGGGCCGGCGTCGATCACCACGCTGCGCCCGGCGAGATCCTGGCGCGACAGGAGCAGCGCCGCGGCCTCGACGACGTCGGCGGGCTCGGCGAGCCGCCCGGGGCCGGTCCACCGGCACGCGAGGAAGCCGTCGCCGGGGCCGACGACCTGGTAGTCGGCGACGTCGACCAGCCGGCGCAGGTTGGCCTGGGTCAGCGGGTGCTGCCACATGTTGACGTTCATCGACGGCGCGAGCAGGACGCGGGCGCGGGTCGCGAGGCACACCGCGGTCAGCGCGTCGTCGGCCATCCCGGCGGCGAGCCGCGCGATCACGTTCGCCGTCGCGGGCGCGATCACGACGAGGTCGGCGGCGTCCGCGAGCTGGATGTGCCCGATCGACGCCTCCTCGGTCAGGTTGAACAGATCGGTGAACACCGGGTGCCGGGTCAGCGCCTGGAACGTCAGCGGTCCGATGAACTCCTTGGCCCGCGGCGTCATCACGACCCGGACCTGCGCCCCGGCCTTGTCGAACAGCCGCACGATCTCCGCCGCCTTGTACGCGGCGATGCCGCCGCCGACGCCGACGACGATCGTCGCGCCCGCCAGCGGCGCAGCGGGATCGCGGGGCTCGTGAACGCGAGGCGAGGTCGCCATCGCCGTCACTCTACTTCATCGACGCGACCGTGACGACGTAGTGCTCGATCAGCATCACCTCGTCGGGCGCGAGGTGGGCGCGCTCCTGCATCTCGGCGATCTCGCCCGGCCACTCGCCCGGCGCGTGTTCCATCGGATCGCGCGGCCGGTGGCACGCCGAGCACTTGGTCATGTACAGCTGGCGGCCGCGCTCGAGATCCGCGCGCGTGATCGCCGGCCACTGGCTCGCCGCCCACTCGGCGTGCGCCGCGGTCACCGGCGGCGCGGCCGGCCGGCACGCGGCGACGGCGACCAGCGTCGCGACCAGGATCGCGGCGAGCCGCTTCATGTCACAGCCCCACCGAGATCACGAACCGCGCGACCAGGTCGGCGGAGCGATCGTTGAGGCCGAACCCTGCAGTGCCGGCGACCCACAGCCGCGTCGACGGCGCCCACGACAGCGCCGGGCCGGCCCACGCGTAGGCCTGGCGCTTGTCGCCGACCTTGGGCGCCTCGCCCCAGGTCTCGCCGCCGACCTTGAGCTGCGGGATCAGGTCGTAGGTGATGCCGGCCGACCAGCCCGGGACGAGCTCGGCCTCGATCTCCTTCTCGCCGGCGGCGTTCTTCTCCTGCTCGATCCCGATCTCGGCGATGCCGTTGGCGGCGACGGTGAACGCGCCGAAGTCGCGCGCGAGGATCAGCTTGGGCTCGAGCTCGACCTCGGCGACGCCGAACGGCTTGGCGACCTCGCCGTAGAGCGTGATGTCGATCGGCCACTCGCCGCGCTCGGCGAGGCGGTGGCGCAGCTCGACCTTGGTCTCGGCGTAGTGCAGGCCCTCGCCCGGCGGCTCCTCGACGACTTGATACAGCGAGATGCTGGTCCGGTCGGTGATGCCGTACTCGATCTCGAGCTGCTGCTCGGCCGAGCTCGCGCCGCCGTCCTTGTTGAGGCCGTCGCGGATCTGGGTGTTCCACAGCTCGATCTCGATCGCGCCCTCGGGCTGGGTCGGATACTCGTACGTGAACCCGAACGCGCGCCGGTCGGCGCTCGCGGTGACGGGGATCAGCAGGGCGGCGGCCAGACCGAGTTTGAAAACCAATTTCATTTTCTACTCAGGTCTACCGCACCCGCCCCACCTCGGTCAAGCGGGCCGTCAGACCCCGGTCATGACGTATTTCAGCTGGGTGTACTCGTCGAGGCCGTGGCGCGACCCCTCGCGGCCGTACCCCGACTGCTTGATCCCGCCGAACGGCGCCTGCGCCGTCGACACCAGGCCTTCGTTGATCCCGATCATCCCGGCCTCGATCGCCTCGCTGACCTGGACCGACCGGCCGAGGTCGCGGGTGTAGACGTACGCGATCAGCCCCGCGTCGGTGTCGTTGGCGAGCGCGATCGCCTCCGCCGTGTCCTCGAACGTCGTGATCGGCGCGACCGGGCCGAACACCTCCTCGCGCCACACCGCCATCTCGGGTGTGACGCGATCGAGCACCGTCGGTCGGACCCACGGTCCGTCACCGTCGGCGCCGCCGCACACCGCGCGCGCGCCGCGGTCGAGGGCGTCCTGGATCCGCCGCCGCACCGCCTGAGCAGCCCGCGCGTGGATCATCGGCCCGACGTCGACGCCGGCCTGCGCGCCCGGCCCGACGACGAGCGCGCTGACCTTGGCCGCGAACGCGTCGACGAACCGCGCCGCGATGCCGCGCTGGACCAGGAACCGGTTGGCCGCGACGCAGCTCTGACCGCTGTTGCGGAACTTCGCGATCATCGCGCCGGCGATCGCGCGATCGAGGTCGGCGTCGTCGAACACGACGAACGGCGCGTTGCCGCCGAGCTCGAGCGACAGCCGCTTGAGATCGGGCGCGCACTGCGCTGCGAGCAGCCGGCCGACCCCGGTCGAGCCGGTGAACGACAGCTTGCGGACGCGGGCGTCGGCGCACAGCCGCGCGCCGATCCGCGCCGCCTCGCCGGTGACGATGTTGAGCACCCCCGCCGGCACGCCCGCGCCCTCGGCGAGCTTCGCCAGCGCGAGCACGGTCAGCGGCGTCTCGGACGCCGGCTTGCACACCACCGTGCAGCCGGCGGCGAGCGCGGGCCCGAGCTTGCGGGTCAGCATCGCGGCCGGGAAGTTCCACGGCGTGATCAGCGCGCACACGCCGACCGGCTGGCGCTCGACGCGGATCCGCTGGCCGTCGCGCGTCGCGGGAATGGTCTCGCCGTACATCCGCACCGCCTCGCCCGCGAACCACTCGAGGAAGCTCGCGGCGTAGCGGATCTCGGCGACCGACTCGGACAGCGGCTTGCCGTTCTCGGCGGTGACCACCGCGGCGAGCTCGGTCTCGGCGGCCCGCATCGCCGTCGCCAGCCGCGCGACGATCCCGGCGCGGTCGTATGCGGTCCGGGCCCGCCACGCCGGCAGCGCACGCGCCGCGGCGGCGATCGCGGCGTCGATCGCGGCGTCGTCGAGGTCGGGGACCTGCGCGAGCTCCGCCCCGGTCGCGGGATCGGTGACCGCGAATCGGCGTTCACCGCCGCGCCAGGCGCCGTCGATGTACGCGTCAGATGTGAAGGCCATGTAGATGCGTACCTCCGGATCGCGCTAAAAACTCGCGGATGGCGAGCTCCGAGTCGCGCCGCGTGTTTCTCATCATCGCGGCGTTCATCGTGGTCGGGGTCGGCGGTGCGCTCTACTACTTGCTGGTCTATCAACCCGGCAAGGACCGCGAGGCGGCGCGCGCGCAGATCAAGGAATGGGAGGTCCACTGGGATGCGGCGCGCGGCTGCATGCTCGGCGACAAGCCGCTGGTCGCCGACGTCGGCGACGCGATGACCGCGCGCGAGATGCTGGTCGGTTCGACCGAGCAGGCGATGGGCGACTGCACCAAGCTGGTCGCCGGGCTGATCCGTCCGCCGGGCAACGACACCGGCGTCAGCGAGGTCGAGGCGGCGTGGCCGGCGGTGGAGAAAGGGGCGAGCGACGTGGCGCAGGCCTACGCGACCCACCGGATGAGCCCGCTCGGCGACAACCCGCTGCCCGGCGCGCTCGACGCGCTCGCGGCGGCGCACGCCGACCTGCGCAAGGCGGCCGGGATGTCCGCGCCGCCGGCGGTCGACGCGCCCAAGGCGGTCGCGCTCTCGCCCGCGCCGGTGATGCTCGACGGCGCCGCGGTGAGCGACCTCGGCGGGATCACCGTCGACGGCGTGCTGCGCGGGACGGCGCAGGTCACCGGCAAGGGTGGCTACGACCTGCTGTGGTCGGACAAGAGCCTGACCGGGTCGCCGACCAAGCCCGGCGTGCGGTCGGTGCCGACCCGCGCGTGGGCCGCGGACATCGCGATGGACGCCAAGGGCGCGACGACGCTGACCGCGGGCGAGCCGCCGGTGACGGTGGTGAAGCTCAAGCTCGGCTCGGTCGCGCCGCTGGTCGCGCTCGGGGAGGACGCCAGGCGGATGATCCTGTACTCGGTCGATCAGGGCCTGATGATCGCGCGGTCGGCGGACTCCGGCGCGACGTGGACGACGGCGCCGGTGCCGACCAAGGGGGCCGAGGCCGCGTTCGCGGCGTCGCCTGCCGGCGATCGGCTCGACCTCGCGTGGACCGATCCGGCCGGGCTGATGGATCTCGCGGTCACGCTCGATAACGTCACCGGCCCGCTGGCGGCGGCGACGACCTTGCCGGCGCAGCAGCTGTCGACGTGGTGCACCGCCGGCCGGTTCTGGCTCGTCGGCGGCACCGCGCGCGGCTACGTGATCCTGCCCGACGCCAAGGGGCCCGGCGTCGAGATCAAGGTGTCGGAGCCGCGGCCGATGCAGTGCAACACCGAGCGGGTCGTGCTGCGGGTCCAGTCGCCGACCGACTCGTACGGCGCCGACGAGTCGTGCAACGCGACCGCGTGCGGCACGCTGCCGCCGACCGCGACCGAGACCCAGGTCGGCGTCGTCGGCGATCACGTGATCCGCGCGGCAGTGCGCGCGAACTTGCTCGCGGTGTGGCGCGACGCCGCGCCGCCGGTGTTCTATCACCTGCCCGCGGCGCGCCAGCTGTACAGCATCGTCGACATCGCCGGCACGCCGACGGTGCTGCTGCTCGACGAGACCAACCTCGTGCTCGAGCAGGCGGCGCTGCCGAAATGACGGCGCGCCGGATCCTGCCGGTGGTCGCGATCGCGGCGGCGGTCGCCGCGGTCGGCCTCGCGTTCCTGGCGTACCGCAAGCTCGGTAAATCGTCGGCGGTCGCACCGGCCGAGCCGGACGATCGCAGCGCGCAGTGGGACCAGGCGTGGACGGCGATGCGCGCGTGCGTGCTCGGCGCGCCCGCCGCGTCGACCGACACCGGCGAGGCGATCGCGGCCGCCGATCTGGTGACGCCGGATCGAACGTGCGGCCGCGAGCTGGTCGCGGTCGCGCGCGCCGCCGGCGACGGCGAGGACTGGGGCAAGGTGCGCCGCGCGATCGGCGAGCTCGCCGAGCAGCTCGGCCGCCACCAGCAGCGTCGCAAGACCACGCCGGTGTTCGGCGATCCCAAGGCCGAGCCCGATCGGCTGGCCGACACGCTGCTCGCCGTCGAGGTCGCGGTCGCGAAGGTCATCGACGTCGACCGGCCGCCGCAGCCGGCGGTGCTCACCGCGCTCGCCGCGACTCCGATCGTCGTCGACGGCGCGATCGCGACGCAGGTGCGGATGTGGCGCAACGACATGCACGTCTCGGCCGGCCCCGACGGGACGCAGTACCTGCTCGAGTGGCTCGAGGGCGTGCCGCACGTGATGCACCCGGCCAACCCGTGGACCGACTCGACGTGGTCGCCGGCGCTCACCTGGCAGGCCTACGTCACCACGGACGGCAAGAAGTCGAAGGTGATGGTCGCGCCGGCGGACACCGGCGATCCGGCGGCCGACGCCACGACGGTCGCGACCGTGCCCGGCCAGTACGTCCAGGTCTGGGGCGCGATCGGCGATGGCGCCAACCGGATCCTGATCTACGCCGACTACGCGAAGTACTTCATCGCGCGGTCGACGGACTACGGCCAGCACTGGACCAGGACCAAGCTCGCGGGCAACACCAATGGCTACCTCGCCGCGGCGGTGGTGCCGGCCGGCAACCGGCTCGACGTCGTCTGGGCCGACACCGAGACCCGCCGGATCTCGCTCGATCCCGAGGTCAACGCGTCGGGCCCGTTGCCGGCGGCGACGTCGATCTCGCCGACGACGACGTGGATGCAGTGCGCGACCGGCGCGGTGTGGCTGGTCCTGATGCGCGCCGACGGTCAGTACGACGTCCAGCGCGCCGACTCGCCCAGCATCGGCGGCACGTTCAAGACCCAGCCGTATCTGACGTCGTGCTCGAGCGAGCGGCTCGTGCTGCAGACCGACGCCGACGGCGACTTCGCGTGCGACGCGTCGGCGTGCAAGGCGCTGGTCGACATCCCGGCCAAGCCGTTCGCGGTCGCGATCGGCGCCGACGTGCTGCGCTACCAGACCTGGGACGACGTGATCGCCCTGTGGTGGAACGACCGGGCGCCGGTGTTCGCGCGGCTGCCCGGCGGCCGCGTGATCCAGGGCGTCGTCGACGATCACGGCGCGGCGATCGTCGTGATGTCGACCGACAGCCGGGTCGAGTACGCGCAGCTACCGAAGTAGCTGCGCGAGCTCGCGCGCCTCGACCAGGTTGTCCTCGATCGAGCAGTAGGTCCACCGGCCGTAGCGCCCCGCGCTGTGGACGCCGGCGGCGGCGAGCTCGGCGCGGACCCGCGCCGCCTCGGCGAGCGACGCGCGCGTGACGTGGACGTACGCCGGATCGAGCACGACGTGGTGCTCGGCGACGAGCTGGTGATCGGTGACGATACCCTCGGCGGCGAGGTCGGCGAGCACGCGGTCGCGCTCGGCGGCGACGTCGAGCACCGCGTCGCGGGTCGCGCCGATCTCGACGTACAGGCTCATGCGGTCGGAGTCGAAGATGTTGTCGTACCAGCCGACCCGGTAGAACCGCCGCGCGCGATCGGGGAAGTACATCCAGTGCACGCCGGTCGCGCCCTTGCGATCGAAGCCGAGGTTGAACACCAGGACCTTGTTCCAGCCGAACACCGCCGGGTCGTGCGGCGTGCCGGTGATCGCGAGCAGCGCGGGCAGCGGCGCCGAGCTGATGACGTGGCGGTACGCGATCGTCCGGCCCCGCGACGTGGTGGCGACGCGCGCGCCGACGTCGATCGCGGTGATCCGCTCGCCGAGCGCGACGGTGCCGGGCGGTAGGTCGCGGAGCAGCGCGTGGATGTACTGCACCGCGCCGCCGGCGGGATACGTGAACGTCGCGTTGTAGCTCGCGTCGGGTCTGGGGTTCGCGACGTGCGCGATGATGTCGGCGGCGGTGGCGTGCGGGAAGAACCGGCCCATCGCGTCGACGTCGAGGGTGTCGAGGTCGGTCGCGTACAGCTTCTCGTTGTACGGCCGCAGGAACTTCTCGACGATGCCCTTGCCGAGCCGGCGGTACAGCATGTCGAGGAACGATCGCGGCGGCGAGTCGTCGGCGGCCGCCGCCTGGAGGTCGCGCATGCACTCGGCGAAGTCGGCGGCGGGCAGCTGGTGGATGTTCTTCTGGAACGGAAAGTCGATGTCGCGCCCGGCGAACCGGATGAAGCTCTGCTTGACGACGGTGCGGACGTCCTGGCCCGGCATCCGCGCGCGCAGCCACGCCTCGACGTCGGCGTGCTTGAAGTGGAAGAAGTGGCCGGAGTAGTCCCACACGAAGCCGCCGCGGGTGACGGTGCGGCAGTAGCCGCCGGGCTCGGCCTCGGCCTCGACGACGACGACGCGCGCGGCGGGCGTGTGCTCGCGGATCGCGTTGGCGAACCCGAGCCCGGTCACGCCGGCGCCGATCACGAGGTAGTCGACCGACTCGGCCATGCCTAGCCCTGCAGCCGATCGATCTCGCGCTGGAAGATCCGCCGCGCGATCGCGATCGCACAGCCGTACGTGCTCTCGACGCCGAAGTACGACATCGACTTCGACAACAGGCTCTGGCGCCGCGAGTACGGCGTGTCCGACGCGTAGTGGATGATGCCGAGCTCGAACTTCGCGTGGTCGGACAGGTTGACGATCTCGTCACGCGGGTGGCGCTGCGGCGCGCTGGTCTCGTACACCGCCGACATGTACGGGCCCGACTCCATCTCCATCACGGTGTAGCCCTCGCGATAGAACACGTCCATGTAGTCGCGGTTCTGGAGGAACGTCGAGCGCACCGTCAGCGCCTTCTGGTTGTCGAGCACGGTGCCGTGGCGCATGAACGGCTGGACGTCGGCGGCGCTGATCGCGTTGCGGAACAGGAACGTGTTGCTCGAGTGCTCGTCGTGGACGACCTTCGAGATCATCACGTCGCCGACGCGGCCGTTGAGCGTCGCCGCCTTGCCCATGATGTAGATGCCGCGGATCTCGTCGACGCCGGCGGCGATCGCGGTGAGGTGGTGGTACGCGGCCATGCCGAGCGGGTAGTCGATGTTGATGACCAGCGCCTGGCTCATCGCGAGCGCGGCCATGCCGGAGACGTGGCAGCGCGGATCGATCCGCGCCGGATCGAGCGCGGCGAGCTCGATCACCTGCGCGTCGACGTCGATCCGGCCCGGGCTCGCCATCGAGCGGATGCCGCCGGCGGCGTCGAACGCCTGGACCTGCGCGGTGCGGTCGGCGCCGGGCTCGTGGATGTACGCGCGCAGCACGTAGTACAGGATCGCGGCGCGGGTCGCCTCGTCGCCGGCGGCGACCGCGCGGTCCCAGTGCTCGGTCAGCCCCTCGGGGTTGGCGCGGCGCAGGAACGCGACGATGTCGGCCTCGTGGCTGCGGGCGTAGCCGCCGAGCAGGTTGACCAGCGAGTGGCTGTTCGACGACACGAAGTACACCGGCCGCGATACGCCGCTGCGCAGCACGGCGGGCTCGATCGCCTCCCACCACCGGTTGGCCGAGCGCTGGTACTCGCGGAACGAGCCGTCGAGCAGGCGGATCGACAGGTCGCACTCGCGCGCGGCGAGCGCCGCGAGCGAGTCGTGCCAGGCGGCGCCGAGCGCGGCCCGCAGGACCGCGACGCCGGACTCCGAGACCCCGACCGCGGTCGCGATCGCGGCGTCGGACTCGACCTCGACGCCGGCGAGCCTGGAGTGGAGCTTGTTCCACTCGATCTGGTACGCGGTGACAATCGGCACCAGGTCGTCGATGTCGGACGCCGACGCGACGAACACCGCGAGCGTGTCGCCGCCGTCCCAGCGCAGCGGGCGGCGCCGGCCGCGGGTGCGGACCACGTCCCACTTCTCGACCTCGAGCCCGGCGGAGGCGAACTGGTGCAGCGACTGGCCTAGCACGATCCGCCGGACCCGCGGGATGCACCCGGGCAGGCGCGCGGCGGCATAGGCGAACGCCGCCAGATCCGGCTCGGGGTTCTCGGCCCCGAGGTGCAGGCTCGAGCGCGAGTACAGGTGGGCCTCCTCGAACGCCCGGACCCGGACATCGCCGCTGGACCGCAATAACGAGTAGTAGGTGCGGATGTACAGGTCGATCTCGTCGCTGATCGCCCGGGGCGGCTGCCGATCCACGCGCCCAGGGTAGACCACCGTTGGGTTTTGGTGCTACATCACCGCCCCTAAGGTCCGTCGTGAGCAAGGAAGAGCTAGTCCATCTCGAAGGCGAAGTCGTCCTCATCGCCAAGGGCGGCAACTTCCGCGTCAAGCTCGAGAACGGCCACGAGGTCCTCGCCAAGCTGGCGGGCAAGGTCCGGCGCCACCGGATCCGCGTCGTGCTCGGTGACCGCGTCACGGTCGCGGTGTCGCCGTACGACCCGACCCGCGGCTTCATCGTCTACCGCCAGCGCTAGCGCTCGGGCTGGTAGGCTTCGGCCGCGATGGCCGACACGCCCGTCTACGCCGGTTTCGATCTCGGCACCTCGAACTCCGCCGCGGCCGTGTTCGACGGCGAGCGGGTCACGGTGATCCGCAACTCGGTCGGCGCGATGGTGACGCCGTCGGTCGTGCGGATCGACAAGGCCGGGCGCGCCACGGTCGGCACCCGCGCGCGGCGGTTCCTCGATCAGGATCCGGACAACACCGCGACCGAGTTCAAGCGGCTGATCGGCACCGGCAAGCCGATCAAGTTTCCGGCGGCCGGCGTCGACAAGATGCCCGAGGAGCTGTCGGCCGAGGTGCTGCGCGCGCTGCGCCAGGACGTGTTCGACCAGCTCGGCGTCGAGATCGCGCGTGCGGTGGTGTCGGTGCCGGCGTTGTTCGAGCTGCCGCAGAGCGCGGCGACCGCCGAGGCGGCCCGGCTCGCCGGGTTCGAGCGGGTCGAGCTGTTGCAGGAGCCGATCGCGAGCGCGCTCGCGGCCGGGTGGCGCGCCGACGACGATGGCGGCGGCACGTGGCTGGTCTACGACCTCGGCGGCGGCACGTTCGACGCGTCGTTGCTCGAGACCCGCGACGGCCTGCTCCGCGTCGTCGGCCACGACGGTGACAACTTCCTCGGCGGTCGCGACTTCGACTGGGCGATCACCGAGCACCTCGCGGCGCAGCTCGCGACGCCGCTCGAGCGTCGCGATCCGGCGCACGCGGCAGCGCTGCGCGCGCTGCGGGCCGCGGCCGAGGACGCCAAGATCGAGCTGTCGCGTCAGGACAAGGTGCCGATCACCCTGCCCCGCCCGCTCGAGGTCGACGGCCAGGCGATCGACGTCGAGCTCGAGCTCGATCGCGCGACGGTCGAGCGGCTGTGCGCGCCGCTGGTCGAGCGCTCGCTCGAGGTGTGCGCGCGCCTGCTCGCGGCGCACGGCCTGGCGCCCGGCCAGCTCGCGAAGGTCGTGCTGGTCGGCGGCCCGACGGTGATGCCGCTGGTGCGGACCCGGGTCGCGAGCCGGCTCCAGGCGACGCTCGCCGAGGGCCTCGATCCGATGACGCTGGTCGCGCAGGGCGCAGCGCTGTACGCCGCGACCGCGGGCCTCGACGGTCGCAAGCCGCGCGCGGCGACCGGCACCGGCGCGCAGGTCTGGCTGCAGTACCCGGCGGTGTCGGCGGATCTCACGCCGCACGTCGTCGGCAGGTTCGTCGGCGAGCCGCCGGCCAAGCTGGTCCTTCACCGCGCCGACGGCGCGTGGTCGAGCCCGGAGGTCGAGGTCGGCCTCGACGGCGGGTTCGTCGCGATGGTGAGCCTGCTGCCGCGCAAGGCGTCGACGTTCGCGATCGCGGCGACGACGGCGGCGGGCGCGACCGTCGCGGTCGAGCCGGCGAGCTTCACGATCGTCCAGGGCCTGACCATCGGCGATCCGCCGCTGTCGCGGACGATCGGCGTCGCGACCGCGAGCGATCACGTCCAGGTCTATCTCGAGCGCGGCGCGCCGCTGCCGGCGCGGCGGACGTTCACCCATCACACCGTCGAGACCGTCGCGCGCGGCGCGGCGGAGAGCGTGCTGCGGATCCCGATCGTCCAGGGCGAGTTCGCGCAGGCCCACCTGTGCCGGCTGGTCGGCGCGCTCGACATCCCCGGCGACGCGATCAAGGCGACGGTGCCGACCGGGTCGCCGGTCGAGGTGACGATCGAGCTCGATCGCGGCGGGCGGATGACCGCGCGCGCGCTGATCCCGGCGATCGATCAGGTGTTCGAGAGTGTGGTCCACCTGCTCGTCCCCGAGGCCGCGCCCGAGGCGCTCGACAAGGCGCTCGCCGAGATGCGCCGCCACCTCGTCGAGCTGCGCACCGACGCGTTCCGCCGCGCGCTGACCGGCGTGCTCGACAAGCTCGACAAGGTCGAAGGCCGGCTCGCCGAGGCCGAGCGCGACATCGACGCGGCGCACGGCGGCGACGCCGACGCGGCCCAGCGCGCGCGTCGCGCCCTGCTCGACGTCGACGCCGCGCTGACCGAGGCCGACCTCGCCAAGAAGTGGCCCGAGCTCGACGCCGCCGCCGGCGAGGCCGCGATCAACGCCGCCGCCGCGGTCAGCCAGTTCGGCACCGAGGCCGAGCGCCGGCTGCTCGACGAGGTCGTCACCGCGCTCGAGCGCGCGCGGGCGTCGCGCGATCCGGCCGAGCTCGAGCGCCAGCTCCGGCTGGTCCGGCGGCTCAGCGTCGCGGCGTACCAGCGAGATCCCGAGACCTGGGAGTTCTATCTCGAGAACGCGGCGTCGGAGATCGCGGGCGCGTCGGACCTGCCGCGCGCCCAGCGCCTGGTCGCCGAGGGCAAGGCCGCGGCCGCGCGCGGCGACACCGAGGAGCTCAAGCGCATCGTCAAGCAGCTGTGGAGCCTGCTCCCGCTCGACGCCGCCGACCGCCGCAAGGGGTTCGACTCGGGCGTCCGCTAGCCTGCTACGCTGGATCCAGTGATCAAGGCGACCGCGCGGTTACGCGAGAATCCGTTCTTCGTGCTCGGGCTGCCGGTCACGGCGAGCCGGGTCGAGGTCGAGCGCGAGGCGCAGAAGCTGCTCGGGATGCTCGAGCTCGGGCTGGCGCCGGCCGCGCGCTACGCGTCGCCGCTGGGCTGGCACCCGCGCACGCCCGATCTGGTCCGCGCCGCCGCGGCGACGCTGCGCGATCCGCGCCGGCGATTGCTCGCCGAGGCGTGGGCCCGGCATGTCGCGGTCGTGACCGAGCCGCCGCCGGCCGCCGCGGTCGTCGACGAGCCCGCGGTCGCGCCCGACGACGACGCGCCGGCCCCCGGCTGGGAGGACGCGCGCGCGCGGCTCGGCTGGGCCGGAGGGACGTGGCGATGAACACGTTCCGCGCGCCGATCCTGTGGCTGCTCCACGCCGCGCATCGCAAGGCGATCGACGCGCGCCGCCGCGGCCGCACCGGCGCCTACGTCGGCTACGCCGTGCTGTCGGGGATCACGCAGGCGATCGCGCTATCGCTCGCGTTCGGGATGTTCCTCGCGCTGTGGACGGCCGGGCTCCAGCCATTCGCGATCGTGATCGCCGGCGTCGGCGCGGTGCCGTTCGCCGGGCCGTGGCTGATCCGCCACGTCCTGGTCCCGCTCGGTATGCCGCGGGTCGCGTACTGGACGGGCTACACGTCGATCGCCGCCGGCAAGGATCCGACCGGCTACGGCCTGGTCGCCGCGGCGTGGGCGCACCTGCGACGGCCGAGCGCGACCAGCGAGGCGATGATCGACAAGCTGCGCGCGACGCGCGGCATGACCGGCGACGCCGAGATCGTCGCGACCGGCCTGGTCGCGCTCGCGCGCGGCGACGTCGGCGCCGGGCGCCAGCTGCTCGCGTCGGCGGGTGAATTGCGCGAGCGCCACCCGGCGGTGCGCGAGATCGCCGCCGAGTGCCTCGCGGCGATCGACGTCGAGGCCGGCGCGTTCGCCGCGATCCTGATGCGCGCCGTTGGCGCCGGCGAGGCGTGGCCGGCGTCGCCGCTGACGTTCCTGATCGAGGGCTGCGCCCAGCGCATCACCGGCGACGCGCACGCGCCGACCGCGGCCGCGCTGTGGACGCGGTGGATCCTCGCGCCGCGCCGGCGGGTGACGCGGGCGCTGGTCGCGCGCGCGCTCGCCGCCGCGCCGTCGCCGCGCAAGCGCAAGCGCGACACCGAGGCCGCACCGGCGCCGGTGGTCGCGACGCCGTCGTCCTCGTCGGCGTTCCCGGCGGCGATCGCGGCGCACGTCGCCGCGCTGCGCGCGCGCAAGCCGGACCGCGACGCGATCGGCGGCGCCGCCCGGGCGTGGGACGCCGCGCTCGCCGATCCCGACACCCGGATCTGGATGATGCAGCGCGCGGCCGAGCTCACCGCGCCGAACGATGCGGGCGAGACCGCGGCGCGCGAGCTGCGCGCCCAGGTCGCGGCCGACCTCGCCGAGCTCGCCGAGGCGGCGCAGATCGCGACCGTCGACGACGGCTCGGCGATCGCGACCGAGATCGCCCGCGCCGCGCGCGGCCAGCGGCTCGCGACCCTCGAGCTCGCGTTCGCGGCGTGGGAGGACCGCGCCCGCGCGCGCACCGAGCTGCCCGCGATCGACGAGTGGCGCGCGTTCCTCGCGCTGCGCGCGAGCTACGACCAGGCGGTCGCGGTCGGCGGGCTCGAGCTGCGCCGGCTCGCGTTCCCGCACGCGATGACCGCCGGCGGCGTGGTCTCGGCGTGGTTGTGGAACCAGCGCAAGGAGTACGTCCTGTCGCACGCGATCAGCGTGTGGCTGCTCGCCGAGGCGCGCGCCGTCGGCGATGCGTCCGCGATCGAGCACGAGTCGCACAACTGCAAGCTGGCCGTGCCGACGCGCAGCGCGTGATCACAGCTGCATCGGATCGACGTAGATGACGCCCTTCTGCGGCGGGTCGTAGAGCAGGACGAACGCGAGGACACCGGCGGCGATGGCCGCGGCGCTGATGCCGGCGATCGTCCACTTGTGACAGGTGAAGCAGCGCTCGGTGTGCGTGGTGTCGAGGCGCTCGTCGGTCGCGAGCGTCGACGCGACCAGGGTCGCGCCGGCGGCGGAGGCATCCGCGATCGCGCTCTCGAGCGCGGCGTCGAGCCCGCGCGCGTCGTGGTAGCCGATCTCGACGATCGCGGTGCACCGCACCGGGGTGCCGGCGCAGCGCTGGACCAGGAGCGTCGGCTCGTCGCGCTGCCACGTCGTCGCGACCACGAGCACCGCGTCGACCTCGCCGAACAACAGGCCGGCCTCGACCGCGGCGGTCGCGCGCGCATCCGAGGTGTCGCGGCCGATGCCGGCCTCGGCCGCGGCGGCGTACGGATCCGGGTCGAGCGCGATCGCGAGGTCGGTCGACGCGGTCGCGTCGACGGTGAACGCGAGTGCGCGCGCGACGTGGCCGGGCGAGCGCGCGACCGCGATGTGATCGCCGTGCGGCAGCTCGAGCTCGATCGGCGCGGTGCCGCGATCGACCCCGTCGATCTCGAGCTCGACCTTGGTCCGCGCCGGCGTCGACGCGTCGAGCTTCACCGTCCGCGTCGGCGGCGCGACCGCGCGCGCGGCGTCGACCGCGGCGAGCACGTCGGGCGAGAACTCGCGCTCGGTCAGCGCCCGCTCGGGATCGAGCGCGAGCGCGGTGCGGATCGCGACGCCGGCCTCGGTCTTCTTGCCCTGGTAGTCGAGCACCGCGCCGAGCCGGAGGCTGATGTCGGCGTAGAGCTCGACGCCGCCGGCGAGCGGCACCAGCTCCTCGGCGTCGCGCCGCGCGCGCGACAGCTGGGCCTCGGCGGCCTCGGGCTGGACCTGGAGGAACGCCTGCCACGCCTGCTCGGCGGCGGCGCGGACCTGCGTGAACCGCTCGAGCGTCGCCGCGGCGACCGCGCCGGCGCGCAGGTTCGCGGCCGCGGTCGACAGCACGTCGGTCGTCGCGTCGCCGGCGATCGCGGCCGCGCGGCGCGCGAGCTCGGCGCGCTCGACCGGCGCGGCCCGGCCGTCGAGCGCGATCACGCCGAGGTGCTCGGCGCGCGCGACGCCGGTCATGGCGCACGCGCACGCGGCGATCATCCCCAGGCGTCGCACGGCCGAAGGATACCGCGAGTCAGGGCGTGAACTTGAAGGTCTCGGTCACGGTCTGGCCGGCCATGACCTCGACGGTGCGGGTCTCGCGCTGGGGCGGGTCGCTGGCGGTGTACTCGCACACGACCTCGTGCTGGCCGGCGGGGATGTCGACCTTGAGCGGCGCGGTCTTGCCCTGCGCCTTGCCGTCGATCGTCACCTTGCACCACGGCGTCGCGGCGATCTTCAGGCCGCCGGTCGGGCGCGCCGTGGCGGCGTCGGGGACATCGGTCCGCGCGTCGGGCTTGGCGCGGGCATCGACGTCGGCGATCACCACGCGCGCGTCGGTGCGTCGCGTCGCCGCATCCGCGAGCTCGACCGGCGCGTCGGCCTCGATCGGCGCCGGCGCGTCGATCGGCGCGATCACGACCAGCGCCGCGTCCGCGACCGGCGCGGCGTCGGCCGGGGCGACCGCGACCGCGGCGTCGACCGTCGCCGTCGCCGGCGGCGAGCACGCCAGCCGCAGCGTCACGCCGGCGATCGCCGCCGCCGCGAGGCCGAGGCCGATGATCAGCCGTCGCGGGAACACCGGCCCGGTCGGCTTGTCGTCCGCGATCGCCGCCGCGACCTCGCTCTTCTCGATCCGTTCGGTGCCGATCGCCTTCTCGTCGACGATCGGCGACGGTCCAGTGTCCGACGCGGTCGCCGCCGCGGGCGCCGGGCCGCCCTTCGGCGTCACCACGGTGCTCGGGCCGACGTCGGTGTCGCCCAGCGCCGGCGTCCCGAACAGCGGCGTCGCGCGCTCGAGCACCTGCTTCCACTCGACGTGGGTCGCGAACGAGCGCTGCTTCGGCACCGCCCGCCTCGGCTGCGATCCGGGCTGCGATCCCGGCTCGGATCCGTCGCGCGGCATCACCTGCGTCGACGGTCCCGCCCCGCCCGGCGCATCCGCGTTCGGCGCATCCGCCGTCGGCAGCGCGAACGGTGCGCTCAGCTCGTCGCGGCCGCCCTCGGTCTGCATCCGCCGGAGCTCCGGCGGGCACAGCTTCGCGACCAGCGGCGCGAGGTCGCGCGCGCCCGGCGTCTTCTCGAGCGAGTAGAGGTGCTTGTTGAGCGCCGCGAGAAAATCCGCCGCGCTCGGCCAGCGCTCGTTGCGGTTGCGAGCGAGCGCGCGCGCGACCGCGTCGTCGAGCCGCGCCGGCACGCTCGGCCGGAGCGTCGACGGCAACAGGATGTCACCCTCGAGCACCGCCATCAGGGTGTCCTGCGGATCCGACCGCGCGAACAGCCGCTGGCCGGTCAGCATCTCCCACAGCAGCACGCCGACGCTGAACAGATCGCTCTGGCCATCGAGCGGCTCGCGCCGGACCTGCTCCGGCGACATGTACGGGAACGAGCCGGTCGGCGCGCTCGCCTCCTTGTCACCGGTCGCGCCGAGCGTGACCGCGATGCCGAAGTCGACCAGCTTGACCTCGCCGTCGCGCGACAGCATCACGTTGCGCGGCGACAGGTCGCGATGGATCACGCCCTCGCCCTTGCGGTGGGCGTAATCGAGCCCCTCGAGGATCTCGGCCGCGATCCACGCGGCGACGTTCGCCGGCAGCTGGTAGCCGCGCCGCGCCGCCGCCTCGGTGAACCGGTACAAGGTCGGCCCGTCGATGTACTCCATCGCGATGAAGTAGATGTCGTCGACGACGCCGAGCTCGTAGACCGGGACGATGTTGCCGTGCGCGAGCGTGACCAGGGTCTTGGCCTCGGCCACGAACATGTCGACGAACTGGCGCTCGCCCGACAGCCGGGGGTGGATCTGCTTGATGACGAGCTGCTTCTCGAATCCGCCCGGGCCCAGGATCTTGCCGAGATAGATCTCGGCCATGCCGCCGGTGGCCAGCTTCTCGGTCAAGTAGTACTTGCCGAACGTAGCCGGCAACTCCTCCATCGCGCGGGCAGTGTATCATGTGAAAATGATTGGCCGACTCGGGGCGGCGGTCGCGTACGGCGCAGCGTGCGTCGTCGCGTTCGGCTGCGGCGAGGACGTCGCGCACGTGCAGCTCGTGATCGCGCCGCGGATCGGCGACTGCGGTCATGTCCCGAACGCGAACGAGGTCGCGCTCACCGCGCTGACCGAGTCGGGCAACACCCAGCTCAACCGGTTCGGGCCCGGCGAGCCGATCATCACCGACCACTGGCCCGGCGACACGCGTCAGGTCGAGCTCGAGGTCTCGGTCGGCGCGACGCGATCGATCGGCAAGACCGCGCCGTTCGACTTCGACACCGTCGGCACGTCGATCCCGATCACGCTGATCGCACCGAACCAGATGTGCCCGATGGGCGACTTGCTCGAGGCGCGGCGCCGGCCGCAGGTGATCGCGGTCGGCGCCGGCGCGCTCGTCGTCGGCGGCTCGCACTTCGACCAGGATAGCGGCCAGCTCCTGCCGGCGACCCAGATCGAGTACTTCGATCCGGTGCTGAACGCGTTCACGATGCAGCGCACGCCGCTCGGGGCGACCAACATGCGCGGCGGCGCGCTGGTCCGGCTCGCGGACGGTCGGATCGTGTTCGTCGCGTCGGCGTCGGCGCAGATCGCGATCTACGACGAGGCCCAGGCGAAGTTCCCCGAGATCAAGCCGGGCCTGCTCGAGCCGCAGGGCCTCGCCGCGGCGGTCGCGATCGACGATCACCGGATCGCGGTCGCCGGCGGCTGCGCCGCGCTCGACGCCACGACCGACTACCGCTGCGCGCTGGGCCAGACCGTCGCGACCGTCGAGATCGTCGACGTCGACGATCCGGGCGATCGCGACGTCTACGCGCCGAGCCTGTCGGTCGCGCGCGCCAACGCGGTCGCGACGCTGCAGTTCCGCGACGGCGCGCCGGTGATCGTCGTCTCCGGCGGCGTCGATGACACCGGCACCGCGGTCGACACCGTCGACGTGATCCCGCTGACCGGGCTCGGTGACCAGATCCCCGGCGGCGCGGGCGGTACCGCGGTGTCGCTGGACGCCGGCAGCACGCTGACGGCGTTCGCCCCGCCCGGCACGCCGGCGTCGCAGGCCGCCAGCGTCGCGATCGCCGGCGTCCCGAGCATGCGCCCGGTCGCGGCGCCACCGACGCGGCGCGACACCGTGCTGGTCCCGCTCGAGGACGGCACGGTGATCGCGATCGGCGGGCGCGACGCGGCCGACGTGCCGGCGCCACCGGCCGTGTACCAGCCGCTGCTCGGCTGGTCCGAGCTCACCGACGGGCCGATGCCGGCGTTCATCGATCACGCCGCCGCGCGCCTCGCCGACGGTACCGTGCTGATCGTCGGCGGCCTCGATCCGAGCGGCAACGACACCGCCGCGGCGTGGCGGTTCCGGCCGTCGCTGATCGGGCCGTTCACCGACGTCGCGGCGCTCACCTTCCCGGCCCTGAATCCCGAGGTCCAGCTCACCGCGCTCGATCCGTCGCTGGTCGACCGCACCGGCGGCAACTACACGCTGAGCGCCGAGGGCATGATCGAGAACCTGGCGGTAATGTCCGGGCTGCGGACCGACCACGCCACGCTCACCGTCGATCTCCTGGTCGGCGCCGGCGCGGTCGCGCTGGTCGCCGATGCCACCGGCCCGGGCGACCGGATCGAGGTCGTGCTCGCGCCCGGCGCCGACGCGCGGGTCGACCGGATCACCGCCGGGGCGCGATCGCAGCTCGTGACCTGCACGGGTCGGCGCCTGCCCGCCGCGATCTCCGGCTCGATCACCCTGACGATCGACGCCGGACGGCTCGAGCTGCGGCGCGCCGGCGAGAGCCCGGATATCACCGGCTGCGAGGTCGGCGAAGGTGGGGTCGGGCTGTGGGGCCTCGCCGCGGTCGGCGACGGCGCCCACGTCACGGTCCATACGATCGACGTTGCCCGCTGACGTCCGTTGGGGCCGGCGAAGTGTTAGCGTCGCGACGATGTCCGCGGGGCGCGCCCTGCCCGTGCTCGCGCTCGCCGTCGCGGTGATCGCGGCGGATGCGCCGGCGGCACACGCGTACTCGTTCGCGGTGCGCGCGCGAACGGTGGCGCAGATCTACCAGCTCCGCGGGTTCCGGCTGATCGGCGCCGACGTCGTGTTCGGCCGCCAGCGGTTCACACAGTCGCTGGCGCTCGCGATCGACGACATCGGCGGGCTCGCGGCGAAGCGCCGGCGCGCGCACCTGCCCGCCACCGGGCCGCGGGTGTCGTGGACCAGCTACCTCCGCCTCGATCACGACTTCGGGTCGTGGACGTCGGGGACGATCACGACCTCGACCGCGATCCTCGACGCCGCCGACGTCGTGCCCGAGCTCGACGAGTCGCTGGTCGCGCTCGATCTCCTGTACGGCTACGTCACCGTCGACGGCCTGCTCGACAACCGGCTGTCGCTCCGGGTCGGCCGCCAGATCGGGTTCGAGGGCGGCGACGTCTGGGCGCTCGACGGCGCGACCGTCACCGTCGAGCCGCCGGTGCCGATCGCGATCGAGGTCCAGGCCGGGCTGCGCGTGCGCGACAAGTCGCCGGTCGCGCCGGCGCGGGTCGAGCTCGACGGCACCTCCGGCGCCGACTGCGAGGAGTACGTCGAGGGTCCGACCCCGGGCAGCGGCCACTGGGCGCTGATCGATCGCAGCTCGATCGTCGAGAACCGGCCGCTCGCCGCGGACCGCTCGCTGTGCCCGCAGCGCGGCGTGTGGATGCCGACGATCGGCGTCGCGCTCGAGACCCGCCGCACCGGCCCGATCAGCGCACGGCTCGCGTATCGCCGCACCGACTCGGCGACGGTCGGCGTGATCGACGCCGTCGATCGGCTGCAGTTCCCCGACGTCGGCCTGTACCCGAACGAGTCGGGCCAGGCGCCCGATCGCGGCGTCAACGCCGAGCACGTCGCGGCGACGGTCCAGGGCCGGTTCCGCGCCGGCGCGCTGCGGCTCACGCCGTGGGCGTGGACCCGCGCGAGCCTGGTCGAGCACCGCGTCGATCGCGCGAGCTTCGGCACCGAGCTGCGCATCCACGGCCAGGTCATCACGCCCGAGGTCGACTACCGCGTGCCGAGCTTCGACAGCGATTCGATCTACGCCGTGTTCGCGACCGAGCCGACCACCGACGTCCGCGTCGCGTGGAGCGGGTTCGGCGCGACCGCGATGGCGTGGCTGCGCCACTATCACAACGCCGACGCCGATCCCAACGCGTACGGGATCGAGGCCGTGGGCGAGCGCGACCTCGCGCGGCGGTGGACGGCGCGGCTCAGCGTGCTCGCCGACGGCGGCTACGGCGGCTCGCGGTTCGGTGCGACCGCGGCGGCGCGCTACGCCGGTCGCGAGCACCTCACCGTCACCGCGACGCTCGCGGGCTGGCGGTTCGCGCCCGACGACGACGGTACGTGGTGGGAAGGCATCGCGCAGGGCCGCGCGACCTGGGTGTTCGACGACAAGTACGCGATCCACGGCGTGGTCGAGACCAGCGCGAGCCGGTACACGCCCGGGCAGGTCCGGTTCCTCGGCGTGCTCGACCTCGCATTCGAGCCGGAGCTATGAAGCGGATCGCCTTCCATACCGCATGTCTCGTCGTCGCCGCGGTCGCGGGGATCGCCGTCGCCGCGCCGTCGTCGCAGAGCCGGCTGCCCGATCCGAACACCTGGGTCCCCGGCGGCACCGCGGTCACGCCGTCGGGCCCGTCGCCGGTGATCTATCCGGCGCAGCGGCTGCCGCTCGCGTTCTCGCACGCCAAGCACCTGGCGCGCGCGATGGCGTGCACCGACTGCCACGCCGACGCGCTGACCGCGACCGAGGCCAAGGCCGATCTCCTGCCCGGCGAGGACGTGTGCGCGCGGTGCCATCCGATCGATCGCGCGCAGCCCGAGCGCGTCGTCGCCGGCCAGCCGCCGGCGAAGTGCGTGACGTGTCACCCGGCGTACACCGCGGGCCAGCCGGTCGATCGGACGTCGATCCCGACCGCAAACCTGATCTTCGATCACGCCGCGCACGGCACCAGCGCGTGCAAGGACTGCCACGGCGATCTGTCCGCCGTCGACGTCGCGACCCGCGACGCGCTGCCCGCGATGTCGACCTGCCTGAGCTGCCACGACGGCAAGCAGGCGGCGAGCGAGTGCACGACGTGCCACCTCGCCGATCCCGGCGGCAAGGTCCGCACTGCGCTGCCCGACGGCGTGCTCGCGCCGAAGTCGGGCGTCCTCGGCGACGCCCACGATCCCGGCTGGTCCGATCACCACGCGGCGGCGGCGCGCGCGCCGGGCGCGACGTGCTCGTCGTGCCACGCCGAGCACGAGTGCGCCGACTGCCACGCCGGCACGATCAAGCCGTTCGCGTATCACCCCGGCGACTACGCGCAGAACCACGCCGTCGACGGCCGGCGCGGCGTGCCCGACTGCGGCGTGTGCCACCGCGCGTCGACGTTCTGCGTCGGCTGCCACGAGCGCAGCGGCGTCGCCGCGCGCGGCGAGACCGACTTCTCGGCGAGCTCCGACGAGCTCCGGTTCCACCCGGTCGGCTGGGCCCAGGCGCCGCACGCCGCCGAGGCCAAGCGCAACCTCGACGCGTGCGCGAGCTGTCACCGCGACGAGTTCTGCACGACCTGCCACTCCGCCGAGCCGGGCACGCCGCAGGTGTCGCCGCACCCGCGCGGCTGGCGCAACAGCTCCCGGTGCAAGGCGATGGACCGCCGCAATCGCCGGATGTGCCTGCGGTGTCACGTCACCGACGACGAGCTCGGGTGCGGCTGGTCGGCCGGCCTCTGAACGTCGTCTCGAATAGGGAATGGCAAACAGGGAACAGAGAACTTGAATTGCGGCCGAGGATCGATCCTCGACCGCCATTCAAATTCTCTGTTCCCTGTTTACCATTCCCTATTCGAGAAGCCCTCGGCTCGATCAGTGAGAAACCGCGTCTATACTCAGCGCATGTTTCCGTGGCTGACCTCGAACACGAAGGGCACCAAGGCCGGCGCCAAGCGCCACGCCGAGTGCATCGCCGCTGACCTGCGGTCGCGCGCCGCGACGCTGTACCGGCTCGGGTACTCCGAGAAGGCAGCGGCGGCGCGGCTCGACGCGCGCGTCGCGTGGGAGTTCGATCCGGAGAGCAAGCGCGGCGCGCATCGCCGCCCGGCGTCGCTCGATCGCGCGGCGATCGCGAAGCTGGTCAAGGACGTCTTCGAGCGCCGGCCGTCGTGACGCGCGGGCGGTGGGCGGCAGTCGCCGTCGCGCTCGCCGCCGCGTGTGGGCCGGCGCAGCGCGCGACACCCACCGATCCGTCGCACCCCGATCTCCGCGCGCCGGCGTCGCTGGTCGGTGAGTGGCGCTGGGTCCAGCTCGTCGAGGACACCGGCACCCGCCGCACCGAGGACGAGCACTGGCAGTTCGTGCCGATCGCGGGCGGCGCGGTGATCGGCCGCTACCAGCGCGAGGTCACGGTGCAGTCGACCGACGGCACGCCGTTCTCGTGCAACCAGGCGCTCGAGTACCGCCAGCGCGCGGTGTTCGACGTCGAGGTCGCGCCCGCGGCCGGCGGCGCGGTGATCCGCGAGACCACGTATCGCGTCGAGCCATCGCCGTGCGATCACGGCTTTCGCAAGCTCGGCGAGTACCGCGCCACGCCCGGCGAGCAGCAGGCGACGCTGCGCTGGGACGGCGGCGAGGCCACGCTGCTCCGCACCGGACCGCCGCCGAAGCAGCTCGCGGTGCCGAGCTGGCCCGGCGATCACCCGAGCGAGCTCGGCGACTGGCAATGGACCGCGACCTGGCTCGAGCCGCGCGGTCCGCGCCGGACCCAGACCGAGACCTGGTCGATCGCGAACGGCCCCGACGACTCGCTCGACGCGACCGTCACGCGCACGACCACCACGACCGATCCCGACGGCGACACCATCGCGTGCGCCGGCGCCGCCGAGTGGACCTCGACCGAGCGCGTCGCCGTCGAGGGCCACCGCGACGGCGACATCATCCGGCTGCGCGAGGTCTCGGTCGCGGTGACGCCGCACCCGTGCACCAAGCTGTCGCCCAACCGGATCCTCGACGACGCCACGATGGAACAGATCGGCGACTTCCTCGTGATCGAGTGGCGCGGCGACCGGCGCGAGGTGCTGTCGCGCCCGCCGTGATGGGTCGTTCGCGTGCGCGTCTTCGGCGCCACGCGAACGAAGACCTCGGACTCCAGGCTTCAGGCCCTGAGCGATCGCACGCGTTCTGGGTTCAGGTACCTGCAGTCTGAAGCCTGAAGCCTTCGGCGACGGTCCGCGCGCGGCGCGGACCCGGCGATGTCGTCGGCGGTCACGATCACCCGGTCGGCGGCGCGACTGCCGATCGCGCCCGCGGTCGGCGAGTCGATCCGGAACGCGAGCGTGCCGGAGAGGTCCGGGAACGTGACCACGCCGTGGATGATCGCCTGGGGCACGAACCCGGCGAGGGTCCCGGGCTGGCAGCCGGCGCGGCTGAAGTCGCCCGGGTCGTCGTAGTCGCCGAGCGAGGGCACGGCGTCGGGATTGCCGACGGTGGCGTCGGGAGGCTCCGCCCCGTGTCCGCCGCACCCCACCCCGGCGAGCGAGATCGCGATCACGGCGCCGGGGCGAACTGCCATCCGGGGCACGATAGCGCGCGGTTCGGGGCCGGCATCTGCCGCGCTCGATCTCGCGCTGACCGGCTGAGGCGCGGGGGTTTCGCGTATCACTGTGCGTGGTTGCGGCTCGTGCCGCGCTCGGTCGCGCCCGCCGCCGAGTTGCCGATCCATGCCGTGAACCGCCCGGCGTCCGGGCCGTCTTCAAGTCGTGGCCATCGGGTCGTGCTTGGCAAGCGATTCGCTTGAGCGCAATCATGTGTACATGGGCGCAGTCCGGCCCAAGGCCCGGCGTTCGAGTAGCCGTACCGGCCCACGAGGTGGGGCGGTGTCGGCGGAGGAGCGCGCGCTGTTCCTCGAGGCGGTCGGCGATGCCCAGCCGCTGGGCGATAGCGACCGGGTGCCGCCGCCGATCGCCCCGAAGCGTCCGGTTCCCGGACCGGCGCACGACGAGCCGCCGCCGCCGGTCGCGCTGTCGGTGTCGTTCGACGGCGATCGCGTCCGCGCCCGCCGCGACGGCGTGAGCCACGCGCAGGTCGGCGATCTCGGCGCCGGCAAGGTCCGCGCGGAGGACACGATCGATCTCCACGGCCACAGCGTCGCCGAGGCCGAGGCCGCGCTGCGCCGGTTCGTCGTCGGCGCGGCGCGCGCGCACCGGCGCTGCGTGCTGGTGATCCACGGCTACGGCAAGGCGTCCGCCGGCGCCGCGCCGGTTCGCGACGCGGTCGTCGCGCAGCTCGTCGGTCCGCTCTCGGGCCTGGTCCATTCGCTCGCGACCGCCCCGCCAAAAGATGGCGGTCCCGGCGCGACGTACGTAATGGTGAAGGCATGAGCGCAGAGTCCCGCGTCGCCGTCACAGATGCGCGGTCCCGGCGCGACGTACGTAATGGTGAAGGCATGAGCGCAGAGTCCCGCGTCGCCGTCACAGATGCGCGGTCCCGGCGCGACGTACGTAATGGTGAAGGCATGAGGGGTCGTTCGCTCGCCTTCGTGCTGATGCTGGCCGGCTTGCTCGCCGCGTCGCCGGCCGACGCCGGTCCCGGCCGCCGCCCGACCGGCGGCCACACCGTCACCAAGCGCGGGCCGGCCCGCGGCGGCGGCAAGGCCGAGCCGGCGGTGCTCCAGCCCAAGGCCCGGATCGCCGTCGCGATCAACGGCGCGAGCCGCCTGCCCGCCGAGCAGCGGCGCAAGAAGGGGCCGCAGACCGACGCCGAGCGGATCGCCGACGCGATCGAGACCCTGTACAAGGGGCCGCTCCGCGCCGGCATGACCGCGCTCTACGTCGCCGACGCGCGGACCGGCGCGCCGGTGTTCGCGGTCGACGCCCTTTCCAGCACATTGGGATCCTAAGCTTAGAATTCCACGTGGACAAGTTGTCGCG
>JADMIO012982934.1_pt1 | contig 33669 bp, 17 predicted proteins | sample 8958161 | NCBI WGS metagenome assembly JADMIO01 (sample SAMN16585339, study PRJNA669376) | soil metagenome | isolation source: Crop rotation soil | place: USA: Cullars Rotation, Alabama | collected 2011 | reverse complement strand
TCTGGGACCACGGTCCCACTCGTATCGTCGGTCTGATTATTAGTCTGGGACCACGATCCCACTCGTGTTGTCGGTCTGATTATCGGTCTGGGACCACGGTCCCACTTGTATTGTCGATCAGACTATCAGCGTGAGACTACGATTCCATCAATGCCTGTCAAGGGCAAGTATTGACATTCGTCGTAACCTGTAGAACGGAGTAACCTCGGTGTGCGGTTGTATGCCTGCTGTGGATTGCTGCTGTGTCCTGCTTATCCACAACATTTTGCGCACGGTTATGTGGACAAAATACCTGGTTACCCAGGCCGTGCCGGCACGTTAACCGGGCTGCATCCGATGCAAGTGTGTCGCTGTCGACGAGCTCGCGAGCTCGGACATGAGGTTGCCCCGTATTCAGTGTCGCTGATTTGTATTGTCTGAAGTTGCTTTTACGTTAAGTTGATGCAGATCAATTAATACGATACCTGCGTCATAATTGATTATTTGACGTGGTTTGATGGCCTCCACGCACGTTGTGATATGTAGATGATAATCATTATCACTTTACGGGTCCTTTCCGGTGATCCGACAGGTTACGGGGCGGCGACCTCGCGGGTTTTCGCTATTTATGAAAATTTTCCGGTTTAAGGCGTTTCCGTTCTTCTTCGTCATAACTTAATGTTTTTATTTAAAATACCCTCTGAAAAGAAAGGAAACGACAGGTGCTGAAAGCGAGCTTTTTGGCCTCTGTCGTTTCCTTTCTCTGTTTTTGTCCGTGGAATGAACAATGGAAGTCCGAGCTCATCGCTAATAACTTCGTATAGCATACATTATACGAAGTTATATTCGATGCGGCCGATCTAGCAGAAAGTCAAAAGCCTCCGACCGGAGGCTTTTAACTTCTGTCACCTAGGTTACGCCCCGCCCTGCCACTCATCGCAGTACTGTTGTAATTCATTAAGCATTCTGCCGACATGGAAGCCATCACAAACGGCATGATGAACCTGAATCGCCAGCGGCATCAGCACCTTGTCGCCTTGCGTATAATATTTGCCCATGGTGAAAACGGGGGCGAAGAAGTTGTCCATATTGGCCACGTTTAAATCAAAACTGGTGAAACTCACCCAGGGATTGGCTGAGACGAAAAACATATTCTCAATAAACCCTTTAGGGAAATAGGCCAGGTTTTCACCGTAACACGCCACATCTTGCGAATATATGTGTAGAAACTGCCGGAAATCGTCGTGGTATTCACTCCAGAGCGATGAAAACGTTTCAGTTTGCTCATGGAAAACGGTGTAACAAGGGTGAACACTATCCCATATCACCAGCTCACCGTCTTTCATTGCCATACGAAATTCCGGATGAGCATTCATCAGGCGGGCAAGAATGTGAATAAAGGCCGGATAAAACTTGTGCTTATTTTTCTTTACGGTCTTTAAAAAGGCCGTAATATCCAGCTGAACGGTCTGGTTATAGGTACATTGAGCAACTGACTGAAATGCCTCAAAATGTTCTTTACGATGCCATTGGGATATATCAACGGTGGTATATCCAGTGATTTTTTTCTCCATTTTAGCTTCCTTAGCTCCTGAAAATCTCGATAACTCAAAAAATACGCCCGGTAGTGATCTTATTTCATTATGGTGAAAGTTGGAACCTCTTACGTGCCGATCAGATTAAAACGAAAGGCCCAGTCTTTCGACTGAGCCTTTCGTTTTATTTGACCATGTTGGTATGATTTAAATTAATACGACTCACTATAGGGTCAGTGCGGCCGCGACTTCAAGTCACGTGAATTCCAAGCTTCGGATCCCACTGTGCTGGAAAGGAGGCGACCGGCGCGCTGCCGTCGAGGTTGCAGGGGCAATTCGACCCACTCCCCCCGTGCCCCCATCGGGAGGAAAGTGCTCGCGCAAAACTGCACCAATCTGTGCGGGAGTAGGCCGCATACCTGCCGTGGATAGGTAGTCTTCCAAAGCAGTGGCCATCTCTTCCGCAGAAGTGAATCGTTCCTTCGGATCCTTCTGAAGAGCTCGAAGTGTAATTTCTTGGAGAAGGTCGGGCGTGTTGGGATTCAGGGTTCGAGGCAGTGGCGGGGGGAGCGTCAGAATGGCTTGCAGGAGGGCAGGCTCGCTTGACGCGTTGAACGGCCGCGCGTTCGTCAAGAGCTCAAATAGAACCACGCCCATCGAATACACATCTGCTCGACCGTCAATGGTCTCGCCCCTGATGTGTTCGGGTGCCATATAGGCAAACTTCCCCTTCAGAGTTCCGGCGCGAGTGGTCGGGTTGAGAACCGCGGCTTTCGCGATTCCAAAGTCGACGAGTTTGATCGAACCATTTGAAGCAATCAGAACGTTGTCAGGACTCACATCGCGATGAACGACTTCCAAAGGCTTGCCCTGTTCATCTGCGAGGGTATGCGCGTAGTGCAATCCGTGTAGGGCTTGAGCGCAAATGAAAGCGGCGAGCGGTGAAGGGAAAGGCTTCCCTTGCTGGTAGAGCCTCGACCGAAGCGCGCGCAAACTCACCCCGTGCACGTACTCCATGGCGATGTAGAACGAGTCTTGTTCCTCACCCAGGTCGAAAATCTGAACGATGTTGGGGTGCGAAAGAACGGCTGCCAGTCGAGCTTCGTTGAGGAACATCTCGACGAAGGTTTCGTCGGTGGCGAGCTCCTTGAGAATCTTCTTGAGTACGATGGTCTTCTGGAAACCCGCGGGGCCGTCCTGGCGAGCCAGGTACACCTCGCCCATTCCGCCACGCGCCAGAAGTCGGACCGTCTGATACTTCGAGGTAATCGGACCAGTTTCCAAGGGCGCTCTCTGGTAGGCCTCTGAAGTCTACTCCTAACCGTAGCCGCGCAACGTGTAGACATGCACACACAAGCACCGGTCGATGCCCGACACCAGAAAAGGCTCGGCTTGGGGGGCCTAGCCTCGTATCCTTTGCGACCTAAGAAGGAATTCTTGGCCCTGGGGGATCCGGATGCTACGAAAAGTTCTGCTAGGCCTCTTCGCATTGCTAGTCGCCTGGCCAGCAAGCGCGCAGGAGGCCAATCCCTATCTGTCGCAAGCCAAGGTGTACTACCAAGGCCTTGAATACGAGAAGTGCTTGCAGCGCTTGGACAAGGCAGCGAACTGGAAGAGCGCGAAGAGCGAGCTGGCAGAGATCGAGATCTACAACGGAATGTGCAAGTTCAACTTGGGGCGCCGCGACGACGTGGCGGATCACTTCACGCTCGCGCTCCAGATTGACCCAGAGGCAAAGCTGCCAGCGTTTACGAGTCCCAAACTGGTTCAGATCTGGAATCCGATCGCGTCTCGGTTTGCGCAGTCACCTCGTCGGCCGCCGCCACCTACGGACGCGCGCGAGTCGCGGCCCGCAGAGGTAAACGCCGTTGCCGCGACAGCCCCAAAGTCTAACGCCGTTTCAAACGTTGTCCTCGTCGCTGGAGGAGCCGTCACCCTTCTCGGTGTAGGCGTCGGGCTCTGGGCGAATTCGACCGCAGAGCAAGAACGTGCCTCCATTTCTCTCAACGAAAAGCTGTCTCTCCAGAAGGCTGCATTTGCACGAGGACAAGCCGCCGACGTCACGATCGCTGTAGGGGCGGCAATGGTCGCAACAGGCATCATTTTTCGCCTTTTGCCGGCCCAAACCTCTCCTGTCTCCGTCGCCATCGGCCCCAGCAACGTCATGCTGGCGGGAACTTTCTGAGAACTATGCGGCCAAATTCAGGCTTAGTTGCATTGGGTGTTGTCATCGCTGCCGGCGCGCTCGTTGGGTGTCGGATCCTCATGGGCGACCTTTCCGAATGTGACGACGACAGCGTTTGCGTCGCCAAGGCTTCCAACTTGGTATGCCAACAGGGCTTCTGCGTTGACCCGACAATCGGCACGGTTCCGCTGCACCCCAAGTGCACTATCTTGGGCGCACCCAACGGCGAGCTGAAGTTCGGCGCGCTCTTTGCCAAGACGACCGGAGACGGCGGTACGTCGAACGCCACCGGTAGATTGCGCGAGCAAGCCGCCAAGCTCGCGGTGGATCAACTCAATCCGCCAGTTCGCACCGGTATTCGAGGCAAATCGGTCAAGTTGTTCTCATGTGACACGAATGGCGCCTTGGCGGCTGATCTCGCCGATAACCTAATCGCCCAGGGCGTTTTGGCGATCATTACCGGCGGAAGCACCGAGACAAACAATGTCGCGCTAAAGGCGATTCCCGCGGGCGTGATGGTGATGAGCATTTCCGCGACATCACCGGAGCTCACGGGCTTTTCCGACCTGAGCCCCAGCGGTACGGTCGGGTTGTTGTGGCGTACAGCGCCATCAGATGCATTTCAGGGGCGCGTGATTGCGCAAGAGATTACCGGTGATGCAGGAACGCCTCCCAAGGTCGCCGCAATCGTCCTAAACGACCCCTACGGCCAAGGCCTCTACAACGCATTCACCTTGCAGTACTCGGGGCTGAATTCGGCCCACTTTTACGCACGCAACTCGACATCCGAAATCGATACGGCCGTGCTAGCCGCTAATGGCGCAGCGCCTGCTCAGGGGATCATCATCGGATTTCCGAACGATGCCGTGTACGCCTTGACCCAAGCCGCCACGCAGATCAACCTGCAAAGTCTTCCTTGGTTTTTTAGCGACGCGGCCAAAAGCTCGAGCCTGATCACCCCTTCCAACAAGAACCAGATCGAAGGCTCCTTTGGAACGGCACCTGCGTCGGCCGTCCTTGCGCTGCCTGACGGCGGGTTGCAGGCATCCGAAGCTGCATTCTGGTTCCTTACGCAGTACCTAACGACCTACGGCGAGGATCCCCGAACGTCGAGCTTCGTCTTCAATACATTCGACGGAATGATGCTCCTGGAGGTAGGCGCGAGCGTCGCAACCGCCGGCGGCAAAACCGCCACCAGCGACGGCGTCGCGCTCGCTATGTCAATGCTCTCGGACAAGAGCGTCGGTTCGACATCCTACGCACTGGATCCGCTCCACTACTCTTTCATTACGCGCGACCTCGATCTGGGCAAGGCAATTGACCTGGCCGGCGCCTCTGGGCCTCTTGACTACGATTCCAACGGCGACACACCGGCCGACATTGAGGTTTGGAGAATTGTCGATGGCGGTTTCACGACGGTGAAAATCGTGGCCCCTTAGCCATCTCAAATCTGTGCGGCGGTATGACCTCAAAAAGGGTGGAGGTACTCCTTGGACGATCAAGTTAGGAAGCTGTTCGAGGAACATCTAGACCCGGATTCCACTCGCGAACTCGACGCATTGTTGGCCCGAGCACTGGGCACCTATCTTCGAGAGCCCGAGCTGATGAGCGCGTTCGATTCAGAGGCGCTCGCACAACAGTTCCGGAGCACAGTAATTCCGAACGCTCCGATGGATTCCGCGGAATACCTGAAATGGATGTTTCAACAAGTGCTGCCCAATGCCGTGAAGGTTCATGCGCCCCGTTTCGTCGGGCATATGACCTCCGGGCTTCCGAACTTCACCGCGTCTCTCACCACGCTGATGACCACGTTGAATCAGAACGTGGTGAAGTTGGAAACTTCAGATGCGTTTACTGCCTACGAGCGACAGGCGCTTGGCATGCTGCACCGACTCGTGTTCCGACAGAGCGAAGAGTTCTATCAAGCCCATGTGCAACGCAACGACAGCACCTTGGGCATGATGGTTTCTGGTGGAACGCTGGGAAATATTGCCGCGCTGTGGACAGCCCGCAACTCCAGCTTCAGTGAAACTTCGAGCGGCGGAATCGCCTCGACCGACGGTGTGACAGCAGCGCTCAAGGCAAAGGGTAGCCGTCGCGCCGTCGTTGTTGGCTCAACATTGATGCACTACTCGCTGCGAAAAGCGGCCGATCTATTGGGAATCGGGGAAGACAACCTCGTTCGAATTCCCGTTGGAACAGACAGCCGCATCAGACTCGATGAGCTCGAACGGTGCCTCGTCGAATTGAAGAAGGAAAATGCGACCGTCGTCGCGCTGGTCGGAATCGCTGGAACTACTGAGACGGGGGCAGTTGATCCTTTGGAGGAAATGGCAGGGCTGGCGCGCAAATACGGAATGCCCTTTCATGTCGATGCCGCCTGGGGAGGGCCCGTCCTCTTCTCCTCTCGCCACCGGCACCTCCTCAGAGGAATTGAGTTGGCCGACACGGTGACCATCGACGGTCACAAGCAGCTCTATGTTCCAATGGGCATCGGAATGGTGTTGTTCAAAGATCCCGAGCGAGCAAGGGTCATCGAAAAATCCGCGAACTACATCGTGAGAGTCGGCTCCGTGGATCTCGGCAGAAGAACACTGGAGGGCTCGCGACCGGCTTTGTCCATCTTCCTCCATGGCGCACTAAACATGATTGGCGCTTCTGGCTACGAGCAGCTCATCGACGAAGGCATCGAGAAGGCAAACTGGCTCGCGAACATCGTGCGGAAGCGAAGCGACTTCGAGCTCCTTGCTGACCCTGAATTGAACATCGTGAACTACCGTTTCTTGCCTCCCCGGCTTAGAGATAACGGAAACCGCACCTTCACCAATCAGGAAAATCAATACATCAATCGGGTGAACGTCGGGCTGCAGGAGCTTCAGCGTGAATCACGTCGCAGCTTCATTTCGCGAACCCTGCTCACAAACACGCGATATGGGACTGAAGTTCCAATCGTCACGCTGAGATCGGTCTTGGCCAATCCCCTCACTCTGCGAGAGCACCTTCTCGAGGCGCTCGAGGAACAGGCTGCGTTGGGAAAACAAACCGACGCCAAGTGCAGCCTCGAAAGAACTCCCGAGCGCAACTGAGTTACTTTTGTCACTAAAATTTGGGGGTTAAGCTCGTGAAGCCTCGCCGCGCTCTCTTCGAGTTGTTTGTGGTGGATTTTTTCCGAGACATCCCTCGCCCGGGGGCGTTCTCGCAGGAGAGTCCGGTTGCGAACTCGATGCCCTCTAGAGTTTTGGCGAGCCTATTTCGCTGGGCGCGGCTAGCGGTCGTTGTTCTATTGGTCGTAAGTATGTGGGGCCATTGGCTGGCCGTTACTGCTTTATTATCGGTGTATCTGCTGCCAGCGATACACCGATATTTTGTACTGATTGGTGCTGAAGTTAGAGGGTGGCACACGGTAAATTCGATTCATTTCTACGGAATTGGCGCCGTTACGGTGTTGTCGTGGGTTGCCTACGCCTCCATCCCCCTGCTTTGCGTTTATTGGATTGTTAGCTCCGACGACCTGAGTCGGCGGGTGTTTTGCCTTGCAGGCCTGTACCTGTGGTTGCTCGATTTTGAAGTGAGAAGGTATTACGGAGCACAACGAACTCTGTCAGCGGCCAAGAACGGGGAGGATCCGCTCTTCTTTGTGTTACGGCAGATGATCGGAAATCGCCGTGATGTTTCAGTTCTGGAGGTTGCGTGTGGCGTAGGCGGACTTCTCGAGGACCTCACCACGAAGCTCGGGGTCTCACGAGACAACCTCGCAGGAATCGACTTTCACGAGCCGAGTATTCGAGTCGGAAAAGAACGCTGCCCAGAGTTCGACCTTCGGGTGGGAAATACAACGGCGATCCCGTTCGATAGCGAGTCTTTCGATATTGTCATATGCAAAGGTGCTCCGAATGACAGTACGGTTGGTAACAAGGGGCTCGATGAAATGTTCCGAGTCTGCCGTACTGGGGGGAGCGTGGTTCTTCTCGATGAGCAGCTAGCCCGGGGCGCGTCGTGGATCGAGAAGCAATGGTTCTATCGGTCGGTCGCTTTTGCCTCCGACTACCATTGGAATCTCGATGAGGCACCCATCAACTTCCTGCCTCCGACGGCTGGGAATCTTCGAGTCGCGCAACTGGGGCCATATTACTACGCGCTAAGTGCGGAGAAATTGCAGCGGGTCTCGAAGTCCGCCGAGTGATTCCTGCACAGTCTACTTGTGCGGTGAGGCCATCAGGCCTTGAGCGGAAGAGAAACCGGCTCGCGCATCTTGCCCGCCGCGCGTTCGAACATCTCGGCGGGCATCGCCTCGAGAATCCTCGTGTTGAGCGCCATACGGTAGGGAAACTTCACTAGGCGCGCGCGCGCGTCAATGGCTTGGGCGATTCGCTCGGCAGCTTCTTTCGCCGCCATCATCGGTCCAGGTACGTTCGCCGTTATCTGTGTTCGAACGTATCCCGGGCGAACGCAAGTGACGTGAACACCGTACGGCTGAAGCTCAATACGAAGGGTCTCGAGAAGTGTGTCCAAGAACGCCTTCGTCGCGCTGTAAGCGCCGAAGGGGAAGCCGCGAACGGAATGCAGGGACGAGATTCCCACCAGATGCCCGCGCCTCCGAGCGGCCATCCGGTCTGCGACAGCGTACAAGGTGGCCGCAGCGCCCTTCGCGTTGACGTCGATCAGCGGACGATTGACCTCCCAGCCAAGGCGTTGCTCGAGGTCCGAAACCACAATACCGGCGTTGGCGATCACCAAATCGAACCCGCCCACTTCTTCGTCGAGCGATCGAATTCGCGCCACCAGGGCATCTGCGTCTGCAACATCGGCTTGAACTGGAACGATCCTCTCCGCTCCAAGCTCTTTCACGAGCTCATCGGGCGCGCGACGCACAATCCCGTATACGCGCGACTCGTGCGCAGCGAACCAACGGGCCAGCTCCCTTCCGATACCGCTGCCAGCTCCGGTGATGAGCACCGTCCTGAATGGACCCATTCGCGGACAATTTCATAGCTCTCGATCGAATGCGAGCCCGGACAGGGCGCTGCTCCAGAGGCTTGGCTACAAAACATCGTCGCCTTCGACGTTCTGCTTTCGCCGCCTGGTTTCCGTTCTCGGGTGCTCAAGTTCATGTGCTTCTGGTCCGTCCGACTACAGCCGCCCTTGAATCTTCTGGAGGTCGCTCGCTAGCCTCGGGAGCTCGAGGTGTGAATGGTTTCTCCCGCTGTTCAGCAGCGCGCTTGGGGTGAACGACCGAACGTTCCGGAAGTTCGGGAGATTGACGATCTGGACTCCGAAACATTCGTCCGTGACTACGTTAACAAGTTTCGGCCAGTTGTTATCAAAGGACTCGCCAAAGAGTGGGCTAGTCGCATCAGTTTTGACAAACTTGCGTCGCACTTGAATGGCGATGAGAAAGTTCAACAAGTCCTTTCCGAACCGGTTCCCGAGCTAGTACCGGACTACCTCGAGAGAGTGGGCAACGCGGGGCAGCTATATCTCAGAGACTTCATAGAGAAGTGTCGTGATCCCACGTCCTATCTGCAGGCGTATGCGGTTGACTGCACCGGACCGTTGGAATTCCTAACGCCGACTGGGTCAGAGCGGGCTCTGTTGCCCAAGCCAGCCAGGAAGCGTCCACGAAACTACGAGCCGCTGCGCGCCTTTATCGCTTCACGGGCGTTCACCGACTGGCATTACCATTTTGCGGACGAGACATTGACCGTGCAATTGGTCGGCGAAAAGGAGCTCTACTTCGTTGCTCCAGCCGATGCAGAGGCGTTCCTTGCCCACGTCCGAAAAGACGCGGGTAACAACCAAATCACGGGTATCAGCAGCGGAGAGCTTGCCAAGTTTTCAGTGTTCAAGGCGAAATTGAACCCCGGAGATGTTCTCTACATCCCGGTCTATTGGTGGCACCTGGCGAGAAGCAACGCACCCTCCATCACCACCGCAATTACCTTCAAGAGCCCCCTTCACATTGCTGCTGACATTCGCCAATTTCAGGTGCGCGCGGTCTGCCGCGATGTCATCGGCAACCGACGGTCTTGGAAATTCATACCACTCATGCTGTTGGCGATTCCCTATGCGCTTTTGCGCAACCTTTTCACCCGATTTGACCCTCGAGAGGCAAAGCCGGCCTGATCCCCGCAAGGCTCGTTACGTCGCTAAAGTCATCCCGGATCTCCAGGCGAATTTGGGGCTCTATGCGGCGGGCGTCACGTCAGTGGGACTCTGCCAGACGTGTCCAGACGGAGCGCGTGGCCCCGTGACCCGCATGTGAAATGCGAGCAAGTGCATAACCTCGCCAAGCAATGTCCTAAATTGCGACCAGTTTGAAATCATTCTCCACGTTACGGTTACCGTCGGTTGCAGATTGTGAGCCCCGTGCCACCATCCCGTGGGCATGTACAACATGCTTCCTGGCCGGATGCGCGCGACCTGCGCATAGTCTTTGAGAGCGGTATCGAAGAGCGGGAATTGAACCGGATCAGGGTTGGTCAGACTGCTCTCCAGCTCGACCATAGAGTAACGGTAGAGCCCAGAATAAACACAAGGCTCGGACAAGACGTGGAGAACGCCGGGCGGTGTTGTCGGCGGAAAAAGAAAAAACTGTTTGTTACCCTCCGTGCAGCACGTCAGAACGTCTACGGCTAGCGAGTCGATGTGAACATTGGACCGCCGCGGCGCCCCTACCCCCCCGACAAACAGCTCCAACCCTTTCAGGTCACGGTGCACGATGCGAAAAAGTCCCCGCACCAAGCTTGAATCGAGAAGGTTCCGGGGCAGAAAACCGGGCACTTCGAATTCATCAGCAAAGCCACCGAGCGTGGCGGATTTACCGAGCCAAAGGCCGGAAAGGTAGGGCCGTTCATTGGCCTCACCGACTGGCAACGAGTTCTCGGTTAGATGCCGAACGTAATCAGCGGGAGTCCAGTCGGGAGGCAGTGAACGCTTGAAGAACTCGGCGCTCCAAACTGATTGTTCTTCGACGAGTTTCGACCGAGGTAGATCTGCAATGGTCTTGAGTGTCGGGGCCCCGCCTCGTGGCCAGCAGTTGATTCCGTGGATGAGTACCGGCTTGCGAGGTTTGACATATTTTTCGACGAATTCCGCTTCGCGAAGACCCGCGGCTTCTCGCTCTTCGACGTCCTTCATAAGGCGCTCCCCCAGGTCCACGAATCGTGGGTGCGATTATTGCGAGGCCACTTCGGGTCAGCAAGGCGCGGGCGCGACCCAAAGAATGTCGTGGGAGTGCAGTACGCGCAGGTAGACGGCCCGATACACGTTCAGCACAAAGACTCACGCGTCGAAAGACGAGCGTCTGCCGAAGAAACCTAGAACCAGCATTGTTCGCTGGAGACTTTGGGCACCCCGTGGGTCTCCTAAGACCGTCAGTGACGCGAGGTGTCGCTAAGTCGCTGCATGAGCTTCGCCAACACCGCTGTCCGATCGGGCGGGAGCAACTGCGCCACCGACATCAGAGTGGTCATCGGTTCGGAGCCCAAGCGGTTCGCGAGCTCAAATTCCTCCAGCGAGAGACGCGAACAACCCTCGAACAGTTTTAGCTTTTCAGGCGCTCGCTCGTGAAAATTGACCGCAATGGCAACGCGCGGCTCCTCAACTGAGGGCGTGGCGTAAACTGGACCCGCAAAGTGCAGGAACGAGCTATTAAAGACCGCTACCCGGCCAGGTTTGAAGGTGACCTCCTGCCACTCCTTCGCGAGCGACATCGCGACATCCACTGGCAACCAGTGATGGGGACCTTGAACCGGTTCTCCCACGGGGAACTTGTCAGGCGAGATGAAGGTGCTGCCACCTTCAAGTCCCTCTCTTGGGCCGACGTGCAGAAGGGTCGACCAGACCGGGGTCAGTATCGGCTTGCTTTTGTCTGCCCAGTCGATCGCGCCGTCAAAGTGGGGATGGACGACGGTCATCGCGGAGGGTTGGACAACAAGCCACCAAAAGTCGACGAGCGCAGTTGTCGGCAGCATTGGAACAAGATCAAGCAGTTTCAAAAAATACGACAACAAACCCTCAGCAAGCTCGGGCACGAATTTTCGCAGCCCTCCGAGCAGTGCAGGGTCTCCGCGCTTATGGCGCTCCAGCGCTTCCAATGGGCACATGAAATAGCCCCCATGGGGAGTAACCGGGGACGCAAGAACCTTCTGATAGAGGAGGTCGAGCTCAGCGCGCCCCAAGACGTCGTCCTTCACCTGAATTGCGGGCCCGACTCGTTCCGGCTGAGGACCCAGCTGAACAGGTTGAAGTGCAAACTGACTCATTCGAGCTTCCCCAGGTCGCCTGCGGTCAGTTTTTCTTAAGCGGGTCTGCGGAGCCGAGGTGTTCGAGCCGTCCTTCGCCTTTGCTGGTGGCCAGATCAATCTCCGCGTGGCAGCGAACATTCTCGTAGTTCAGGGTCAACTTCCCCACCAGCTTCACGCGCCCCTGCTTCTTTTCGAAATCACCCTTTGCCAAGTCACACTGATCGGTTTCAAGCCGCACCCCGAGCTCAGTGCCTCCTTTGGTATTGGGAAAACGAAGGTGCACGTAGCCCCGATCAATCTGCTCTTTGAGCACCGAGATACCCTCGGAAGCTCGCAGCGCAGCCTCGATAGGCTGTTTCTTGGTGAGTCGCTCTACCAGCTCGTTCACGGTTGCTCCCTTTCGCCGTCGAGGCCGATTCAGTGCCTCGCGAATTGAGGCAACTATAGGATCAACAACTCAGTGATGAACAACCCCTACTTCCGAGACCGATGGTTGCTAAACCAAGCTCATTGGTGAGTCGCCAGCGCACGCGCGATCACGTCAAGAACGGCTGCCGTGGCTGAGTGAATAAAGAAATGACGACCGGGAAATAACCTGACGTTGCACGCACTGGAGGTGTGCTCAGCCCAACCCTCGAGCTCTCCTGGTTCGACCCACGGATCCGAAAGCCCGCCCAAGGCGGTGATTGAACAGGAGAGGGGGGGCCCAGGCCGGTGGACGTAGACCTCGGCGGCCTTGAAGTCTGCCCGCAACACCGGGTCCATAAGCTCCATGAGCTCTGCATTGTCGAGCAACTCCTTGGGAGTCCCCTCGAACCTCTTGAGCTCGGCCTGAAACTCGGCGGATGACAAGGCATGCACCTGCGGATGACGGCTCGGCAAGTGAGGCGCCCGCCGCCCCGAAACCACCAGGTGAACCGGCATGGGCCCACCTGAGTCCTGAAGCCGCCGGGCTGTTTCGAACGCCACCATCGCTCCCAAGCTGTGACCAAACAGCGCGAAGGGCCGATCGCCGCACTTCGCCAGCTCAGTGGCGACGGCCGTCGCCAGTTCTTCCACAGAGCTAAGCGGTGGCTCAGCGAACCGAGATTCTCTTCCGGGAGGGCGTAAGGCAACCAGGTCAACCCAGGTACCGAGCACTTCCTGCCAACCCTTGAAGGCCCCGGCCCCACCACCCGCGTAGGGCGCACAAAACAGGCGCAGCGCGGCGCCGTGGGCAGAGGGCTCAGTTGCAAACCAGCGGCTCTTCATCGTTCGCTCACTTCGTGTCACCACCACACGCGGTCCTCGGGGCGATCAGAAACTCCACCTCTCTCATCACCTCTTACGAGCGTTTTCGTGCTGATTCTTCCATCTGCTTGCGCAGACTCAGCGGACGCATGTCTGTCCACACCTCTTTGACGTACGCGAGGCACTCGGCTTTGGTGCCAGACTTGCCTGCCTCTCGCCAACCGGGGGGATTCTCTTTCTCGGTTGGCCAAATCGAGTACTGCTCTTCGTGATTCAGCACGACCTTGTAGGAGGAAAACGGGTCCTCTTCGTTCCGATCCATCTTGCGGTTCCTCTCATTCGGTTACAACGACGGCTCTTTTGATTCGGGTCCGGTGTCGACGTCACGAGGCCCCGAGCAACGCCTGCATGTTACGCTGAAAATTGGCCACTGTCGTTCCGGTGTGGCCAAACTTGACGTACACTTTTCGCCCCGCGCCCGGCTTGGTTCTGCCGTGCAAGCAGCGGTGATTATTTATTACGATACAGTTCTCTTCCTTCCAATCCACAGACACAGCCGCCGCCTGGGCTACAGACTCGATCTCGGCAAGAATCTCTTTTGGAATCGGCTCGCCGCCTTCGATCTTGGGAACAAATGAATCAAGATAGACGCCGCGAAAGACGTTGCTGCAGAACGCCGTTCCTCCCTCCGTCGTGGTGGGGCAACTCGGATTCCACTTGCCCGAGAGAGTTCTGGCTGAAACATTTGTGATGGTGATGTCCGTATCAAACACCTTGATATTGTGCGCGATCATCGCACCGAGCATTTCGGCATCCAAGGCTTCCGCATTTGGAATTGCAAAAGCTTTGGCGAGATCCAGGACATCAAAAGTCAGGTCGTACTCCAACCGGTGCTCTGCGAAATAGTTTTTGATCTTCGTCGGCAGGTTGGCCCACAGCTCGACGCCGTCGCACACCAACGTGCACCCAGAGGTACCGGCTGTTTCGCGATACAACGAAAGCACATCGGGCCGTAAGGGTTGGATGCCGTTTTCAGCGTGCCAATTCAGAGGACTCTCTCCCTCGGTAACCGTTTGAACGTCACTGTATTGGGGGTGCAGCGTGCGCGCAGGATCTGTGCTGTCGAGAAACACGGTCTTAATGAAGGCAACATGGTCGCGAAACATTTCGACGGTGTAATTGTCAAAACCCCGGACCACCACCATGCCGTATTGAGCAACGTTTTGTTCAGTCAACCAGGTGCCAATAGAGTCAAGGGCGTGGGTTTTCGGTTCGATAACGAGCCCGAACTTGTGTTCCGGTCGTAAAAAACGAAGGTTCGAATTTTTCGATTTCATATTTTTCCTCCGACGCGCCGGTACCCCTCGGCGAGAGCTTCCGCCACATCTCGCTCTTGATCGGGGCCAGGCAGAATCTGAAGCACCTCACCTTCGCGTTCGACCAGGACCACGCCAGCCGAACCCTGGCCCTCCCTAATCCGCGTGAGCTCTTCTTCGCTCAGAGGGGCCAGAGCAAAAGCTTCGCGCGACGAAGAGGCTGCTGCGCCAGGAGAGTTCGTTGCCGATCCCTCTGCCAACCGCGCAAGTCCTTCTACGGTCGGATTTTGAAACATCTCCCTTGGCGTCAAGTGCAACCCCGCCTCCTTCGCTTTCACCACGACCTGCATGGTCAAGATGGAGTCACCACCCAGCTCGAAAAAGTTGTCCAGGACACCCACCGTGTCGACCTTGAGCAGCTGCTGCCAGATAGCCACCAGCGCCACTTCAGTGGCACTCCGCGGTGGCACGTACTCTTTTCTTGCAGCAACAGGCATTTCGGGAGCGGGCAGCGCCTTCCTGTCCACCTTGCCATTGGGCGTCAGCGGCAACTTCTCTAGGAAAACAAACGCTGACGGCACCATGTACTCAGGCAGCGTCTTCTTTAGGGCCTCCTTCAGCTGCCCCATCTCAGGTAACGAAGAGGTGTCCCTCCCCACCAGATACGCCACCAGCCTCTTCCCGCCTGGTCCGTCGTCCCTCGCCACCACCACGCACTCTTTGACTTGGGGCTCCTTCGACAACGCCGCCTCGATTTCCCCCAACTCGATTCGAAAACCTCTCACCTTCACCTGGTTGTCGATTCGCCCTAGGTACTCGAGGGTGCCGTCTGCCAACCACCTCGCCAAATCTCCCGTCCGGTACATCCGACTGCCGGGGGCTCCGAAGGGGTTGGGTACAAACTTCTCGGCCGTCAGGTCTGGCCGACGGTGATAGCCCCGCACGACACCATCACCGGCAATGTGCAACTCTCCGGCGACTCCCGCGGGCGTCGTCCCTCCCCGCTCGTCCACCACGTACACCTGCGTGTTGGCAAAGGGAGAACCCAGGGACACCCGTGGGCCCTTCACGTCGCCAGACGTCGACCACACTGTCGTCTCTGTGGGCCCATACATGTTCAGCACAGCCGGAACTTGGCGTACGAGCCGCTCCGCCAGACTCGGAGGCAACGCCTCTCCTCCCACCAGGAATTTCTTCAGCCCGCCCAAGTACCCCGCTTCGTCCGCCGCCAAGACACCCGCCATCGAGGGCGTGCACTGGAAGTGCGTTGCGCGTTCCCGCTTCAGCACTTCACCCACGTTCGACTCACCGCTTGCCGACACCACTACCCGAAATCCGCTGGCCAACGTCCACCACAGCTCCAGCGCCGCGATGTCAAAGCTGATGCTGGTGACCGCCAGCCACGTCCCGCCACGCTCCGCGCCGACCCGCTCATCCAGCGCCACCGCCAGGTTTGACAGGCACCCTCTGGGAACCAGCACGCCCTTGGGCCGACCCGTGCTCCCAGATGTGTAGATGACGTACGCCAGATTGGCAGCACCGGCTTGCACCTCCAGGGGGCCCGCATTCTCTTCGGCCACCTCGGCCCAGCCCTCGTCCAACACCACCCGCCGTACGCCACCGTCGGGAAGCAGCCCCGCAACTCTTCCCTGCGTCAGCAACACTTTCGCGCCGCTGTCCTCCAGCATGTAAGCGAGCCGGTCTTGGGGGTAGGCGGGGTCTAGCGGCAGGTACGCCCCGCCAGCCTTCAAGATTCCGACCAGCCCCACCACCATCTCGAGGCCTCTCTCCACGCACAGGGCCACCTGCACTTCGGGCCCCACTCCCAGATTTCTCAAGTGCCTCGCCAGCTGGTTGGCCCGGCCATTTAACTCGCCGTACGACAGCTGCTCACCTTCGAACACGAGTGCAATCGCATCCGGTGTTTTCTGCGCCTGCGCCTCGAACAGCTCGTGAATGCTCTTGTCCTTCGGGTACGGCGCCGCCGTGTCGTTCCACTCCACGAGCAGTTGCTGCTTCTCGGCGTGAGAGAGCATCGACAGCGTTGTCAACGGCACCTCGGGCTCAGCCGCCATTCGCAAAAGCAGAGTCTCGAAGTGACGAATCAAGCCTTGAACAAACTCTTGGCCAAACAAGGCCCTGTCGTAAATGAGATAGGCAAAAAGACCCTCTGCTTCCTGTATCAGCATGAGAGTCAGGTCGAACTCGTCGCTGCCAAACCCGCTGCCAATGGTGGGGGTTTGAAACGTCAAACCTTCGAGCTTCAGACGCGACCCTGGACTGTTCTGCAGTACCAGCATCACCTGAATCACCGGTGCACGACTCAGATCGCGAGGCGGCTTCAACTCTCGGACGAGTCGTTCGAACGGCAGTTCCTGATGGGCAAATGCCTCGAGTGCGGTGGATTTCACCTGCTTCAACAAGTCGCGAGTCGAATGGGCGCCGCCGACATCAACCCGATAGACCAGGGTGTTGATGAAGGGGCCAATCAGCGACTCCAGCTCGGTGCGCGGACGTTGCGCGAGCGCGGTTCCAATCAAGACCTCGCGCTGGCCTGAGTAGCGGCTCAACACCGCGCCAAAGCCGGAAAGAAGGGCCATGAACAAGCTGGCACCCTCTCGGCGAGCCAACTGCTCTACTTGTTTCACCCATTCGGCTGGGAGTCGGACACTTCGAACTTCGGATCTGAATTCCTGCGTCGGCGGGCGTGGATTATCAGTCGGAAGATCGATCGCCGTCGGGGCGCCATGAAGCTTCTTTTTCCAGTACTCGAGCTGAACCTGGTTGTCCGTGGTGTCAAACGCCTGTCGCTGCCAGGCCGCAAAATCTCCGAACTGAACCGGCAGCGGAGGGAGCTCTGCTGTTTTCCGCTTCACCTTTGCCACGTACAGCGCACCCAGATCATCACTGAAAACCCGGCGCGACCAATAGTCCGCGATCGTGTGATGCAGCGTCACCGCGAGCAAATGAAACTGCTCCTCCAATCGAAAAATAGAAACCCGAAACAAGGGCGCCTGTTCCAGTTGAAACGGAGTTCGGGCTCGCACCTCGCTGAGCTCGTCCGCTCGCGACCGCCTCTCGTGGGCCGGCACGGCCATCAGGTCGACCACCTCGATGGAAACGCTCAACTTGGGATGAACAAGCTGCACCGGCTTGCCGTCGCGCACCCCAAACGAAGTACGAAGAGTCTCATGGCGGTCAACGAGCTCGTTCAGGGCCCAACCGAGGGCCTCAATGTCAATCGAGCCAGTGATTTCCAACGGGTGACGGATGTTGAACTGACTGCCGGGGTTCAGGTTTTCGAGAAACCAGATTCGCTCCTGCGCAAACGACGTGGGCAGAACGTAGGTTCCCTGAGATTTCTCCTCCATTTTTGCACCCGTCATCCGGTTCCTAAGGCCCGCTCACCTCTGACACCTCGGTTAAGAGATATGCCTGCTCACTTGCCTCCTTTGGAGGATGGCGGTTTGTCGCCGCCCTCGGCGTCAGCGGATTCGGAGGCTCCTTCCAGCTTTCGGGCAGCGCGGGGAATCGGCGCTTGCGTTGTCGCAGGTTTCCCTCGCAACTCCGCAATGGCCTTGGTCATGCCGGCAACCGTCGCCGCGCCCGTGAAGATGGCGCGCACGGGCAGGTCAATCTTGAACACGTCGCGAATGCGGGCAGCGACCTGAATTGCCGCCACGGAGTGACCTCCTAAATCGAAGAAGTCATCGTCAACCCCGACCTTCTCTACTCCCAGCAGTGAGGCCCAGACCTGCGCGAGGGTTTCCTCATCTTGGTTTCTGGGAGCGACGTACGGCGTACCGAGGTTTGGTCGAGGATGTGCAGGCCCCGACTCGGCGAGGGGGGCTTCTTCTAGGCGCGGGGCGACGATCTGTTGCAGACGCGCGCGCAGATCAATCGTCGACACAACAACCTGTGGTGAGGGGTTGTCGAGAATTCGCGTGCAGATGTCCTTTGCCTCGGCGGAGAGAATGCCGTGCTTGAGCTGCTCCGGTGTGAATACCGCCGCAGCCATCCCCACCTCGGTCCAGGAATCCCAGTTGACGGTGACGAAGGGCCTGCCCTTCGCCGCCTCTCTCAAGCAAAAGGCATCTTGAAAGATGTTCGCGGCCGTGTAGTCCGCCCTGCCCGCATTGCCAAAGACTGACTCCACCGAAGAGCAGCACATGAAGAAATCGAGCGGCATCTTCTGAACCGCTCGATTGAGCGCCACTGTCCCCGCACTCTTGGGTCGCATGGCCTTCAGAATTTCCGACTCTTTCGCCAACTGCAGAATCCCGCCGCCGGCCACGCCCGCCGAATGAATAACCCCATTGATGGGCCCAAACTCTGCGACCACCGATTGCACGATCTGGCCCATGCGCTCAGGGTCGGCCACGTCTCCTGCGTAGACGGAAATCTGAGCTCCAGCTCGCTCCAGGTCCTGAAGCTTTCGAATCTTGAGGGACGAGGGGTCATCAGCAGGGTGAGCCGCGAGCCAGCTTGCCCACTCCACCTTCGCGGGCAAGCCGGTGCGCCCGACCAAAGCGATTTTAGCCCGGGCCGCCTGCGCTAAGTATTCGGCGAAGACCAGACCGATGCCTCCGAATCCGCCGGAAATCAGGTAGACGCCGCGATCACGCACTCGGCGAGGCAGAGCCGCAGGCTTTGGCAGCACGACGCGCTCGAACGCCTCGACCCACCGTCGCGAGCCCCGATACGCAACCACCGACGGTGTGGCCTGGCTGTCGAGTGCTTCGGCGACAAGACGCTCTGCGAGATCGTCGAACCGTGTACCCGTTGCCGGAAGTATCAAGTCGACGTTCCGACAGCGAATGTGGGGGTACTCTCGAGGGATGACCCGCGAAGCTCCCAGGAGCGTCGCTTTGTCGGGCGAGAGGGGCTCATCACCCGAGACTGCCTGCACATGGTTCGACGCGACCACGAGGCTGATCGGATCTTCGCCCAACCCTGCCCCGATGGCGCGAGCCAAGTGAACGAGGCTGACGAAGCCAGGCCACAGGCGCATGCCCTCGGCATCTTCGGCGGGCAATTCGTGCGTCAGGTTCCAGAGGTGAAGAATACGCAGGGGGCGTGCGGAGGCCTTAATTTCAGCCACGAGTTTGCCGTAGTCGTCGGCTCGCGTCGGGTTGATGCGAAAGGCGTCGCCCGTGCGTTCGAAGGCCTCTCCTGCCGACACTCGAAACACTCGCTGCTTGGCGCGCTCGAGTAACGAGGCGACCCCCGCTGCTAGACCCTCCGCATCATCGAAGAGCAGCCAAGTGCCTTCGCCGGTCGGCTGTGGAATGGGAAGCGGCGCTGTCCCCTTCCACGCAGGCGCATACGTCCACTCGCCGATGGGACGCTTCGTCAACGGCGCATCCAGCTGTTCAGCGTCAGCTTTGGTGGCCCGTGGGTCCATCCAGTACCGCTGTCGTTCAAATGGATACGTGGGCAGGCTCACTCGTTGACGCTGCTGCCCTGCGTAGAAGGCCTCCCACGAAACCCGACCGCCTGCGCACCACATCTGGCCCAGCCCGGCGAGCAGTTGCTCCCTATCGGGTCGGTCGTCCTTCGGAGCGCGAATCATCGCGATGATCTTGTGAGCTGGCGTGCGATCGGGGTGCAAGCTGGCCAGGCCCATCAGCGTTTGGCCCGGCCCCACCTCGAGCAGCACACGCGGTTCGCTGAAGAGAATTTTCACACCGTCAGCAAACCTCACGGTGCCACGCAGATGACGAACCCAGTAGTCGGGATCGGTCGCCTCGCTCGCGGTAATCGCCTTGCCGGTGACGTTCGATGCAAACGGTATCTTCGGAGCCGACAACTTGACCTTGCGCACCTCGGCGGCAAATGCCGGCAAGATGGAGTCGGCACTGGCCGAATGAAAGGCATGTGACGTGTGGAGCCGCCGACACTCAGCGGTCCGGCCCACCTCACGCTCGAACTCCTCCACCGCCGAAAGCGGCCCGGCGACGACACACATTTGGGGTGCATTCACCGCCGCCAGAGACAATTTAGGGGTTAGCCGGGCTTTGACCTCGTCCTCGGAGAGCGGTACGGCGGTCATCGCACCAGGCACCATGGACTGCATGAGCTTGCCGCGAGCGGCGACCAATGACAGCGCATCATCAAGGCTGAAGACGCCGGCCAGACAGGCGGCGACGTACTCGCCGATGCTGTGCCCAATCATCACTGAAGGCCGAACGCCCCACTCCATGAGAAGCTGCGCGAGCGCATATTCGACCGTAAAGAGCGCGGGTTGGGTGCGGAACGTCTGATCGAGCTTCTCTTTCGCGCTTGCCATCGCCTCTGCCGCGGGGAACAGCGACTCTCGAATGTCCTCGTTGAGCAGTGGACGAAGCTTTTCAGCGCACAGATCAACGGTGGCACGGAACCGCGGCTCCTGGTCGTAAAGACCCTTCGCCATGCTCGGGTACTGGGCGCCCTGGCCGGTGAACATGAATGCAACGGGAACACCGTCCTCGGTGGTGGCTCCCATGAAGACGCGCTTGGGGTCTCGCACCTCGAGGGTTCGAATTGCATCTTGGGTGCCGCGGCAGAGAGCAATTCGGCGCCGGCCGAACGCCCGTCGGCCCACGTGAAGTGTAAAGGCAACGTCGGCCAGATTTAGCTCTTGATGCTCCTTGAGATGTGCACCAAGGCGCGTGGTCGCGGCCTCCAATGCCGTGTCGGTTCGGGCCGACAGCGCGACCAGCTGAAGATCCTGACCTGGGCCTGAAGCGACCGCCGGCGCTTCCTCCAGTATGACGTGAGCATTCGTCCCGCCCATCCCGAACGCACTCGCTGAAGCCCGCCGCGGGTTAGGGCCTTGGGGCCACTCGCGAAGCGTTTGATTCACGTAGAACGGGCTATTGGCGAAATCGATCTTCGGGTTGGGTCGCTCAAAATTGACGCTCGGAGGAATAAGGCGATGGTGAAGAATCAAGGCCGCCTTGATGATTCCCACGACTCCGGCCGCAGAGTCGGTGTGCCCGATGTTGGCCTTGATCGCGCCCAACGCGCAGTACCCCTTGGCCTGGCTGTGCGAAAAAAACGCGTCAGTGAGACCTGCAACCTCGATCGGGTCGCCGATCTTGGTGGCAGTTCCATGTGCCTCGACGTAACCGATGGTGTCGGCCCGAATATTTGCCACCGCCAGACACTCGCGAACCACTCGAGATTGGCCCTGAATGCTGGGAGCAGCAAAGCCAACTTTTCCCTCCAGACCATCGTTGTTGATCGCGGAGCCGAGAATGATCGCATAGATGTGATCTCCGTCAGCACGCGCGTCAGCGAGCCGCTTGAGCACAACTACCCCGGCGGCCGACCCAGGCACGGCTCCGGTAGCGCCCTCGTCAAAGGTGCGGTTGTGACCGTCACTCGACATCTGGGAGCCCTGAACATGGAGGTACCCCTTGGTCCTGTACAGCGTGGACGCAGCCGCCAACGCCATGTCGCACTGACCGCTCAACAAGGTTTCACAGGCGAGGTGGGCGGCGACCATCGAGGTCGAGCAGGCGGACTGAACCGTCACCGCTGGCCCTCTGAGATTCATCTTGTACGCCACCCGAGTGGCCAAGAAGTCTCGGTCGTTGACCAGCCCAACCATGAGCGAGTCACTGTTTTGTATCGCACCAGACATCATTACGTTCGTGTACGCGTACGTGGTGTAGCCACACCCGGCGAAGATACCAACGGGGTACTTCACACGACTGGTGTCGTATCCCGCGTCTTCCAGCGCCTCCCACGCGCACTCCAGCACGAAGCGAATTTGAGGATCGGCCATAGCTGCTTCGCGCGGACTGAACCCGAAGAAGGCGGCGTCGAAGAGGGCCATGTCCGCGCGCTCTGCTCCGCCTCGCACGAATTCCGGAAGCCGAATCACCTCTGGAGTATGTCCGTCTGCCAGTAACTCCTCATCGGTGTATTGCCGCACTGACTCGACGCCATCGATGATGTTTCGCCAGAGTTCCTGTGTGTTGTCGGCACCCGGAAACCTCCCCGACATGCCAATGATGGCAATCTTGTTATCGTCGGCATTGCCCTTGGGTGCGCTTTCACTCATCGTCTTCTCCCTTGCTGTCGTCATTGGATTTGCGATGGCCTAGCCGTGCGTTGCGCCGGCCTGCAATCGAGCGGCGATCTCGATCGAACCGCTCTTCATCGGGTGCAACGGGCTGTTGGCTGGTTGGCTCAGCTTCGAAAAACGCCGCCAAGGCTTGAACCGTCGAGTGTTGATACAGCGCCACGATGGGAACTTCCCTCTTCAATGCGGCGCCCAGGTTCTTTGAAATCTGTGGCATCAGCAACGAGTGCCCTCCGAGATCAAAGAAGTTGTCGCCGAGACCCACAGACTCGACCTGTAGCGCCTCAGCCCACACCGCGGCGATGGCCTTCTCGATGCGTGTGGCCGGCGCAACGAACTCCGCTGTGTCTTGACGATACTTCGGAACCGGCAGCGCCGAGCGATTCAACTTGCCACTCTGATTCAGTGGAAACTCGTCCAACAACACAATCGGTCCAGGCACCATGTGCTCAGGCAGCCATGCCCGCAGGTGTGCGCGCAGATGACTGATGGTCAACCCGGCCTCTTCCGCCAGACGCACAAGCGCCGTATCAAGAAACGCTCGAACCGATGGACTGACCTTGGCGAACTGGAGCCCCGCGAGGTCACCTCGAACCCAGCGCACAGTCGCGGTCAGATGCTTCTGGTCATCGCTTTGACCAAAGAGCAGCTCGATCGAGTCGCCTTGCTGCGTGGTGGTTGGCACGCCCTCGAGGCACACGCCCATTCGCGATGTGTTGACAGCGACAACCTTTGCTTCGAGGCCTCCGGCCAGGCGAACACTCCAGGCCAATCCACCGGGGAGCCGCGGAGCCCGATGCCTCAGATTCCAAACCTCACTGAAACTGTCCACCGTCTCGTCAGACGGAACCGTCTCCACCTCTCCGGCAACGTAGGCCACCAGCCGCTTGTCTCCCGGTGTGTCTTCGCGCACCAAGACCGCAGCCTGACGAACACCTGGGTGCCGAGAAATGGTCGCCTCGATCTCGCCTAATTCAATTCGAAAACCCCTCAGCTTCACTTGGTGGTCGATTCGACCCAGGTACTCGATATTTCCGTCAGCCAAGTACCTCGCCAAGTCTCCCGTCCGGTACAGCCTCTCTCCGCCCTTTGCTGAAAACGGATTCGGAATGAATTTCTCCGCCGTCAACTCCGCGCGGCCCCAATACCCTCGCGCCAGCCCCACCCCGCCAATCAACAATTCTCCTGCCACTCCCACCGGCACCGGGTTCATCAAACCGTCCACCACGTGCAGCTGAATGTTGGAAATGGGCCGACCAATCGGTACCAAGCGCCTCAGTCCGTTTTTCGGGCACTCCCAGTACGTCACGTCGACTGATGCCTCTGTCGGCCCGTAGAGGTTGTGCAACTTCGCCCAACCCATCTGTCCGTAGAAGCGCTCTTGCAACTCGTAGGGCAGCGCCTCTCCACTACAAATGGCCTGCCTTAAGGTTCCACACCTCTCCAGCCCCGAGGCCTCCAAAAACACCTGCAACATCGAGGGCACGAAGTGCGTCGTCGTCACTCCCTCTCTGCTGATGACCTCCACCAGGTATGCCGGCTCCTGATGTCCTCCCGGCTTTGCCATTACCAGCCGAGCACCGGTCATCAACGGCCAGAAAAACTCCCACACTGAAACATCGAAGCTGAACGGCGTCTTTTGCAAGACCCGGTCTTCAGCACCCAACCCATAGGCCGCTTGCATCCACTGAAGCCGGTTTCGCACACCCTCGTGGGTATTCATCGCCCCCTTCGGCTTCCCGGTAGAGCCAGAAGTGTAGATGACGTACGCCGCGTTGCTGGCGGAGGCCGTACCTTTCACTGCCCCCTCGCTGCACTTTTCGATTTCCGCCCAGCCCCCGTCCAGCTCGATTCTCTTCCCACCCCCCTCAGGCAGACTCCTCGCCAAGGAAGTCCGCGTCAAAACCACCGAGGCCGCGGAGTCCTTCAGCATGTACTCCAGTCGCTCTGCCGGGTAGCTCGGGTCAAAAGGAACATAGGCGCCGCCCGCCTTCAGAATTCCGAGGAGCCCGATCACCATCTCCAAGCTGCGTTCGATGCAAATTCCCACCAGCACTTCTGGTCCCACTCCCAATTTCTGTAGGTAGTGGCCCAGCTGGTTTGCCTTCGCATTCAACGCCGCATACGTCAGTGACTGACCTTCGAAGACGAGCGCCACTGCGTCCGGCGCCCTCTCGACTTGGCCCTCAAACAGCTCGTGAATGCCCTTGTCCTTTGGATACTCAACCGCAGTGTCATTCCACTCAATCAGCAACTGCCTTCGCTCGGACTCCGTCAACAGCGACAAGTTCGACACCTGCGCCTCGGGCGCTGAGACGAAGGCACCCAACAGCATCTGCAAGTGACCTACCCACCGCCGCGCGGTCGCGTCATCAAACAAATCCGAACGGTACAGAAATCGGCCACTCAGCCCACCTTGCGTCGGAATGAACTCGAGCAAGACATCGAAGCCCACGCCGGCATCGTCGAGGTCTACCGTCTCCAACTTGAGCCCGGCGGCAGAAAGGTTGCCGAAGGGGGCGTTCTGCAACACCAGCAGAGCTTGCACGAGCGGGGCTCGACTGAGGTCTCGGCGCGGACTTAGCTCTTGAACGAGCCTCTCAAAAGGCAAGTCCTGATGGGCATAGGCCTCGAGGGTAGTTTCCCTGACCTGCGAGACAAGCTGGCGGACCGAGAGCGCGCCCGACAGGTTCAGGCGAAGCGCCAGGGTGTTGATGAACACTCCCAGCAATGGCTCGAGCTCAGGCCGCGTTCGATTGGCGATGGGCGAACCGAGCACGACATCTTCCTGTCCAGAGAGCCGGCCCAGCAGAACCCCGAATGCCGCCACGAGGGTCATGAAAAGACTGCCGTTGGCCTCCTGCCCTAGCCGCTGCAAACCACCAGTGAGCTCGGGAGAAATCGAGAAGACGTGCCGCCCCGCTTTGTACCCTTGTTGCGCTGGCCGGGGTTTGTCGAGAGGCAGCTCAAGCGCAGGGGGAATTCCAGCCAGCTTCGACTTCCAATATTTCAGCAGCTCGGTGAGGTTCGACCCAGCGAGCTTCTGCCGCTGCCACACCGCATAATCTGCATACTGAATGAGCAACTGCGGGAGCGGCGACGGCTGCCCGACGGCGTACGCCTCGTAGAGCGCGACCAGCTCCTGCACCAGCACTCCCATACTCCAGCCATCCGAGATGATGTGGTGCATGACGAGCACCACCACCCGTTCGTTGTCGGCAGTCTGCAGAAGCGCCACTCTGAGCAAGGGAGCGGTCTTCAAGTCGAAGGGGGCACTCGCCCTCCGCGCAATCTCCTCCCTCAACTCCCGGCGCCCTCCACCTCGACTTGCCGTGCTCCTCAAATCCACCCGCTCGACCTGGAAGGCGACCTCGCCCTCCACCACCTGGCAAATCTTCTCCTTGTGCATATCGAAGCGCGTCCTCAGCGCCTCGTGTCTCCTCAGCAGCTCCGCAAACGCATTCTCCAGTGCGGCCTCGTCCAGTACGCCAGAAACCCTCAGCGCCCTCTGCACGTGGTAGGCCGTATTTCCAGGCTCTAGTTGGTGCAGAAACCACAACCTCTCTTGCGAGAAGGACATCCCCAAAGGCCCGCCGCGCGGTACTGGCATCAGCGGCGGACCCTTCGCTGCCTCTCCTGCCTGGACCTTCTGGTGCACTCGTTCGGTCAGGGCCAAGACCGTCGGCGCCTCGAAGAGAGCACGCAGAGACAGCTCGACCCCAAACGCCTGCCGCACCCGCGACACCACCTGCGTGGCCAGCAGCGAGTGCCCTCCCAGCTCGAAGAAGTTGTCCTCCACCCCTACTCGCTCCAGGCCCAGCACCTCTTCGAAGATGCCGCACAGCCCCTCTTGCACCGGGCCAATTGGCGCCACGTATTCTTTCAGCGCCACGGACAAATCGGGCGCTGGCAGCGCCTTTCGATCCACCTTCCCGTTCGGGTTCAGCGGCAGCTTCTCGAGGAAAACAAACGCCGTTGGCAGCATGTACTCAGGCAGCGTCTTCTTTAAGGCCTCCTTCAGCTGCCCCGCCTCGGGCGCAGCCGACAACTCCTTCGCCACCACGTACCCCACCAACCTCTTGCCTCCGGGGCCGTCCTCTCTTGCCACCACCACGCATTCTTTGACTTGAGGGTCTTTCGACAGCGCTGCCTCGATTTCCCCCAACTCGATTCGGAAACCTCTCACCTTCACCTGGTTGTCGATTCGCCCCAGGTACTCAATGCTTCCGTCCGCCAACCACCTCGCCAAGTCTCCTGTCCGGTACATCCGACTTCCCGGGTCTCCGAAGGGGTCCGGCACAAACTTCTCTGCTGTCAGCTCTGCCCTCCCCAAATACCCTCGCCCCACTCCCACTCCCCCGATGTGCAGCTCTCCTCCCACCAGCGCCGGCACCGGCCACCCTCGGCCATCCAGCACGTAAAGCTTTAGATTCGCGATGGGGCGCCCGATGGGCACCCTCTCGTTGGCTCCCTCACAAGCCCAGTAGCTGACTTCCACCGCTGTCTCTGTCGGCCCGTAAAGGTTGTGCAGCTGCGCCGGCAGTCTCGCTCGACACAACTTCGCCACTTCTGGCGGCAGCGCCTCGCCGCTGGCAAACACCCGCCTCAAGCTGTGCAACTCCTCGAGCCCTCTCCCCGACAAAAACGCGGTCAGCATCGACGGCACGAAGTGAATCGTCGTCACCCCTTGCCTACGAATGACATCCACCAGGTAATCGGTGTCTTTGTGCCCCTCGGGCCGCGCCACGACCAGCCGAGCGCCCGTCACGAGCGGCCAGAAGAATTCCCATACCGAGACGTCGAAGCTAAACGGCGTCTTCTGCAGCACCACCTCGTCGCTCTGTAGTTGGAAGGTGCTCTGTCCCCACAGCAGCCGATTGACGGGACCCAGGTGCGAATTCATCGCCCCCTTGGGCTTGCCCGTACTGCCCGAGGTGTAAATGACGTACGCCAGATTGGCCGGGCTGCCCCATGCCTCCAGGGGGCCGGCCTTCTCCTTGGCCACTTCGGCCCAGCCCTCGTCCAACACCACCCGCCGCACGCCACCCTCAGGAAGCAGTCCCGCAAGTCTTCCCTGCGTCAGCAGCACCTTCGCGCCGCAGTCTTCCAGCATGTAAGCGAGCCGGTCTTCGGGGTAGCCCGCATCGAGCGGCACATAGGCTCCGCCGGCCTTCAAGATGCCGAGCAGCCCGACCACCATCTCCAGGCTTCTCTCCACGCACAAGGCCACCTTCACTTCGGGCCCCACTCCCAGCTTTCTCAAGTGCCTCGCCAGCTGGTTGGCCCGGCCATTCAGCGCGCCGTACGACAGCTGCTGCCCCTCGAAGACGAGCGCAATCGCATCCGGCGTCTTCTCGGCTTGAGCCTCGAACAATTCGTGAATGCCCTTGTCCTTGGGGTATTGCGCCGCCGTGTCATTCCACTCTCCCAGCTGCTTCTTCTCGGCCTCGGAGAGCATCGACAACTCGGCGAGCCCGCCGTCGGGCTGCGCCAGCGCCGACTCCAGCAGCTTCCTCAAATGCCCTAGCAGTCGCCTCGCCGTCGCCGAGGTGAAAAGCGCCGTCGCGTATTCCAACCCCACCCACAGGCCTTCGGACGTTTCCCTGAGCGCGAACGTCAAATCGAATTGCGCACTCTTCGTGTCAGCCTCGACGGGCGCAAAACCCAGCCCGCCGGCCTTCAACTCTCCGGACGGGGCATTCTGGAGCACCACCATCACCTGGAAGATGGGCGAGTGCGAAAGGCTGCGGACAGGGTTGAGCGCCTCCACCACCGCCTCGAAAGGAACTTGCTGGTGCGCGTACGCCGAGAGCGCCACTTCCTTCGTCGCCCTCACGTGCTTCCTGAAACTCTCTCCACTCTTCACGCCAACCTTCAGCGCCAGGGTATTGACGAAGAAGCCGATGAGCCCCTCCAGCTCCGCCTTCTCTCGGTTGGCCACTGGGGTTCCCACCACCACCTGGCTCTGCCCCGAGTACCTCGAAAGGAGTGCCGTCACTCCCGCAAGCCCAACCATGAAGAGCGTCGCGCCTTCTTGCGTCGCCAGCTGCTTCACCCCGTTGAGCAGCTCCTTGGGCCACAGCTCTCCCGCTGACGCGCCCTGGTAGCTCTGCACCGCTGGCCTTGGAAAATCCGTCGGCAGCTCAAGAAGCCCAGGCGCACCGGAAAGACTCTCTTTCCAGTACCCCAGTTTCTTCTCGAGCACCTCGCCCGTCAGCCACCTGCGCTGCCACGCCGCATAGTCCGCGTACTGAATCGGAAGCTTCGGCAGACTCGAAGGCTTCCCTCCGCTGTATGCCTCGTAAAGCGCCGCCACCTCCTTCACCAACACCCCCATGCTCCACCCGTCGGACACGATGTGGTGCATGACGAGAACCAGCACCCATTCGTGCTCTGCGGTCCTTAGGAGCGACACCCTCAGCAGCGGCGCCTTCGTCAGATCGAAGGGCGCGCCCACCCTCTGCGCCACCTGCCTTCTCGCCTCCTCTTCGACCGCGCCTCTCAAGTCGACACGCTCGACTTCGAAGGCAATCGCTCCCTCCACCACCTGCCAAGCCTTGCCTTCCTCCGAGGCAAAGCGCGTCCTCAGCGCCTCGTGTCTTCTCAGTAACTCCGCAAACGCCTTCTGCAGCGCGGCCTCATCCAGCTTCCCCTTCAGCTTCAGCGCCGCCGGCATGTGGTACGCCGTGCTCTGGGGCTCAAGCTGGTGCAGAAACCACAGCCGCTCCTGCGAGAAGGAAAGCGGAATTCGTCCCTCGCGCTTTACCGGCACCAGCGGAGGACTCCCGACGCCCTCTCCCGTCTTGAGTTTCTTCTCCACCAGCTCCGCCACCGCCGCCACCGTCGGCCCCTCGAAGAGGGTTCGCACCGACAGCTCCACCCCCAATGCCCTGCCCACCCGAGACAACACCTGCGTCACCAACAGTGAGTGCCCGCCCAATTCGAAGAAATTGTCGTGGATGCCAACTCGCTCCACCTTGAGCAGCTCCGACCAGATTTCTGCCAGTACCATCTCCGTCTGCGTCTGCGGCGGCACATAGACACTTGCCACCGCCAGCACCTTGCCCTCTGGCGAAGGCAGCGCCTCGCGGTCCACCTTTCCGTTCGCCGTTAGTGGCAGCTTCGCCAGCGCCACAAACGCCGACGGCACCATGTACTCAGGCAGTGTCTTCTTTAATTCGTCTTTGAGACTCGTCGCATTCAGGCCCTCGCCCACCACATACCCGTAGAGCCTCGTCTCTCCGCTCTCGCCTCGCGCAACCACCGCACACCCCTTCACCCCCTCGCATTTCGAAAGCGCGACCTCCACCTCTCCCAACTCAATTCGGAATCCCCTCACCTTCACCTGGAAGTCGCGCCGCCCCAGATACTCAAGCCGCCCATCCGGCAGCCACCTCGCCATGTCCCCCATCCGATACAGCCGCGATCCAGTCGGCCCAAACGGACTTGGCACAAACCGCTCTGCCGTCATGTCCGGTCGCCCCATGTACCCGCGCGCCAGACCCTCCCCTCCCACGTACAACTCCCCCATCACCCCTACCGGCACCGGCGCCAACTGCCTGTCCAACACGTATGCCTTAAGGTTGGAGATGGGCCGTCCCAGAGAAATGCTCCCTGCTGGGCTGACGTCCTTCACCTCTTCCACCGTCGCGTCCGCCACTTCCGACGAGCCGTACATATTCAGAAGCACGGCGCGCGGAGCGCTTTGCCTAAAGCGCTCGTACAACTCGACCGCCACGTCCTCTCCACTGGTCATCCAGACCTTCAGCTTGGGTAGCGCCTCCTCCAACGACGCAGGGCTTGCCTCCATCAGAGCTCGCATGAGCGAGGGCACCAGCACGATGCGCGTGACTTCCCTCTTCGCGAGGAGACTCAACAGGCTCGACGGCCGCTTTCCATCCTCGTCCGAGACAATGACGCTCGGCACGCCCTTCAGCAGCGGCCACCACACCTCCCAGACCGAGTCCACGAAGCTGATAGACGTCTTCTGGCAACACACCTCGCCCGCCTCAAACGGATAGCTCTTCCACATCCACTCGAAGCGATTGATTGCTCCGTCATGCGTCCGCACCACGCCCTTCGGCTTCCCCGTAGAGCCTGACGTGTAGACGATGTACGCGGCATTCCCGCCCCGCGCCCCTCCCTCCACTTGCCCGCGACTCTCCTTCGCGATGTCCGCCCACTCTCCATCCAACGCCACCGTCCGCGCCTTCCAATTCGGCAAGCGCCCCCTGAGTGCCGACTGCGTCAACACCACCCCCACCCCGGAGTCCTCCACCATGTACTGCAGTCGATCCGCAGGAAGGCTCGCATCCATCGGCACGTAGGCCCCGCCCGCCTTCGCCACACCCAACGCGCCCACCACCATTTCAAACGAGCGCTCCACGCAGATGCCCACTCCCACTTCCGGCCCCACCCCTTGTCTCTTGAGGTAGTGGCCTAGTTGGTTGGCTCTCGCGTCGAGCTGGGCGTACGTCAGCGTCTCGTCCCCGTACCGGACTGCCACTGCCTCTGGCGTCTTCCTCGCCTGCGCCTCGAACAGCTCATGGAGGCACTTGTCCTTCAGGTACTGCGCCGCGGTGTCGTTCCACTCCCCCAGCAGTTGCCGCTTCTCGGCCTCGGAGAGCATCGACAGATCATCGAGCCTGGCCTCTGGCCGCTCGGCCGCCGACTCCAGCAACAGCCTTAAGTGCCCCAGCAGCCGCCTCGCCGCGTCCGGCTCGATTTTGCTGGCGTCATGCTGAAGTCGAAGCCCCAGCTCCTCTGCAGGAAACACCGTCAGCGACAACGGGAAGTTGTCCTGCTCTCGAAAAGTCACGTCTGCGACAGAAAGATCTCCAGCCGCCGCGGCACGTGACAGCACTTCTCGATCCACCGGGTAGTTTTCATAAATGTAGAGAGCTTCGAAGAGCGCCGTCCCTCGCGGCACCTCCGAAACCGCCTGCACCTCCGGCGGCGAGACGTGGGCATTCTCCTGCGCCCTCGCGGACGCCTGCTGCACCTGCCCCAGCCACTCCTCAAACCGTTCGTCGCCCCTCACCCCAACCCGCAGCGGCACCGTGTTGATGAAGAGGCCCACCATGGCCTCGGCCCCCACCAACTCTGCCGGACGACCCGACACCACCATGCCGTACAGCACGTCTCTTTTTTCGCTGTACCTGCCTAACAACAAGGCCCACGCCGCCTGCACGACGGTATTGGCCGTCACACCCCGCCGACGCGCCAATGCATTCAAGGCCGCCGTAGCCTGCCTCGGCAGCCTTTCGAGTTCCCGCCCGTAAGCAATACGCCTCTTCTCACCCTCGCGGTGCGCGTACGATCGTGACTTCTGCTGCACCCTGGTTGGCGCCGTGAAGCCCTTCAGCGTTTGCTTCCAATATTCTTTGGCCTCGGTCACCTTCTGCTTCGAGAGCCACTGGATAAAATCTCGATACGGACGTCGCGACGTGAAGTCTGGATTGGTTCCCTTCGCCCTCGCTGCGTACGCCGCAAACAGCTCTCCCAACACAATGGGCAACGCCCACCCATCCAAGAGCACATGGTGGAATGTCCACACCAACTGCCAGTCCTGTTCCCCCAACTGCACCAGCCCCGCTCTCATCAGCGGGGCTCGCCCAAAGTCGATGCCCTTCGAGGCGTCCTGCTCTAGCAGCGCGTTCAGCTTCTCCTGCTGGATCGCCTCGTTCTGCCCTCGCCAGTCTTCCCGCCACAACTCAAACGGGACGTCTTTCCAAACCACCTGCACCGGTTCTTCGAGCCCTCGCCAGGCCATCGACGTCCGCAACACGTCGTGCCGCTCAATGACGTCTTTCCACGCGGACTCCAGCGCCTTCGCACTGAGCGCTCCCTTGAGCCGAAATGCGGCCTGATTCACGAATACGCCGCTCTCCGGCGCATACAGAGAATGAAACACCAGCCCCTTCTGCAGCGGCGTCAGCCCGTAGATGTCCGCGAGTTCCCGCGTGGGCAGTGCGTCCAGCCCCTCCTGCGTCAACTTCGCCAATGGAAAGTCTGAGGGCGTCAGCCCTTTCGCCTGCCCAGTCGCGCTCCTCGCCACGAGCCGGCGCAGCGCCGCCTCGAAGGCCCGCGCCAACGCCTCTACGCTTTTCCGGCCGTGCTGCCCCTCGCTGTACCCAAACGAAAAGCCAAGCTGTCCTCCCGCCACCGCCCCGTTGATGGACATGCCATGCGTTCGGCCCATCCCCTCACCGGCCGAATCTCCGGTCCTCTCTGCAGCCGACTTGAGCCACCGCCCAGCGCCCGCCGTGGCATCCAGTTGCCCGAGGTAGTTGAAAACCACTTTCCTCTCGGGCAGCGCCTTGAGCGCCTCAACCGCCCTTAACCACCGCAGTACCCCAAACCCCATGCCCCGGTGCGGCAGACCTCTCAACTCCCCCTTCGTCCTCCTGACCCCCGCGTCCTCGTCCCCTCCCCATCCCTCCAGCCTCACCGGGTACAAACTCGTAAACCAACCCACGGTCCTCGAGACATCCACCCCCTCGAAGACGTCTTCCCTTCCGTGCCCCTCCACATCCACCACTACCGACTTCGCACCCGCCCACCCGCACAGGGCCTCTCCCAGCGCCGCCAACAACACCTCGTTGATTTCTGTCCGGTAGGCCTTCGCCACCTCCGTCAGCAGCGCCGACGTCTCTTCCTTCGAAAGTTTCGCCTCCACCACTCCCCACCCCGCGGCTCCCGCCACCCCACCTCGCGGCAGCTCCACAGCCGCGCCTGCCAGAACCTGGCTCCAATATTCTCCCTCTGCCTTCACCTCCTCTTTCTTCCCCCATTCCCCCAGCCTCTCCACCCACTGCTTGAAAGACGTCGACTTTGCCGGCAGCGCCACGTCCTTGCCTTCTTTGGCCTGCCGGTACCCTCTCTCGAAGTCCTCTACGATCACCCGCCACGACACTCCGTCCACCACCAGGTGATGCGCACAGAAGAAAATCCGCGATTCGTTTTTCCCGACGCGAAACACCGCAACTTTCAACAGCGGCCCCGCCTTCAACTCAAAGCCACTCTGTAGCTCTCCGCACGTGGCCTCAATCGCCTTGGCCCGCCCCTCCCCGCTCTTTGACGAGACGTCCGTGAATTCCACCTGCGG
>JADMIO010549019.1_pt1 | contig 33675 bp, 38 predicted proteins | sample 8958161 | NCBI WGS metagenome assembly JADMIO01 (sample SAMN16585339, study PRJNA669376) | soil metagenome | isolation source: Crop rotation soil | place: USA: Cullars Rotation, Alabama | collected 2011 | reverse complement strand
AGTGCGGCCGCGACTTCAAGTCACGTGAATTCCAAGCTTCGGATCCCACTGTGCGGAAAGGATTGAGATTACGCAGGCGACGTGTGATGTGATTAATCGCGCGCGGGTGGCGGGTGGTAAGGTGGTGGCGGTGGGCACTACATCGTTACGTATTCTCGAATCTGTGGCGGACGAGAATGGCCATTTGAAGCCGTTCGTGGGGGATACCGGGATTTTTATTACGCCGGGGTACCGCTTCAAGATTGTCGACCGGCTGATGACAAACTTCCATTTGCCGAAATCGACATTGTTTATGCTGGTGAGCGCGTTTGCGGGGTTTGAGCGGATGCAGGCGGCCTATGGGCATGCGATTGCTCATGATTACCGGTTTTATTCGTATGGTGATACGAGTTTATTGGAGAGGTTATAAATGACCAGATTTCTTCAATTTGTAAAAATATTATGCATTACACTGATGATAATTTTTATTTTGAGCATCGCATTTTTAGCATGCACTGTCTTTTTTCCGCATACTTTTGGCTGGTTTAATGTTTGGTACACCGAAACTTACGCACATGTTTCTCGTGACACAATGAGATTCTAGGCTAGAACACGCGACATGACCTTCAACTTTAACATTCACGCCCGTGATGGCGCGGCACGTACCGGGATTGTCTCGACGGTGCATGGCGAGATACGCACGCCGGCGTTTATGCCGGTGGGCACGGCTGCTACCGTGAAAGCGATGCACCCTGAAGCTGTGGCGGCGACGGGGGCGGATATTATTCTCGGCAATACCTATCACCTGATGCTGCGGCCGACGGCTGAGCGCGTGGCGCGGCTGGGTGGATTACACAAGTTCATGAACTGGAGCGGTCCAATCCTCACTGATTCAGGCGGGTTTCAGGTGATGTCGCTGAGCCAGTTGCGCAAGATGACGGAAGAGGCGGTGACGTTTCAATCGCATGTTGATGGCAGTAAGCATGTGCTGAGCCCTGAGCGCTCGATGGAGATTCAGCATTTGCTTGGTAGCACGATTACGATGGCGCTTGATGAATGCACGCCATTTCCGGCGACGGAGGATGAGGCGCGCACGAGCATGGAGCTTTCGATGCGCTGGGCGCAGCGGAGCCGCGATGCGTTTCAAAAGCGCGAAGGGTATGGCTTGTTCGGTATTGTGCAGGGCTCGGTGTATGAGAAATTGCGGCACCGCTCGATCGAGGCGCTGACGGGTATTGGTTTCGATGGCTATGCCATTGGTGGCCTGGCGGTGGGCGAGGGGCAGGCGATGATGTTCGAGGTGCTGGATTATACTACGCCTGCGATGCCGGACGATAAACCGCGCTACCTTATGGGCGTGGGCAAGCCTGGCGATATTTTAGGTGCGGTGGAGCGCGGGGTCGATATGTTCGATTGCGTGATTCCGACGCGTTCGGGGCGGAATGCGCGGGCATATACCAGCATGGGCGAGATCAATTTACGCAATGCACGGCATGCAGATGACCACCGGCCGCTCGACCCCAATACAAATTCGCCGATTAATCGTTATAGCCGCGCGTATCTGCATCACCTGTTCAAGGCCGATGAAATGCTCGGGCCGATGCTGCTGACGCAGCATAATTTGCATTATTACCAGGAGCTGATGGCTGGCATTCGTGCGGCGATTGCGACAGGTGGTTTAGCAGCGCATGCGGCGAGCTTGCGCGAGGGCTGGCAGCGTGGTGATATGGCAGCGAGCAGCTAGCGCTCGTTTTTAGCGCAATTATTGATTTGTAGAGCATAGACCGTGCTGAGTGGGGCTAATACAGCCACGTCGGTTTGCGCCACTACGTTTTTGGCTACTACGTTTGCATATATCGATTGCGCTAAACCCGAAGAAAGCACCTGTTCGAGATCATTAGAGGCCAGTATTTGGGAAGGTGGCCGCATTTGTTCATTGGGATGATTATCCACCAGCCGTTTTGCAGCTAGCAAGGGGATGCATTTCACTTCTTCAGGTTTCATCGAGCTGCGCTGAATAGTAAGAAATTGTATGATCTTTGCGAGCTCATCCTTATCCAATGTTCTTTTCGCATATATATTATCAGTCTTCAAAACTTTCAGCAGCGCTTCTTTATTTGCTGGTAAGTCGTATTGATTGGGCATTGGTTTGGTTCCTCGTGGCTAATTACCTGAGTATATAGCTTCATTAGCCGGGTGAAGTGTGACAGTTTGATGAAGATTTTGGGCTGACGCGTAACGAAATGGTGGAAAAGTGGCGATTTTCAGCCATTCTTGGCGGCCTCAAGAAAAACTTGTGCAGATGCTTGACAATCCGCCGATAATCCGTAAGTTCGCCCTTCTTTTTACCAACTACCGCGTGAGTCGGTAGCTCAGTTGGTAGAGCACACGACTTTTAATCGTGTTGTCGTGGGTTCGATCCCCACCCGACTCACCACTTTCATAAAGCCAGCCCCTGCAAAGGGCTGGCTTTCTAGTTTCTGGCGGCTGCCTACTTCCTGGTGATGGGATGTGCCTGTACCTGCTGAATCATGCGCGATGGTTTTTTGCGCTGTTTTCATTCTCTCAGCAAGAAAGGCATTCGCATGCAATCCTCCGATTATACACCTGTGGTGCAAACAGATAAAACCGCGACGATTTTAAGTGGGCAGACGACTTCGGCCGAAGTGGATCTTTGCGGCACGCAACTGGTGGGGCTTTATGTGCCTGCGGCGATTACGGGCACGAGTGTGAAGCTGCTCGCTGCGCCGGTTTCGGGCGGGACATTTGTGACGGTGCAATCCTCCGGTGCGGATTTTACGCTGACGGTGGCGGCGAGCAAATATGTACCGATTGAGAATCTTGCGGTGGTGGCGGGATTGCGTTTCATCAAGCTAGTATCCGCCAGCACTGAGGCGGCAGACCGCGTGATTACCCTTTCGACGCGCCCGGTGTAACTATGGGGCAGTTGATACGAGCGCTGCGGCGTGTGGGCAATAGCTATAGCACGCGCAACATTGCATCAGCCATGCGGCTCGCCGGGTTTTCCAACGGCACGGTGAGCAATGGAACAGACACGGCGCATAACTCGATTAAATGGTTCAAGAATGAAAGCGGCGTGACGGTCGATAACATCACCGTGGTGTGGCCGGGCTGGTATACGGCGACCGATGGCAATGGCTCAGAGGTCAATAATAACGGTAACCTGACCATTACGGCGTCGCTGGAATATCCTTCCGGCACGCGGATGCAGATTTTGTTCAGTGGCTCGGCGACGGGCACGGTGGTGGCGGGGAATTTGTTATCGGCCGATAAGCTGACGTTGGCGGGTGGGAGCAAAATTCCGGCCGGGGCAATGGCAGCGATTCATACGTTCATTACCTGTTCGGCGGGCACGAAATGGCCGCTGGCTGCATGCGCGACGGCATTCAATGGCGGCACGGCGGATAATACGGAAAATGGTGCCTCGGGCGTGGTGACGGATAAGACGATGAGCGGTGCGCCGGCGGGGACCGGGGATGGGTATTTTCCGTGCGCAGTGCTTTCGCGCGTGACGGGGCAGAAGAAACTGTGCCTGGCTTCGTGCGGCGATAGTATCAACATTGGCGCAGGCGATAGCAATTACGATACGAGCAATAATACGTCGTGGATTGGGCGCGCGGCGACGGGCAATTGCCCGATCATTCATATGGGTGTGACGGGAACAACCTGCCAGGCGAACGCAGTGGGCGGTAAGTTTGCCAAACGCGTGGTGCTGATGCAGCTTGCTGGGGTGACGCATTGTGTGCTGACGTATGGCACGAATGATTTGGCAGCGGCGCGAACGCCTGCGCAATTACAGGCGGATTATCTGGCGATTGCATCGCAGCTGACGGCGGTGGGTATCAAAGTGGTGAATTATACGGTGATTCCGCGGTTGAGTGCTACATCGGCCGATAAATATGAAACGGTGGCGAACCAGACGGTGCTCGGTGGTGCGTTTACTACGGGTACAGGTTCGGATCGACATACCTACAACACGTGGGTGCGCGGGAATCCAAACGGCGTGTTCGATTATATCGAGACGGCGAATGTGCTCGATGTGAATAGCAGTAATACGCTCACTTCGGGGGGTGGCTATTTGCTATGCGGGCCAGCGACGAATCTCGATCAGGCTTATACGGGCACGGTGAGTGCCGGCGCGACGACGACGGTGATGACGACGAGTATTGTGAAAGCTTCGAACTATTTTGCGAATTTCTCGAATGGCTATGCGAAGTTTACGTCGGGTGCGAATAACGGTGTGTTGGCGGCGATTACGTCGAGCAATGGTTCGGGGCAGATTACGCTGACTGCAGCACTTGCGGTGGCACCCGCGAATGGTGATACGCTCACGTTACAATCGGCGCGCATGGCGGCGACAAATGATGGTGTGCACCCGAACTTCACCGATAACGGCAATAGTTTCGGCGGGCATTTGATGATGAAGACGCCCGCCGTTTCGAAAATCACGGCGTGGAATAGTTAAGCTTTAATGGTTGCCATGTAGCGGAGCATCTCGGCTTTGATTTTGTGACGTAGCAAGTACAGCGCGATGATGTTGGGCAGGGCGCAACCGAGGATGAGCAGATCGGCGAGATCCATCACCACACCAAAGGTTGCGATACCGCCCACGAAGCAGGCGAAGGCGTAGAGTAAATAATAGGCTTTAATGCTGCGGCGGCTGAAGAGATGTAGCCAGGCGATTTCGCCGTAATAGCTCCAGCCGATGGTGGTGCCATACGCGAAGATAAAGACGTTGATGGCGAGGAGAATGGTGAACCAATCACCGACGCTGGAGAATGCTTTGGCGGCAATCAGCACGCCATCCTCAATGCCCGCACCTTGGTAGGCGCCGGTGACGATGACGACAAGGCCGGTTAGCAGTGCAATGAACGCAGCGAAGAGTGGCTCGATGAGAGCGATGGAGCCTTCACGCGCCGGTTCGTGCACACGTGCGGCGGCGTGGGCGATAGGGGCGGAGCCGAGGCCTGCTTCGTTGGCGAAGAGGGCGCGCTTAAATGCCATAACCAGCATGCCGAACAGGCCGCCTTTGGCAGCGGCGCCGGTGAAGGCTTCGCTGAAGATAAGTGCGAAGGCGTGCGGCAATTGCTCGATGTTGTAAGCGATGATGATGAGGGCGCAGGCTAGGTAGACTATGCCTTTCGCGGGGCCGACCATTTCGGCAACTTTCGCTATGCGCTTGATGGAGCCGAAGAGGACTAAGCCAACTAACACTGCGAACGCAGCGGAGATCACCCAGCCGTGATTGGCAAGGGCAGGGATTTCATTGCTGAAAATTTTGACGACCTGGTTCGATTGGAACATGTTGCCCCCGCCGATGGCGCCGCCGAGGCAGAAGATAGCGAAGATGGTAGCGAGGATGCGACCGGCGCCGGGATAGCCGAGCTCTTTGAGACCCTCGCGCAGGTATTGGATCGGGCCGCCTTCGATTTTGCCGTCGGCATCGATTTTACGATACATGAGCGAGAGCGTGACCTCGGCGAATTTGGTGGCCATGGCAAAGAGGCCCATCACCACGATCCAGAAGATCGCGCCGGGGCCGCCGACGGCAACCGCGACAGATACACCCGCGATGGAGCCTAGGCCGACCGTGGCGGAGACGGCTGAGAGGAAGGCCTGGAGGGGGCTGATTTCGCCGGCATCGCCGCTATCGTTGCTTTTGTGGGAGACGAGGTGAAACGAGTGTTTCAGCAGGCGAATATTCACCCCGCGCAGGTAGAGGGTGAAGAACAGGGCCGCGGCCATGAGCCAAGCGACGATGAGGGGAAACCCGCCAATATCGTAGAAAAGGACGCTTGAGAGCGCATCCACGATGGGTTTTAGGGCTTTTTCAGCGTATTGGGTGAGTTCCATGAGATCCCCTCAAAAAGTCGATTTTCTTCAAGTTTCTTAGCCCATTGTCATACGTTTGTCACAATTGAATGTTACACTTCAAGATCAAGGAGTGTGCGTGAGCGAAACCGAAACAGATAACGGCCAGACCAGCAGTTGGCGCGATAAGTCGCTGAAGACGGCGGGCTACAGCTATGTGCTGGGCGATGCGGCGATGGCCGTAGCCGGGGTGGCGCGTGGCAAGAATTGGGGCAGTGCTGTGGGTGGTGCCGCGACCTGGTTTGCGGGCGGATTGGGCGCCGGGTATTTCGGTAACCCGGATATTCACAAGCAGCTTGAGATTCAGGCGGGCAAGCTAGAGGCACATCTGAAAAAGAAGGGGATCGCGATTCCTGCTGATGCGCGGGCGCAATCGGAATTGCTCAAAAGCAAAGCCGCGTGGCAGCATGTGTCGCAATTTATGTATGAGCATCCATCGGAATTGCTCAATGGGATGTATGCGCTGGGTTCGGCGATGTTGCTGCATGGTGCGATCAAGAATGAGCTTACGCCGGCGGGCGGCAAAACGATTTTGCCAACGGCGGGATTTAAAAATGTGTCGAGCCTGTTTTGGATTGGTGCGCTGGTGGGCACGGGTGCACTGATTGGTTTGTTCGTGAAGGAAGACCCAGAGGCGGGGAAAAACAAAGAGCATCACGGCATGATTGCGCGGGCAATGAATTATGTGAAGGAACAGCCGTTGCGTGCTTCGGCGGCGTTATATGGCGTGAATAACGGATTTTTAGCACTGCAAGCGTGGCAGGATTTCCAGAAGGCGAAGCCCGGCATGGAATTTCATGGGACTTCGTTCAAGCCGCATTATGCATCGAGCTTGCAGTTAGCGGCGTATCTGTTTTCGAATTTCATGCTGTTTATGTCGCCGCGCAACCAAATCACGAAGCGAGGTTTTGCAACGGATGATTTGGCAAAGCTTGAGCATGCGGCAGCGAGTATTATTGCGGCGCAGCCACCGCAGATGCAGCAGCAGGTGTTAGCCGATGTAAGCGCATTCATGGCGACGCAGAAGGGTGTGATGCTACCTGCGGAGAAAATCGCACAGGATTTAGCGACGCGTGTGACTGCGTTGACGGGTGAGCGCATGCAAACTGGCGTGAAGCGTTTTGCGGATGCTGAGCAGTTACGGCGTGAGCAGGCTGCGCAGATTGCACCTTCGGTTTAATTCAACGATTCGGATATAGTTTTCGCTGCTGCTGCGCGGTCGGTTGCGCCGGTGATGGGGCGGCCGATGACGAGGTAGTCTGCGCCGCGGGCGAGGGCTTCTTTCGGGGTCATGATGCGTTTTTGGTCGCCCGCATCGGCGCCTTCAGGGCGGATGCCGGGGACGACGAGTTTGAGATCCGTGCCGCAGGCTTTACGCAGTGGCGCGATTTCGAACGGTGAGCAGACGACACCGTCGAGCCCCGCGCTTTGCGCGAGATCAGCGAGGCGGATGACTTGTTCCTGCACCGTGTGATGAAAACCAATCAACGCGACGTCGTCCTGATCCAAACTTGTGAGCAGCGTGACGCCGATGACGAGCGGGCGTTCTTTGCCGGTGACTTGAGCGACGCGGTCCGACGCATCCATCGCTGCGCGCAGCATGGTGTGACCGCCGGTGGTGTGCACGGTCATCATGAACATATTCATGCCGGCGGTGGCGGCGATGGCTTTGGCGACGGTGTTAGGGATGTCGTGGAATTTGAGATCGAGAAACAGTGGCACGCCGAGCTGGGTGATTTGTTTGACGCCCGCAGCACCGTTTGCGGTGAAGAATTCGAGGCCGAGTTTGACCGCGCCGACATGCGGCATCACCTCACGCGAGATGTTTGTCGCTTCTTCGACTTCTTGGGTGTCGAGCGCGCAGATGATGGGGTTGTGGGCTTGGGTCATAATTCATCTTTAAGCAAAGATTGCGCGCGGCTCAAGGAATGAATCGGTTATTTGCCGTTAAAAAACTTCAATGTGTCGGATTTTCACCGATGATTGCTGCGGCACAGAACAACGCGGAGAGACTAAAATTGATGGTGACGATCAACCAAAATTTTACGGGTTCTGTTTTGCGGGCATAATAGCGGGTATAAGCACGGCCGAAATTATTGTCCGGGTCTCTCCAGAAACGCACTTCGCCCGTCATGATGCCGTACAGGCATTCGTAGAATAAAAAGAGCGCGAAGAAGAGAAAGCAAATGGACCCTATTTTCATGGTCGCTCGCGCTGCTACATTCTAGAGTTTAAACACCGTTTCGCCGCCTACCACGGTGCGGATTGCGCGGCCTTTGGTACGCAAGCCATCGAACGGGGAGTTTTTCGATTTGCTGTGCAGGCTTTCGTTGGTCACCGTCCAGTCGTGGTTGAGGTCGATGAGGACGAGATCGGCCGGTGCCCCAATTTTGAGGCGGCCTGCATTGGCGTGGATGATATCGGCGGCTTTATAGGTCATGCTGGCGAGCGCCGCGCGCAGATCGATTTGTTTGTTATGCACGAGGGAGAGCGAGAGCGAGAGCATGGTCTCGAGGCCGACGATGCCGAACGAAGCGACATCCATCGGGACGCGTTTGGTTTCGGCATCGTGCGGGGCGTGGTCGGTGGCGATCGCGTCGATCGTGCCGTCGCGCAGGCCTTCGATGAGGGCGAGGCGGTCAGCCTCGGCGCGCAGGGGTGGGTTCATTTTGCTGAAGGTGCGGTATTCCATCACCGCTTCATCTGTCAGGGTGAAGTGGTGCGGTGCGACTTCGGCGGTGACATTGACGCCGCGGGCTTTGCCCCAGCGCACGAGATCGACCGCTTCTTTGGTGGAGATATGCAGCACGTGGTAGTGCGCGCCGGTGAGTTCGGCCAGCAGGATGTCGCGCGCGACGATGACGGCTTCCGACACGTTGGGGATGCCTTTGAGGCCGAGCTTGGTGGCGACCCAGCCTTCGTTCATGCAGCCGCCGCAGCTGAGGTTATGGTCTTCCGCGTGCTGGGCGATGGGCACGCCGAGCGCTTTGCCGATGGTGAGGGCCTGGCGCATGACTTGCGCGTTCATGACGGGCAGGCCGTCATCCGTAAACCCGCACGCACCGGCTTCGACCAGCATGGCCATTTCGGTGAGTTCGTCGCCTTTTTGGCCTTTGGTGATGGCGGCGTAGGGGCGGATGTTGACGTAGGAGGATTCGGCGGCGCGTTTTTGCAGGAAGGCAAGCACCGTGACATCATCAACCACTGGTTTGGTGTTGGGCATGGTTGCGACTGTTGTTACGCCGCCCGCCGCTGCGGCCATGGAGCCGGTTTCGATGGTTTCTTTGTATTCCTGACCCGGCTCGCGGAAATGGACCTGGATATCGAGCAGGCCGGGGGCGAGGATGTTGCCATCGCAATCGACGACTTCCGCGCCTTCGGGCGTTTTGCCGTCGTTGAAGAGCTTCTCGCCGAAATCAACGATCTTACCGCCCTCGGTGAGGAGTGCGCCTTTGGCATCGAGGCCGGATTCGGGATCGATCAGCCGCGCGTTAGTGTAGGCGACACGTTTGCCGGTGTTGCTGCGGGTGGGTTTGGTGAAGTGCGACATAGAGGCCAACTTACGAGAGTGTTTTGGGGCTTATAACGTATGTATCTGCACCATACAAGCGGTGCAACTATGTAACAGCCTGATTCGTATTAACGTGATGGCTGCGGTGTTCATAATAATAAATCATACTTCAGCAAACGATGAATTATTGCTAGAGTATGGAATGGCATGATTTGTGCGATCGGTGATCGTATATCAAAAAAATAGAGGGTGATCTTATGAAACTGCGGGGCAAACTGATTATTGGTGTTGCCAGCTTGTTGCTGGCGCTGTCACTAGTGATGATTGTGTTTTTCTCGAACGCGATGATCAAGCAGGCTCGCGCTGCGGCAGAAAAATCGGCGGTAGATATTGCCCGTGGTTATGCAGAAAAAGTGACGAAGGATCTGGGTGATGGCTTCACTGTGGCCAGAACGCTCGCTGCTTCATTTGAGGGGATCATCAGCAGCAAAGGTGATCGTGCAATTATCCGCCCGCTGGCTACCGCTGCGATTAAAAAAGCGGACGGAGCGTTCGGTATTGCGATTGCGTTTGAACCCAATGCTTTTGATGGCAAGGACGCACAATATGCCGGTGCAGATCTGAGCGATAAAGAAGGCCGCCTGATCCCGTATTTCTTCTATGATAAAGACCACAATGTGAAGGAAGAATTGCTCGATATGTCGCCTGGTGCAGGGGCCGGTGATTGGTATGATATTCCGGTGAAGGAAAACCGCGAAAAGCTACTGTCTCCATATGTTTACCCGGTGGACGGACGCCAGGTACTGATGACCACGGCGACGGTGCCAGTGCATCATGACGGCAAACCGGTTGGGATTGTGACCGAAGACCGTGATTTGGCGGTAATTCATGAATATGCCAAGCAGTTGAAGCCATTTGATGCGGGGAAAGTAGAGATTCTCGCGGATAACGGGATGTGGGTGGCTACAAGCGATACTACATTGCTTGGCAAACCAACGGAACTGGATGTTGCCAAACGCGCGGTTGCAGCATCGGCGGAGCGTAAGACGATTACCGAGTTCGTGAATACGAGTGAAGGTAAAATGCTCTATGTATCCGTACCGATTACCTTCGGCCAGGCCAAGGAAACCTGGACAGTGCTGCTTTCTGTGCCTGAAAGTGCGTTGCTTGCCGATGCTTACAAGAATCGTCGTGAAGCAATTTTGATCACGATGGGAATCTGTCTATTAGCGCTGGGCGGTATGTGGTGGTTTGCGGGCAATTTCATTCGACCCATTGGTAAAATTACGCAAACGGTGAATCGTCTGGCGGACGGGGACATGCAAGCGGAAGTGCCGGTGGTCAATTCGCGCGATGAAATTTCTGAGATCAGTAAAGCGCTCACGTTCTTCAAAGAAAAATTGGTGGAGGTCGAGCGTTTGCGTTTGGAACGTGCGGAGTCGGATCGGATTGCGCAACAAGAGCGTCGTAAGGGTATGCTCAGCCTGGCGGATGACTTTGAAAAGCGCGTGGGGAATGTGGTGAATGCGGTGACGCAGGCTGCCCATGGGTTAGATAGTGAAGCACAGCAACTTACGCGTTCGGCGGCGGATGGTATTGTGCGCGTTAGGTCAGTCGTGGAATCCTCGCGTGATGCATCGAATAATCTGGTGGCGGTTGCGGGTGCTTCGGAAGAATTGTCGAGCTCGATCAACGAAATTGCACAGCAGATTTCGCGCGCAGAATCAGCAGCACGTAGCGCCGTGGCACAGGCTGGTGAAACCAACCAGAAAGTGCATTCGCTGTCGGAAGCGGCGAAGCGCATCAATGACGTGGTTGTCATGATCAGTAGCATTTCGAGCCAGACGAATTTGCTGGCGCTGAACGCAACGATTGAGGCTGCGCGTGCAGGTGAAGCGGGTCGTGGATTCACCGTCGTGGCGCAGGAGGTGAAGCAGCTCGCGGCGCAAACAGCGAAAGCGACGGAGGAGATTGCGCAGCAGATCACAACGATTCAGGAAGAGATTCAAGGTTCCGTTGGTGCGATTGCTGAAATTGTGAAAACTATCGATTCGCTGAATGAAGTGACGGTGACGATTGCGGCGGCGGTGGAAGAGCAGGGCGCTGCGACTTCGGAGATTTCACAGAATGTTCAGCGCGCATCCGGCACGGTGAAGGTTATTTCCGATGATACGACCGTGGTGAGCGAGGCGGTGGAACATACCGGTCATAGCTCGAGCCTGGTGCAGAGTGCGGTGAGCAGCCTGAATGAACAGGCAGCCGTGCTGAAGAGCCAGGTGGAAGCGTTCATCAAGCAGGTGCGTGAGGCTTAGCCCTTATTTGATTAGGCGTATATCTCATTGTATTGCAATTAAAAAATGGTCATTTAACCATTGATTAATGCTTTTGCTGTAGTCTCTACCATGGACATGCATTGTGTTCAGAACATGGGGGCTTTGTGGCTGAAGAAAATCAAAAGACTAGTACTGTTGCACAAGGTGGCGACATGCGGAATGTTGTAGCCGGTAGCGGTATTATGAATGTTCTCACTACGGTAGCCAACAGTCATTTTGTGCAACAGGCTAAAAAGCTCTATGATCGTGGCAGTGCGATTGTAGAGGCTGGTATTCATACGGTTGATAACGGCGTGCGCGCTGTCGCCAATGGCGCTACATTTAGCGGTGCTGATTATATCGCCGGTGCGGCTGATACGGCGGTGCAGACAGTGGCAGGCAAGGATGCAAGCCTTACTGCTAACATGGACGCACAGCGCGCGGCTTCGCACGAAGCGAAAACTGAAAACCCAGTGCTTTATACTGCCGGAAACATAACCGGTGGGTTATTAACTGGAACTGCAATTGCTAAAGTTGCGGCAGCAGCACCTGTTACGGATGCTGCACTTGCGGGCCTTAGTCCCGTAGCTCAAACGATTACAAAAACTACGGCTGAAGCAATAGAAAGAATTGCTCAGTATCGAACCATGTTTCTTAGTGGTGTAACAGGTGGCGTTGCGGGGCATGCTGCGTCAGAAACGGCACCCACGAGTGCTCCCCTGCCAACGAATGTTTCTTGCAAAAAAGATAACGGTCCGTGTCGCTAAGATTTGGCGCGTGGATTTTTGCAAGGGTGCTCTTTAGCCAACTATCGTTCTAGCGCCGTCGCGCCTATTGCTATTGCCGCGGGGTGTTTTCTTTTGTGGGGTCAAGCATCCGCTCGACATAGTGGTAATATTTGATCAACTCGCTGCGCGCTTTTTCGGAGAGGCTGGAGCTTTTGAGCTTGGCGGTGATGCTGGCCAGTGCTTCGCGTAATACTGTTTTCTGGGTAGGTGACACGAGAGGGGTTTTTTCTCCGGGGGCCATTTCGTAGATGGCGCGTAAGGCGGCGCGGCGTTCTTCGCTGATATCGGGGCGGTTTATTTCTTTCAGCAGGCTGGTGAGGAATCCATTCACGCTTTGGCCCCTACTAATAGCAACTCCAGAACCGCGACGCCCATTTCGATCTGGTCGATAATCGCGCTGTGGGTGGGTTTGGTGAAGTATGTCACGGTAAGCCTATCAATTATGAGCGATGGGGCGGTGTTCTAGTTGGGGTATGAGTTTTTTTGCCTTCTCGAAGGGAAGTATAAACTGCTGCTTCCTGCTTTATGTTCTCTTCAAATTCTTTTGCCAATGGATATGTTTTAGGAAACACCCTGCTCATGGTGCTTTCTACATCCTCCGCAGATTTTTTTTGATTAACCAAATAATCTCTCACAAGCAATATATCTACTAACCACTTGGTCATCGAAAGCATATCTGCTGAGGCAACACGAAAAAATGTGTCGAGCATGGTTGCGCCTTCATTGTATTCCGAGGGAAAGAAGTCTCTTTTATTATCAGAACTATCAAAATAACGCTGTTCTTGAAAGAGAGTGTCCATTTCTGATTGTTTAGAACTTCGATCTTTCCTGACAGCGATATGCCATACAGGTTGAAAGCAAAACCCAGTTTTGTTGGCTAGGTAATCAACCACGCATTGCTTAAGTTTTGAGGCTGCCCATCGCTGATTTTGCGAGGGATTGTTTTTGCTATAATCAAAAGGGCTGAAGTCCGTCACTTGCAGGGATAGGCCACGCTTGTATGTGGAGCCTTCTTTTTCGCTGAGAAATAACGCTATATCATTTCCTTCTAAGAATGCTCGCTGCTCCTGAGGTAGGTCGTGTACTAATTGTTCCAGATTTCTTTTTGCTCGAATGTATTTTGCAGCTTTTACTTTTTCAGGCTGAGAGTGGATGGGAATACTCATAATTACTTTCGACCCAACAATAGTTCCAGCACTGCCTGGCGCACGGCGACGCCCATTTCGACCTGGTCGAGGATGGCGCTGCGGTTAATGTCGTCGGCGACATCGGTATCGATCTCGACACCGCGATTCATGGGGCCGGGATGCATGATCAGCGCATCGGGCTTGGCGTGTTTGAGTTTTTCGTAAGAAAGGCCGTAGCTCATGAAATAATCGCGCACGGAGGCGATGCCGCGGCCGGACATGCGCTCGTTTTGGATGCGTAGCATCATGACGACGTCGGCGTCTTTCAGGCCTTCGGTCATGTTGGTGGTGTACTCGACACCGAAGTTTGCAACACCTGTTGGCATTAGCGTGGGTGGGGCAATGAGGGTGACTTTCGCGCCCATGGTTTTGAGCAGGTGGATATTGCTGCGCGCGACGCGGGAGTTGGCGATATCGCCGCAGATGGCGACTTTGAGGCCTGCAAGTTTGCCTTTTTTGCGGCGGATGGTGATCGCGTCGAGCAGGGCTTGGGTGGGGTGTTCGTGCGCACCGTCGCCGGCGTTGATGACATGGGCGGTGACTTTTTCGGCGATGAGCTGCACGGCACCGGCGGAAGCATGACGAACGACGATCGCGTCGCACTGCATGGCGTTGAGTGTCATCGCGGTATCGAGCAATGTTTCGCCTTTCGACGTTGAGGAGGTGCTGGCGCTGATATTGATAACATCCATGCTGAGGCGCTTGCCTGCGAGCTCGAAGCTGGTGCGGGTGCGAGTGGAGTTTTCGAAGAAGAGATTGATCAGCGTGCGGCCGCCGAGGATTTTGTGCTTTTTATCGACCGCGCGGTTGCGTTCGACATAGGTTTCGGCGGTGTCGAGAATCGTTTGAATATCGCGCGCTGCCATGCCTTCGATCTGGATCAAGTGGCGTGGCCAATGGAGTGAAGAACTCGTGGGCGCGTGCGTCATCGGGGGTGGTTGTAGCGATTTTGGGGCAAAAGGCAAGGGGCTAGGCGTGTAATATTTCGTATTTATTCGCGCGCGTCAGCATGCTATGAACATCGCCCTATGCAGCAGATTTCCCGGATTTTACTGATTTCTACCGCGCTTGCCCTCACGGCCTGTGGCCAGGCGGGGCAGCAATGGTTCGACCCCGACAAGACCTTTAAGCTGTTCGACCAGCCCGATGTGAAGGGGGTCAACGATACGCAGGAGGATATGGCGAAGGATGCCATGAAAGCGGGCGATTATGGCCGCGCGGCACAGTTTTATCAGCAGATGATTGCGACGAAGAAGGGCACGCCGGAGCAGATGGTGCGCTATAAGCTTGGCATGGCAGAGGCGACGCGGCGCGGCGGTGATAACGAAGCGGCGCTAGCGATGTATGACGAGGTCATGAAAGATGCGCCGAATAATGTGGATGTGATGGAGGGCCGTGGACTGGCGCTGATGGCGACGGGCAAGACGGTGGATGCAGGGCGTGCGTTTTCGAGTGTGATCGAGAAAGAGCCGAAGCGCTGGCGTTCGCTGAATGCGCTTGGGATTTTGTTTGTTACGAAGAATATGATTCCGGAAGCGATGGCGTATTACACCGAGGCGCTGGCTAGCAGCCCGGATAATGCGGCGGTGCTGAATAATGTGGGGCTGAGCCAGGCGACGGACCGGAATTTCCCGCGCGCGATTGAGGCGTTGCAGCAGGCGTCGCGGGTGAGCAAAGTGCCTTCACAGAAGAAGCAGATCGAGCTGAATCTGGCCATGGTTTACGGTGTTTCGGGCGATATGGATAATGCGCGCGAGATTGCGAGCAAGTATTTTGAAGGGCCGGCGCTTGATAATAATCTCGGGCTTTATGCGCATTTGGCGAAGGATGATAATCTTGCGCGGACGTACCTCAACATGGCGCTGACGCAGAGCCCGGTCTATTATGAGCGTGCGTGGCAGAACCTTGATGTAGTGGGTGATGATGCGCGCAGTGATAATACGCCTGTCGCGCCACGGGCGATTGCGCCTGCTGCGTTGCCGAAGCCAGAATTGTTGCAGCAGCCATCACGTGCGCCGCAGAAGAAGTGGCATGATATGCGGACGAAGAAATCATCGGGTAAATTTTCAGCGGCACCTGTAGCGGAAACTGCGGAGCCCGCGATGTTGCCTGAGGTGACGGCGGATCAACCGGCTGCGCCAGCACCAGCGCCGGTTGCTGCGCCGGAGAAAACGACGGATAAGCCTGCAGGCTTGGTGGTTGGGCCTTCGGAGTAATTACTCGCGATGCACTTTTGGGCCGCCGGGCGCTTGGCAGGTGGCCATGACCTCAATGCGGTTGATGTTGACATGGGCGGGTTGCGCGATGGCCCAGCGGATGGTTTCGGCGATGTCTGCCGCATGAAGTGGTTCGGAGTTCGCGTAGACCGCATCCGCACGTTGTTCGTCGCCTTTGAAGCGCACCATGGAGAATTCAGTATCGACCATGCCGGGCTCGATGCTGGTGACGCGAATCGGTGTGCCGAGCAGATCGGCGCGCATGGCGAGCGAGAGATAGGTGATGAAGGCTTTGCTGGCGCCGTACACATGCGCACCGGGGTAGTGATAGGTGCCGGCGATCGAGGAGAGGTTGACGATGTGGCCGCGGCCACGCGCTTTCATGCCGGGCAGGATTTCGCGGGTGATGGTGAGCAGGCCCGAGATATTGGTGTCGATCATCACTTGCCAGTCTTCGGGGTTCGCTTGCTCGAACGATTCAAGGCCGAGGGCGAGACCGGCGTTGTTCACGAGTACATCGATAGCTTGCCATTCCTTCGGCAAGGTGCGGATAGCGGCGAGCGTGGCTTCGCGCTCGCGGATGTCGAAGGTGAGGAGGTGGGTTTCGCAGTCTAGGGTTTTTGCGAGTTCTTGCAGCTTTTCGGCGCGGCGCGCGGTGAGGATGAGACGCGTGCCTTTTTCTTTTGCGAGGAGTTCTGCGGTCGCTTTGCCAATGCCTGCTGAAGCGCCGGTGATGAGGATGGTTTTGGTCATGCTTTCTCACTTTGTTTCGCTGCAATCCACTGCGCTTCCATTTCGTCGAGCGATGCTTCTTTCAAGGTTTTGCCGGCGGCTTTGATGCCGTCTTCGACCTGCTCGAAGCGGCGGGTGAATTTAGCGTTGGCGTCGCGCAATGCGGTTTCGGCGTCGTCGTTCACGAAGCGGGCGAGGTTGGTGACCGCGAAGAGGAGATCGCCGAGTTCTTCGTGGGTGTGGGTTTTGTCGCCGCTTTTGATGGCTTCTTCGACTTCGGCGAGTTCTTCGCGGATTTTAGCGATGACACCGCCGACATCCGGCCAGTCGAAGCCGACGCGTGCGGCGCGGGCTTGCAGTTTTTGTGCGCGCATGAGGGCGGGCAGGGCGGTGGGCACATCGGCCAGCGTGCGCTCGCTTTTTTTCGCGGCGCGTTCTTGTTCTTTGATCACTTCCCAACTGGCGATTTGCGCTTCGGCCGTTTTGATTTCGGAATCCGAGAACACGTGCGGGTGGCGGCGGATCATTTTATCGCAGATGGATTTGACGACATCATCGAACGTGAAGCTTTTTTCTTCGCTCGCCATTTGGGAATGGAAGACGACTTGGAGGAGCAGATCGCCCAGTTCGTCGCGCAGGTCGTTGCGGTCGCCCTTGGCGATGGCTTCGGCGACTTCGTAGGCTTCCTCGATGGTATAGGGGGCGATGGTGGTGAAATTTTGCTCGAGATCCCACGGGCAGCCACCGTTGGGGTTGCGCAGGCGAGCCATGATGTCGATGAGGGCGGTGATGTTGGTCATGGGTAAGTCGTAGCGCCTCGTGCAATGTTGGGCAAGCATTGACGTTTTGGGCGGCATCTTCTAGGGAACATGCATGCATAAATTTGCCTCGCCCGCCCAGTTTACCAAGCTCAGCCGTGTTGTGCTGCCGATTGCGGTGGCGCTCGCGGTGCTTTGCGGGGCGATTGGCTTATATGTGGGCTTGGTGGTGGCGCCGGATGATTACCAGCAGGGCGCGATGGTGAAGGTGATGTATATTCATGTGCCGGCGGCGATTATGGCGAGCGCGGTGTATGGCTTTATTGCGTTGATGTCGGCGAGTTTTCTGATTTGGCGACACACCATGGCGGATGTGCTGGCGCGCGAGGCAGCGCCGATTGGTGCGGTGTTTACGTTGATTTGTTTGATTACGGGCATGCTGTGGGGCAAGCCGACTTGGGGCGCATACTGGGTGTGGGATGCGCGGCTGACGAGTATGCTGATTTTGCTGCTGCTTTATGCCGGGTATATGAGCATTGCTTCGAGCGGGGAACATTCCGAACGCGTGAAAGTAGCGAGTGCGTGGATTGCGCTGATTGGTGCGATTAACCTGCCGATCATTAAATATTCGGTGGAGTGGTGGAATAGTTTGCACCAGGGGCAGAGCCTGAATTTGATTGGCAAATCGACGATTGACCCGAGCATGCTGCACCCGCTGCAGTTGATGATTGTGGCGTTTGCGGCCTTGTTTATCAGCCTGTTATTGGTGCGGGCGGAGACGGCGCTGAAGGCGGTGAAACTTCGCCGCTTGCAGATTCAGCGTATTGCACTCAAAAATGCGGCGATCGAGCCATGATGGCGGTCGATCAGTGTGCAGAGCCATGCATGGTGCAGTATGAAGCTGTGCAGGCTGGGTTTGTTGCCAAGGCTAAGATTCAGCAGGATGGTGATTTCCAATCGGGCCTTCGTTTTACGGATAAGGCTGGCGAGCATGTAGTGGTGCTTACGGCGAAGGATGTTTCGTCGCACAAGGGGGCGGATCGTAACCGGATCGATAGCCATCAGGTTTATGCTGCTTCGTATCGGCTAGATAAAGATACGTGGAAGCGCGAGTGGATCATCCGCGATGGAGTGGAATGCCCCGAGCTTGATTCGGAAGCGGTGTTTTTGCTCGAGGGATTGACGGTCACGGATCTCAATCAGGATCAGGTTGCGGAAGTGACGGTGCCTTACCGCAAGTTTTGTGGCGGCGGGGTGGACAGCAAAGAAATGAAGGTCATTATGCGCACAGGGGAGCAGAAATTTGCCCTTCGCGGGCAGTCGATGCTGGTGATTCCCGGGCAGGAGACTGTGGGCGGGGAGCATAAGGCCGATGCGGTGCTGGTGCAGCCGCGATATAAGGCTTTTCGTGAGCATCTCGAGAAGATCTGGCAGCGCGTGGCGACTGAGCATATCGGACAGTGATCTAAGGAAATACTTGAAGTTTTGGGGGACAATCGCTAGATGGGCCTCGCATTACTCATCTAATTATCGGACCATTCGCTTATGACCTTTGTCGTTACTGACGCGTGCGTGCGCTGCAAATATACCGACTGTGTGGAAGTGTGCCCTGTCGATTGCTTCTATGAGGGCGAGAATATGCTCGTCATCAACCCGGATGAATGCATCGATTGCGGGGTGTGCGAGCCGGAGTGCCCGATCGAGGCGATCAAGCCGGAATCGCCGGAGTTGCTCAACTGGGTTGAGATCAACCGTGAATATGCAATGAAATGGCCGGTGCTAACGAAGAAAAAGCCGGCGCCTGCAGATGCGGATGATTTCAAAAACGTTGAGAATAAATTCGAGACGCTGTTTAGCCCCGAACCTGGGACGGGCGATTAGGGTTACAGCTGCTTAGAGATAGGCGTTAGCGTGATTTTTCCTTCTGCTTTTAAATCGGCGACGACTTGTTGTACTAGTTCCGGAAAGCGATTGATCATGTGTAAATAGAGCGAGCTAGTGCTGTCCGGCGAACGGCGGCGCTGCTCCCAACCTTTGAGGGTGCCAAGGCATAGGCCATAGGTTTCGGCAAACTCTGCTTGGATTAATAATGGTTGCTGCCCTTCGCGCACCACTTTTGCATTGGCGGTCAGCACCGCAGCATGGCCTGCCTCTTTTGTCATTATCCCGCTAACTTTAAGTTCGGAGAGTAATTTCTTCACTGCGATCGGATGACGATCGATCAGATGCAAGTAAAGTGCAGTGATTGCATCCGGGGAACGACGATCTTGCTCCCAGCTTTTTAACGTGCCAAGGCCGAGCCCATATGTTTCCACAAACTCTTTTTGCGTTGGGCCTCGACGTTCACGGATTGCTTTTACATCGACGCTCACTTCGATAGTGTGATCAGCGGGAGCTAGTTTTTCTGCTGTTACAGCTCGTGTTTTACCTATGCCCGCTACATGCGTTGCAGAAATTTCTTGAGTTTCCTTAACCATGTGTGGCTCGTTCGCTGAGTCCTTGCGTTGGTTGCTGAATCGTCACTGCATGCTCGGCGCTCGATGCGCTGATGCGTGGTGATGGTTTCATACGCGATTCGATTTCGCGCTGAATGGTTTGTTCGCTGATGTTTTTATCTTTGAAGTGTTCTGCTAGTTCGCCGATGATTTGCTGTTTTGCGGGTTCGCGTTTTTCGGTAGTGACGGAATCGAGCGCGGCGGCGGCGTGGGCGTAGAGTTCGGGCATGACGACTTCACGCGTGCCGTAGGGCGCGATCCAGCGCGGGATGTACCCGGTGATGATGGATGCGTTGCCAACGGCGCCATAATAATCGCGCTGGAGTTTACCATTGATGAGGTTTTGCTGTTTGCTGAAACGGTCATGTCCCATCCAGGCACCGCCGATGACTTCGGAGATGCTGCTTAAGCGGAACATGAGTTTTTCACGCATGCTGCGCCAAGGTGTCAGGGGTTCGGGGTTGTAGGGATCGGGCTCGGAGGCGGCGAGAATAAAGCCTTTGCCAGCGAGCGAGAATAGACCTGCACCGAAGGTGACTGGGTTTTTGCTGCGGGCGAGGGCGAAGGTTTCTTTAACAGACATACCGCCGCGCAGGTTGCGAGCTGCCTGACGCCAGCCGGTGACGGGTGCAATGAGCGAGAGCGAACCAGCGGTGCGCAACACGAACTCGCTAGCGATCACGGAGTATTTTTGCAGCATGTAATGGGTTTGGCTTTCGCCTTGTGCTTTACCGGAGCTTTGATCAAGTGTGGCATCGACGGAGGGCAGGGCAGTGTTGCTTAACGGCGCGAGCTCGTCGTTGATTTTTTGCTTAAGGTAACGCAGTTGGTGCGGATCGGATTTTTTCTGCCCGCCGAAGATGGCGTTGATGGCATTGGCGAGCAGGTTGACAGAGGCGAAACCGACAAGTGCTGATTTATCGTTGGATTGCGCGTTGGCGTTTTTGAGGCCAGAGTATAGCAGCATGCTTTGGCCAATGGTGCTGAGATAGGCGCGTACGGCCCAGGCGCTGCGCCAGCGCGAGGGAGCTGGTGTTTCGGTTTCTGCGGACTGTTGCTGCGTTTGTGTCATGCGTTATTTTTTCTGACCCATGCCCAAATCGAGCTCTAGGTAGGGCGCTAGCAGTTCTTTCGCGTTCTTGAGACTAATGCTGCAGCCTAAGATTCCATGCGCAGGGCTGGCATCGATTTTTGAAAAGCCGCCGGGGGTTTTCCCAAGCAAAGATTCTACCATGTAGCGCAGTTCATATTGTTCCGGTGCTGGACTCAAGGCAGGAAATACGACCTTATCGCCTTCGACTTTGAAGCAGTTTTGAATGGTCGATTTTGTTCTGCGGAGTTGTTCTAATATTTGCGCTTTTGGATAAGCCTGATGGCTTGGGAATGTATAAGTTTCACTCTTTCCTCTATTGGGATATGAGTGTTCATCAACCTTATGGTAAATAACATTGAGGACATAGTTTGCCATCAATTCTTCGGTGAGAAGCATTCCGCGATCTTCTTTGGGTATAGACTCCCACTCGAAGGTGGGTTTGCACACGACACCAGAACCTTCGAGCAGATCGTGTTCGGAAGTGCGGGCTTTAATGCCCTCTTCGAGAAGTTTAAAAACGGATTGTGGCATGCGGCTCTCGGGCTGTTTCATGGCTTGATGCGCTTTAAATTAGCGCATGGGGTGCGAAGTAGTGTGAAGATTTGATGACAATAGCCGGGTTATTCGCTAGGTAAGCCGCCTGAATGGAGAATGATTCGTTATGCATTTCAATTTGATCGGAACGATGACGCTTTATAAGCGCGAAACCTGGCGGTTTTTGAAGGTTTGGAACCAGACGCTGGTAGCGCCGATGATCACGACGACGATTTATCTCGCGATTTTTGCGCTCGCACTTGGCGGTAATGCACGCATCGTGCATGGCATTCATTTTATTGAGTTTATTGCGCCAGGCCTGATCATGATGGCGATGGTGCAGAATGCGTTTGCGAACACTTCGAGTTCGTTCATGATCGCGAAATTGCAAGGCGTGATCATCGATTGGTTGATGCCGCCATTTTCAGCGGGTGAGCTCACTTTAGGTTTCATGATGGGTGGGATTACGCGCGGGCTGATGGTGGGCTGCACGGTGGCGTTTGCGATGAGTTTGTTCGTGCATTTACATATTCATTCGATTGCGTATTTGCTTTACTTCTCAGTCGCTAGCACGATGATGCTTTCGTTACTTGGGGTTATCACCGGTATTTACGGCAATACGCCCGACCAGGTGGCGGCGGTGACGAACTTTATTGTGACGCCGCTTTCGTTTCTTTCCGGCACGTTCTATTCGGTGCAGGATCTGCCAGAGTTTTTTCTGCATATCAGTCATGCTAACCCATTCTTTTATATGATCGATGGGTTCCGCTATGCGATGATCGGCAAGGCGGATAGCGACCCGGCGCTCGGGGCAACGGTGCTGCTTGTTGCCAACCTGGTGCTGTTCACGCTGGCGCACCGCATGTTCGCGATTGGATGGCGGCTTAAGAGCTAGATCTGCCAATTTTAAGCCGTTCGTTGGCATTTTTATGCCGTTACGCGGTAATTTTAAGTGCTTAGCACGCATGTTTTATGCGTTGAATTGGCCCTTGACAGGCGGCAGTGGGACGCATAAAAGCGCCGCTCAAACTTTCGAGGCAATTATGGCAAAAAAAGCAACAATTCTTGTGAAACTGGAGTCGACGGCTGACACCGGGTTCTTTTACGTGAAAAAGCGCAACCCGCGCAAACAAACCGAAAAGCTCGCGTTCAAAAAGTATGATCCGGTTGCGCGCAAGCATGTAGACTTCAAAGAAGTGAAGTTGAAATAATCATGCGTTTTATCGCCCTCACGGCTGCTATGCTTCCTGCTGGCGCGTTCGCGCAAGCGGCGACGGATGCTGCTGCACCTGCTGGTTCGCCATTGGCGAGCTTTGCGCCGCTGATTCTGATTTTCGCGGTGTTCTATTTCCTGCTGATCAAACCGCAGCAAAAGCGCGTGAAGGAACATCAGGCAGCGCTTGGCGCATTGAAGCGTGGCGATGAAGTAGTGACCGGCGGCGGTATCATCGGCAAGATTACGAAAGTGGCTGAAGGTAATGACCAGGTGACGATCGAGATCGCCAGCGGTGTTGAAGTGCGTGTGTTGAAATCGACCATCAGCGGACTCGTTAGCAGCTTGAAAGCACCGGTTGCTGCGCCTGCGAAAAAAGCGGCGAGCAAAAATGATAACGCTGCTGTCAGCGCTGATCGCGTCGCTAACGATAATTAGTAGTATTTTATTGAAGGGGACCTTGTCCCCTACGCTACGCTGACCCCTGCCGCTACGCGGCTCGCGCTATAAAGCGCTACGCACCGATAATTACGACCTTTTGTGCTTGTGTCACAAAGAAGTGATCATCATTCACAGCATTGGCGCGACACTTGCCACCTCAATCAATCCCTGTATAGATACCCGCCACGAAACTTGAAGGGTATTCTCATGCTTGAATTTCCGCGTTGGAAAGTGGTGATGGTGGCTGCGGTCACCGGATTCTTTATGCTCACGGCGTTGCCGAATGTACTTTCGGAATCGACGAATGCGAAATTGTCGCGCTATTTGCCGGGAAGCACCGTGCCGCTAGGGCTAGACCTGCGTGGCGGGTCGCACCTGCTGCTGCAACTGGATTTCGCGACCTATAAGCGCGAGCATTTTTCGAATCTTCGCGATTCATTGCGTGATTCGCTGCGCAAGGCAAAGGTGGGCTATACCGATCTGCGCGCAAGCGGCAACGAAGTGACGCTACGCATTCGCCCGGAGACGGTGACGGAGGGTGTGAAGCTGAAGGATATTTACCGTGCGGCGGACCCGGATGCGTCGGTCGAGGAAAATGATGGCGTGACGCGCATGTATTACGACGATGCGCAGATGAAGGCGCTGCAAATGCGTCTGCTCGACCAATCGATCGAGATTGTGGAGCGCCGCGTGAACGAAACTGGCACGAAAGAGCCGATCGTTCAGCGCCAGGGCAGCGACCGAATTGTGGTGCAGGTGCCAGGGCTTGCCGATCCGGAGCAATTAAAAGCATTGCTGGGTAAAACGGCGAAGATGACATTTCACCTCGTGAATGACGAAGTGACGCAGGATGCGATCAGCCGCAATGTGGTACCGAGCGACACGATGATTCTGCCGCTGGCGGATGGTGAGAAACATCCGGGCTATGCTTCGGAGGCGGTGTATTCGCAAGTGGCGTTGGGCGGCGAATCGCTGACCGATGCGCGCGTGGAGCGTAGCCAGCAGAATAACCAATATGTGGTGGGTTTCCGCTTCAACCATTTGGGTGCGATGAAATTCGGCGAGATTACGCAGAATAATGTCGGTAAGCGTTTTGCGGTGGTGCTTGATGGCAAGGTGATTACGGCGCCGCGCATCAACACGCCGATTTTGGGTGGTTCGGGCATTATTGAGGGCAACTTTACGGCGGAATCGGCGAATGAACTTTCGATGCTGCTGCGTGCGGGTGCGCTGCCAGCACCGCTGAATGTGATTGAGGAACGCTCGGTGGGGCCAAGCCTTGGGCAAGATTCGATCAATGCCGGTGCGCTGGCTTCGGTGCTGGGGATCACGCTTGTCGTGGTGTTCATGCTGCTTTCGTATGGGCTGTTTGGTTTGTTTGCGAATATCGGCCTGGCGGTGCACCTCATCACGGTGATTGGTGCGATGTCGCTGATGCAGGCGACGCTGACGCTGCCTGGGATTGCCGGGATCGTGCTCACCATGGGTATGGGCGTCGATGCGAACGTGCTGATTTTCGAACGTATCCGCGATGAGATTCGCTTCGGCAAAAGTCCGGTGGCGGCGATTCATTCGGGCTTCAACCTCGCGTTTGGCACCATCTTCGATTCGAACATCACGACGCTGATTGCGGCGGCGCTGCTTTACACGCTTGGTGCCGGCGCGGTGAAGGGCTTCGCGGTGACGCTGACGATAGGGATTCTAAGCTCGATGTTCGCGTCGGTATTGTTCTGCCGCATGCTGATTGTATTCTGGGCGCGTAAGACAAAGCCAAAACGCATTCCGATTTAATGTTGATTGCTTGGGTTGGTCTACTGACCAACCCGCGCGCCGCTTTGCGGGCTCATGGCTGGCTCGCCCGGCTCGCATAAGGACGGAGATTTTTTATGCATGATATCATGCCGCAACTTGGTGCTTCGGCGCAGCTGATTCAGTCTTATGGGCCGGCAGGGTTTCGCATCGGCAATGCGCAGTATGATAGCGATGTGCTGGTACTGGTCGATAAGACCTATCCGTGGAATGGTGAGCTAACGCTTGAGGCGTTGGCGCCGGTGCTGGCAGCGGGTGTGGAGATTTTGCTGATTGGCACCGGTACGCGGCATGAATTGATTGATATGGCGACGCGCAAGCTGCTCAAAGAGCAGGGGCTCGGCATCGACACTATGGATACAGGTGCGGCATGCCGTACTTTCAATGTGTTACTGGGCGAATCACGCCGGGTGGCGGCGGTGCTTAAGCTGCCGGTTTAGCAATCTATTGAGTTAAAACTGTAAGGAATTGTTAATAAATTCCGTGATATAGTACGGCCGTTATAACATGTAATGTGATAGGGGAGTAGGCTGTGACACAAACTGTGGAACAAGGTAATAAAAAAGGTGGCGAAGAGCAGTCTATTAAAGAAAAGCTAGCAAAGCTTTCAGGAGTTTTAAGTCCTGAAGCAATTGCGCAGATTGGTGTAATCGCCGCTAAAGGGCAGGCTGCTGAAAAAGTAAAGCATTTGGATACGAATGATTTTTTAGCAAATGCGTCGAAGCTTATTCATATTATTGCTACGGATTTCGATAAAGCCGATGGCAAGCAAGACGGAATCATCGCGGGCGATGTAATGAAAGCAAAACTGGAAGCAATAAGTAAAGCTCTAGGCTTTGGAATCGGGAAAGAACCTGCACGTCCAACTGTACTGGATGTCAAAGAGATAAAAATCCCTGTAGCGGAATTTGAAAAAGATTTGAAGAAAGCAGCTGTTGGTATTGTTGAAGCTGCCAAGGCCGAGGTAGAAGGCCATGGCTTGCGAAGCGATACTGCGCCAAAGACGGTAAAGGGCGTTGTAGAGCGTCGCTAGTGTTTCCGTAAGCGCGGAATGCAGTAGGCACTGGCAGCGGCCATTACATAAAATAAGAACTCGAGATCGTAGATGAAGCGGTTGCCTTCGCCGCCATCGGTGAGGCTGTGCGTGGTATAGTGCACAAGGAGGATGATGAGGCAGGCGGTGAGGAAGGGATCACGCGTTTTGAGTGTGGTGTAGGTGGCGAGCGCGAGGATGAGTAGCAGGAGCACGCGGATTTCGCGGTATGGGGTGAGGTGCAGGTCGAGGTAGAAGATATCGGCGGCGGCGAGATAGGCGGGGATGGCTTCGCGGTTTTTCAGGAAATGATAGGTGTAAGGCGGCGCGAAATAGCTGAGCGTGCTGGTGGCGATGTTGCGCAGATGATTTTGCAGCGTGTAGTGCGCCGGGATTTCGCTGCCCACGTGTTTGCCGTAGGGAATCATGAGGCAGGAATTGTAGTTTGCCGCACCATCGGATTTGATGAGTTTGCTATCTTGCGGCCCGTGCGTGTGGGTGCAGCTAATCTCCGGGTGGGCTTTTTTGATAGCGGTGGGGGTGGGGAAGCCACCTAGTGAGTTTTGTATGCCGAGGCCTTGCGAAAGGTTGAGCGGTGCCCAGCTGCTGGCACCGAAGAAACCGTAGCGCATGTGATTTTTGATCGGCACAGCGAGCGCTAGGATAAGCGCAATGATGAAACCGCAAGCGAGCTGCTTTTTGCTGAGCGTGGCGCGCGAGAAATAATAGAACAGGGCGCAGAAAAAGACGGTGTGCAGTGGCGAGAAGCTGCTCCGCAGGAGCGTGAGGTAGGAGATGGCGATGACGAAAGCTGCTAGCGCTAGTTTGGGGCGAGTGGCGATGCAGTGGAAGGCGTAGACCATAAGCGCATAGCCGAGTGCGGTGAGGCAGGGATAGAACGGGTACGCGATGTTAAGGAGAGTTGGTGGGGTGATGAGGTAGAGAAGAGCGATGATGAGCGCTGCGCCGTGTTTTAGGTAGTGTGCGACGATATGATAGAGGATGAAGGCGGTGAGGCCTGCGCAAATAGCGTTCAGGATGACAAAACGTTCATAAAGCGCGGGGCTATCGGCACCGAGTGCCCAGACAATGGCATTGAGCAATGGTGGTTGGGAATGCAGGTCGAGCAGGGATTCGAGCGGTGCGCGGGCAAGCTCCGGGCGATCGAGGAATTGCCAGTGTGCCTGGAAAACGAAGCTAAGTGTATTGAGATGGAAGGCGTGGACGAGTGTCCAGGCGATGAAGCAAAAGCCGGCGAGTAACACGGCGTGGCCGAGGATAAAGCTTCGGCCACGCGCGCTATTTATCATTTATGCAGCCACTTTGAATTGAGTGCCGGCGTAGTTGCTGGCGACGAATTCCCAGTTCACGAGTTTGTCGAGCACGGTTTGCACGAAATCCGGGCGACGGTTCTGGAAGTCGAGATAGTAAGCATGTTCCCACACATCGCAGGTGAACAGGGCGGTTTCACCGTGCGCCATTGGCAGATCCGCGTTTGGAGTTTTGGTGATTTTCAGTTTGCCTGAGCTGTCTTTCACCAGCCATGCCCAGCCGGAGCCAAACTGGCCGATGGCTGCTGCTTTGAAGTCGGCAGCGAATTTATCGTAGCCACCGAGGTCGCTCTCGATTTTTGCAGCGAGTTCGCCAGAGGGTTTGCCGCCACCATTTGGCGTGAGGCAGTGCCAGAAGAAGCTGTGGTTCCAGTGCTGCGCAGCGTTGTTGAAGAGTGCTGCTTTGCCAGCGTCCTTCGCGGAAGCGAGGATGATTTCTTCGAGCGATTTTTTCTCGAATTCGGTGCCGGCGACGAGCTCGTTGAGTTTTGTTACGTAAGCATTGTGGTGCTTGCCGTGGTGGAAATCGAAGGTTTGGGCCGAGATATGCGGCGCGAGTGCGTCTTTAGCGTAGGGAAGAGGGGGTAGGGTGAAGGTCATGGCGTGCTCCTTAACAGGGGATGGATTCAAGATCGATTTCGCAAAGGCCGGCGCTGCCGCAAATGCCGTGCCTACGGCGGTGAGTTGAAGGAAACTGCGGCGGGTTAGGCTAATTGCGAACCTCAATTCGTGGGGAAACGTAAGGCAGAATACGGCCATGTTCAAGTAAAGTGTTTATAAAAATTCTGCGTAAATTTTAGAGAGTTTTTGACCAAAGCCAGATTTTCTGCTATCCAGCCTGTATGCACCAATAAGAGTGTTTATACATAAGTGAGATCTTAACTATCGCACTTTACAGGGACGGCAACTATGAAAACCGAACATCTCATTCGGAAGATTCACCATGCAACGCGTAGCGATTCCGGTGCTGCCCATTTAGCCGTTGGGGCATTACTGGTGATGACGATTCTCTATGCAACGACGATGGTTTAAGAATCTGATTTGAATCTTTTCGTTTGCCTATTTTTGCCTGTTTTGGCTGAAAATTGCATAATGATTTAAAAAATAAGAATCACTATTTCTCAAAATCATTTTACAATTTTCGCTCAAAACAGCCTAAAAATAGCCTAAACGTAAAGACCCAAAAACAGATTCTAGGGAACGATTTTTCGCTTCCCTTGGGCCTACGCGTGGGCTAAGGCCACGCGCCATGGTTACACATACCCCGATGGAAAATCTGATGACGCCGTTTATGCTCGAAAGCGGGCATGTGCGTGGGCGCATTGTGCGCGTCGGCAGCGTGGCGAATACGATCCTTGGGCGGTATGACTATCCGCCGTTGGTGACCAAGCTGCTGGGCGAATTGCTGGTGATTGCGGCCATGCTTTCAGCGAACTTAAAACAGGAAGGCATTTTCACGATTCAGATTCGTGGAAAGGGCCTGGTGCCGCTGGTGGTGGTTGATTCGGTGTATGGTGGTGAATTGCGCGGCTATGCCGAAGTTTCGGAAGGTGCGAATGATGCGATTCGCGCGATGACGAGCTACTCGCCGCAGGCGATGCTGGGTGAGGATGCGTATTTAGCGATTACGCTCGACCCGGGCCAGGGCATGCAGCGCTACCAGGGAATTGTTGGGCTTGAGGGCGATTCGATCGCGGCGGCGGTGACGAATTATTTCACGCAGTCCGAACAGCTCGATGTTGAAGTGAAGCTTGCGATGAGTGAGCGCAGCCCCTGGGTTGCGGCAGGGATGATGATTGAGCGGATGCCTGAGGGTGAGCCGCTGGCGCGCGAAGCGAACCAAGAGGCCTGGCGTTATGCGCAGGCGATGTTGGGCACGGTGAAGAAAGATGAATTGCTCGACCCGCTGCTCGATGCGCAGACATTGCTGTTCCGTCTGTTCCACGAGCAGGGTGTGATTGTTTATGCGGCGCATACGATCAGTGTCGGCTGCCGCTGCTCGCGCGCGCGGATTGAGCAGCTTCTCATGAGCATGAGTGCTTCTGATCGTCTGGAAATGCTTGTGGATGGCAAAGCCAGCGTGCATTGCCAGTTTTGTAACAAAACTGAGCTGTTTAGCCCTAAAGAATTGGGTTTAGTCCAGGATTAATAGTCTATTGATTGAAGGGGACCTTGTCCCTACGTCGCTGCTCTCCTGACCCCTGCCGCTGTGCGGCTCGCTTACGCTACGCACGGCCCAATTCACCGCTTTTGACAAACACGGTAACTCCCGCTACCACCGCACTCATGAAAAACGTCACAAAACTCAACCTTCCCATCCGCCCGCGGCGGCTCAGGCAGGCGCCTTGGATTCGGGCGCTGGTGGAAGAAGTTGCGCTGCGCCCGGCCGATTTGATTTGGCCGTTGTTTGTGCAAGAGGGCGCCGGCTTGGTTACACCGGTGGACGGGTTGCCGGGGGTGAACCGCTTGAGCATCGACAAAGCGGTTGAAGCCGCGCGTGAAGCAGTGGGGCTTGGTATTCCGGCGCTTGCGTTATTTCCAGTGACGCCACTTGAGAAGAAAACCGATGATGCGCGTGAAGCGGTGAATGCAGACAATCTGATTTGCCGTGCGATCCGCGCGATCAAAGCGGCGGTACCGGAGATTGGTATTATTGCGGATGTGGCGCTCGACCCTTACACCAGCCATGGGCATGATGGTGTGTTGGGTGCAAATGCGGATGTGGCGAATGACGCTACGGTGGCGATTTTGTGCCAGCAAGCCGCCGTGCTTGCCGATGCAGGTGCCGATATTGTGGCGCCCAGCGACATGATGGATGGGCGGATTGGTGAGATTCGCGAGGCGCTCGATGATGCGGGGCATGAGAATGTAGTGATCCTTTCTTACGCCGCGAAATATGCTTCGGCGCTGTATGGCCCGTTCCGCGCGGCGGTGGGCAGCAAGAATAATCTCGGCAAGGCGGATAAGCGGACCTATCAGATGAATCCGGCGAATCTGCGCGAGGCGGAGCGGGAAGTGGCGCTCGATCTTTCCGAAGGTGCGGACATGGTAATGGTGAAGCCGGCGTCGCTTTACCTTGATATCATTGCGCGGGTGAAGGAAATTTCCGATGTGCCGGTGCTCGCGTATCATGTGAGCGGTGAATACGCGATGGTGAAAGCGGCTGTTGCTGCCGGGATGCTCGATGAGCAGGCGGTGATGCTCGAGACGTTGCTTGCGATCAAGCGCGCGGGTGCGACGGCGATTTTGACCTATGCTGCGCGCGATATTGCGCAGTATTTACGCGAGCGCCAATAGCGGCGTTGGCTTTGCCACTTTCGAGAATTTATCGGCCATGCGTGTCGGTTCGGGCAGGCGATAACGTGTGAGGCAACGCTGTGTGATCGCAAGCGCCGTTTGCATGGAAACGCGATGGCCGGGCGAGATGAACAGCGGATTCACATGATCGCGGCTGCGCAGCACGATGCCGATTTGTTCGTTTCCTGCGATGAGAGGAGTATTGTCGCCCTTATCGGAGCCCGGCATGTCGGATTTGCCGGTGAGACGTGATTTAGCGACGCCGATGGCAGGGTGATCGAGCAGCACGCCTAGATGCGCCGCAATGCCCATACGGCGCGGATGCGCGATGCCTTGGCCATCGACCATGAGGATATCCGGCGTGGCTTTAAGTTTGGCGAGCGCAGCGAGAATGGCGGGAATTTCGCGGAAGGCGAGAAGGCCCGTGATATAGGGGAATTCGGCAGGTACGAAGGCTTGCACTTGCTCGATAGGTTTTAGATCGTCGATTTTCATCGTGACGATCGAGGCGTGGGCAAGATTGCGTGCCACATCGTAGCCGACATCGATGCCGGCGATAAGGTTCGCTGCACCGAAGTCATCGTAGAGCTTAAGGTGTGCGCGTAGTGCGTTTTGCAATTCGCGCGCGGCGGATTCGGAAGCGGGGAGGGTAAAAGTGGGGATGAGGATCACTGGCGGCTCTCGTTTGTGTGGGAGCTATAACCCCATAGGTGGGATAAAAAATCTAGGTGGGTGTGGAGCAGTTGAGTGCTGGCGCGAAAGACTCTATCGAGTGATTCCGCCATTCTCCGGCTGAAGCCACATACAATTGTATAGAATTAACCATTAAATTTCTACCTTACGGTGTAGGCAGGCCGCCATCTTGTTATTTTTGCAGAACTATTTACATTATGGTTATGACTCAAAAGAAAGATGAAATTGGTATTCTTAAAACGATCTGGCGGCAGAACGATGCTGGTCTTTGGACTGGCCATGATTTGAAGGGACTGACTCTGAAACCACGCGAGGGGTTCTCAAAAGATTACTTCAAGATCAAAAATGAAGTCACTCTGATGACACAGCGTCCAGGGCCGATCATGAATAGTTTTTTTACCACCTTTGGCACGACAGAATTTCTCTTACGCCAAAGCATTGTTCCCGTCGTTGCGTATAATGAAGACGACCCTGAAATTCGCTTCATCGGCACCGGGTTTTTTATCAGCGCCTCGGGTTTGCTACTTACCGCTGCTCATGTACTGCGTGACCCGGTCGATGAAAAATATTCGATTCCAGCGCAGATCGACAAAAACACATTTAAATTCGATGACAAGCTACGCTTCGGCATCATGCTTCCGGCTAATCCAGCGATGGCGACAGCCCCATTCGAAATGCACCCGGCGTTGCGTGAAGCCAAATGGTTCTTGTGTCCGTTCGAGTGGACGTATCATTGGGGCCGTGAAGTAGAGAGTCCGTTGCTTCATGAAAAGCCCAAATTTAAACTCGATCTTGATATCGCGGTTTGTAAGGTGCGCCCGCAAGAATTGCTCGGGCCGTATCAACCCTTGAACATCGGCTTGCACAACCTCAAGCTAGATGACCGTGCTGTCGCTATTGGCTATCCTGAAATGCAAAACATCCGCCGAGGCGTTAATAACGATTACCAGCCTGAATTGGTCGTTTCAGTTGGCTCTGTCACCACAATCCACCCTGACAACATGACTGAGAAGCAGAATTCGACGCCGGGACCGAACTTCGAATTCAATGCAAAAATTCCCGGCAAAATGAGCGGTAGCCCGATATTGGTCGGTGGTGGAATTATTACTAAAGGCGTGGTGAGCCGCAGTCTTGGAAATCACGGTGATCACGCCAGTGGATGCCTTATTGCCCCGATGATGCACTTACCAATTATCGGTGACAAGAGTCTTCACCAGCTGCAAAAAGATGGTAATGAAGGCATCGGCCAGTTTATTGGAGGCGATCTCTAAATAGATTCTTCCGGCGTTTGAGATTGGCGGATGGGGTGAGATTCGAACTCACGGAGGCTTGCACCTCGGCAGTTTTCAAGACTGCTGCCTTAAACCACTCGGCCACCCATCCATTTAAGCACCCGTTACAGGGGCTGGTTCTTACACCTTACTTCATCGTTTTCAAGACTGCTGCGTTGACTCGGGTCTACTGACCCTTGCCCTTCGGGTTGCTGTGCAATCCAAAATGCCTACTGGCATTTTGCAAACCACTCGGCCACCCATCCGCACGCGAAGCTGCTTAAGCGATTTATTTGCGCGCGGCAATGGGCGTTTTGAGGGGGTAGGTGGTCGTTATAGGTCACTTATTGGCAAATTTAAGCCGATAGCTGGCGCATTAAAGATGTTGGCAGGCAAGCTCAGGGGGCAATTGTCACAAAACTGTCATTTTACTTAGGCAAGTCATCCGATAATAATGCTGGTTGCTATTGCGAATTATTCTCATTATCAAGTGGCGCTGCCAAGACGCCACGGTCATTAGGAACTTATGGAAGTCACCAACACTGCGCCAATTACTGCTCCACTAACGATGGATGCGTACCGCGATGCATATTTCCGCAAGGCGGTAATGCAGCGCATTGCTGCGGGGAAGTTAGCAGGCAAAACGGCGGCGCAGGTGGTGGCGGAGATTTCAGCCGAGCAGCGTGCGCTCGCGACAGCGATTACGACGCCCGCGTTTGTTGATGTGGCGAGTAAGGCGCTGATGGATGCGCAGATGAAATTGTCGCCGGATGCGCGGTATCAGAGCACCAGCGACGATACGCATGAAGCGATGTATCAGATTCTGCACCGCCGTGCGCCGGAGGCATTGGGCTATGCGCAGCACGTGCTGCAGCCTAGTTTTTATGAGCCACTGGTGAACGCTACGCCAGCGCAGCTTGCGGCACCGGTGACGCCGACGATTGATGCAGTGAAAATGAAAGATACGCTCGATGATCTGCTGCATGTGGGGGCGGATGGCGCGCCGCAGGTGATTGCGCATATCGATGCGACGGCGAAGGGCATGATGATCGAGCATGATGCGCTGGCGATTGCGTTCACGGCGGATGGT